>Ga0307511_10005224_pt1 | contig 13216 bp, 13 predicted proteins | sample 13_EM_MG_FD_200266 | JGI IMG/M metagenome (GOLD analysis project Ga0307511, IMG submission 200266) | Populus trichocarpa ectomycorrhiza microbial communities from riparian zone in the Pacific Northwest, United States - 13_EM | ecosystem: Host-associated > Plants > Roots > Unclassified | place...
TCATCGGAAATAATCAGTGAAGTCCAAACTTTACTGTGCTTGGAACATGACAAAACACAACTGGATGATGTTAAGCATGAGATGCTTATGTTTTCTCTTTTGGGCATGCAAAGTGTCATGGAAAATTGGATTTACATCATACAGGTTTTAACTCATCGATACTTATGAAGCAATGGTGCCTCTGGCGTCTAATAATTGATGCTTGTCTCATAACCGTTTGTTTTCAACTGTTTTTATGTTTCAAAAGATTTTTTTTCAAAAAAAAAATTATTTTTTTTCTTTAAATTATTTTATTTTTCTTAGTATTTTCAAAACGCTATGTCAAAAATAAATTTTAAAAAATTATTTTAATGTATTTTTAAATAAAAAATACCTTAAAAATCAATTGTTATAACAATACCAAACGAGCTCTGTGTAGCTTAGGATTATTATATGGGGTTGTGGCGCCTCCAAATTTAAATGCTTCCGGCCAAAGCATACCGAGCTATGAATCTTTCTGTCACGAACTGAATTCCAGGTCCATGACTGGTAACGCAGGAGCGGTGTCGAAAGGACACCCTATTTATGCTAAGCTTCAAAATGAACATATCAAAAAAACAAGTTATTTAAAAATACGTAACATTTCATAATCTTTCAAAATATTTATTTATAATCAACATTCATATTTATTTATATTACATACATATTAAAGATTATCTCATTCACTCGGAAAACGAAAGTAAAAGACAAACGGATGCAGAACTGGAGACTACTGAAGATCGTTAGGAGAAACGTTACTAGAACCTATAATGAATACAAAAAACAATAAAAAATGATTTGAAGCAAAGTAACATATAAGATTTAAAACTTTAAGCTTAAATACCAAAACATAAATATAACACTGAACTGTTTCACCCGATCAAACCCGGACATAACTCAAACTGATCGAACCCAGTAGAACTGATAAAACTCTACTTCCAAGTCAACCGGTCGACCAATACAAAAACCAACTGGTCGGATGATTGGTCGGGATTTTCATAATCCTAACCTGTTAGCCCTTATTTTGCATAACCAAAAAAGAGATGATTTATTCTTCTAAAACCTATCATTTAAGCCATCAAATCAATTTATTTTAAACCAAATAACACCCTAATATTTCAATTATAATTCCAAGACCGAACAATCATCAAAATCATAACAAAAACATAATTTTTTTTTCAATTTTTCTATAATCAAATCATAATCGAAAATAAAATGAGGGGGGATTATTTATTTGCTTCTTCAACCTTGTTGAAACAACTAAAGCTTTAAAAAACGAAAACCCTTTGTAAACAGGAGTGGAAATCACGATAGAGAGAAGAAAAAAAGGGAAAAAAAAGGAAAACAATGCTCTTAGCTACTTTTTAAAAAATTATTCAGGTTAGTTTAAATGGGTTTGGGCTGATTTAAACTTGGATTTGGACTAAATTTGGTTTACACTTTCCTGCTTTCTTCCCAATAAGCTTGTGAGCTCTGAACGCCAAAGTCCTCAAGGAAACAAGAAGAAAATGAAAAGGGCCCAATATTTTATTTCCTTGAAGAGGGGGTGGAAGGAAGCCCATTTCTTGGTGCCAAAACTATGCCGCAAGAAAACAAAGACACCATGGCATGTTGCTGAGGAAACAAGCCCTCGAAAACTGCAGCCATCGAAGAAGACTTGTGACTTGTGAGAATTTTGATTTCTTGTAAAGTATAGATTAGAGATGGAGGATGTATTTCGTAATATATTTTGATTTGTGTTTGAATTTTTTTTTATTTTTAAATGGATTTAAACTTAAAAGGTATTAAATTGATGATTTTTAAATGATTTATTTTTTTGGTAATTTTAATATATTCATGTCAAATTAAATTATTAAAAAAAATACATAAAAAAGTGTTAAACTTCATGTTTTTTCAACTTAAAAACACTTCTACAAAAACAAATATATTTAAGATATGAATCACGTAGATGATATAATTGGCACTTAAATTGTTTAATACATATTAATGCTAAAATATTATTGATATTTAATAACTGTACAATTGATGTATATGCGATTTATATGAAAATGTTAATCGAATGTTAATTAGGAAAATTACAATTTTTTTTGATAAATTACATTTAGATTTTATTCTCTAAAAAAAACTTGTTATTTTTATTTTTTTATTTGGGTATTCTCATATCTTTTTAAATAATGAAACTAGTTCCATTCGGAATTTGTAATTACCTTTAAAATAAGTACGTTTTCTAAATATCGTTATCATTTTTATAGTGATAATTGATATACCAGCACTTCATTAGTGCTAAAAAAAAATGTTATGAATCAAGAGATACACAATTCTTTAAATAATTACTTATATTTGATTATTCATTTTAAAATTAAAAATTTACTTGCAACGATATATATAAAATAAAATATATCTTTGGGCGTGTGCGACCTTTCTTTTCTGTTCTTTAAGATGAGCATCATGAGAAGCGCAGTGCGAAAGTAACTTCTGCGTGTTGTTATTTCCTTTTCTTTATCGATTTCTTCGCAAGGAATTGCCACTTCTTCCAACTGGGAAGCCTCGGCCTCCCTCATCGCTCATCTCGACAACTCTTCTTCAAGCAAAAGCTTTCACCTCAATCAATGAGATTTGTTGCATGGCTTTTGATTCCTGGGTTTAAAAAGGAGGGGAGGATGCCCCAGACCGAAATAATCCTAAACCGACTTGCTAAATTCTTCTTTCTTTTCTTCACAAGTAAGAGGATCCTTTTAATTTAGTCATCTTGATTTATTAGAAGTAGGGAAAAGTATTAATAAGTTTGAGATTAAGTGCTTGAACATAAATAAAAAATTGTCATGTGGTTTTAAAATTCCAACTTTTTTCATAAATTTTCACCCCTGCAAGGACTCCTGCACCGGCTCTCCTGCCTTGAATTCCTGCTGCCGCCGATTCTTTGCCGCGGCTTTCTAGCCCTCCTAGGTCCTCATCAGTCACCTTAGACCTGAAGTTTCATTTCACGAACTAGTCAGGAAATTAGAAACTTGATTTCATCCATAGTCTCTGCACACATTCTTCCTTCAGAATTAGAAATTTCAGATATATTTGAGCTCAAAAACTCTAATGCGCATGTCTTAACATACAAGTTGTTATGTGCTTGATGATGCCACTGTTTTGTGGATTTTCATTAATTTCCGGTTCTTAAAGTTTACTAGCTCAAGTTGTGATGGGCTCGATGATGCTACTGTTTTGTAAACTTTATCAATGTTTTGTTTTTCATTGGTTGCTTTTACCCAACTCGACATACAATAATTGCTTATTAACTCTAGTATATTATTGTTTTATATATGAAATCATTCCCAGGGTTAATTATTTATAGAATATATGTAAATAATTTGTGTCAATCGTACGTCAAATATTAAGTCTCTTCTTAAGACTAAAGAAACGCACATATACCTAAAAAAAACATATGGTATGACATGTTAGATTGAAGAAGTTTTGATGGCGTTGGAGGAAATTCTTTGTGTTCCAGAGATTGAAAAGCATAAGCTGACTCTGTAATAATAACCATTAGCAACAAACAGTGGGATTTCAGCTTGAAACAATAGAAATGATTTATTATTATTTTTTCCAAAGTCCCTCAACTTGCCTTTGTTTGAGTTTTGTTTTTGTTGCAAGGTGGGACTTCGTTATATTTATATTTCATATACTATATATACGGAGGTGACAGACAGAGGTGAAGAGCAACAAAACTTAGCACTACTAAAAGGGGTTTCTTCGATATCTGCATGCGTCTTGTAGTTTGCAAAATGGAATACATTGGATCCCTGTTCATGTTAATGCATGCTTGGATGGCTCTAACTTTGATATGGATAAAAGCCAAGAGAAGAGAATCTTTGCCTTGCCTACACTTTAATATTATAAGAGTCTACTGTAGCCTAGTGCAACATGTCAATGACATAAAGTCACTGAAAAAGGAAACAACATGCAAGGCATTAACTTCCCTTTTCTCTAGCTATATATACAATATAATATGTGATTTTGTTTCCCTTGAAAGTTAGCCGTTAGGAAGGAAATCATAACAATGACTGAGTTGCAGTGAACTCACTTGCCAAATTTATCATACAATGAACTTAATGTTGCACTCACAGTCACAGCCATCGTCGGCTAGCTAAATTACTGATTGCAATTAGTAGAATGGACAAAGTAGGGCATTTGGTTCCTACAATCAAGCTGGAGATTTTGAGTTCTTAATGACATCTCTGACTAAATTAATGCTTAAGATATGTCTCCATCAAACCAATAATGTACTTGTTTTTTTCAAGGTTGCAGCAGCATTGATAAAGGCAGTGCAAAATACTATAAAAAGCTGCTGAAAGACTGATGTGCATTGGTTTAATTCTCTTAACATCTACTAGGGTTATTCTGATGAAGAACATATTGCATTTTTTATTCTCCTCTTTCAACTACTAGCTCCAGTTCTAACATCTTCAATATGGCCAAGCCTGTTGTGTTCTTCAATGGTATATCATTGTTTTGTCCCTAAGTTTTCAATGCAATCATAACTTAGTCGTTTATGTTCGAAAATTTATAACTTAATCCTTTGGCTCTTGTTGACCGTTCTCTCTTATTGAAAACGATCGCCGGTTTTATTAATCTCAAATGTACTAGTTGAAAATTTAAACTCTCAGAGAAAAACCAACAGAGCGAGAGGTTAGAGAGAAGACCTATTGATAGGTCGCGGTCAACAAGGAGCAAGGGACTACTTTATATGTTTTCAACTATGAAGGACTAAGTTATGACTTCATTCAACACAGAGGGACTAAAGAATAACTCACTGCAAATAATGGCTTACCTTAACCACCTGCTAAGATCATTAGTTGAAGGAGGAGAGACCTCATCATCAATGCTGTCTGTGTAACAAGAAGACATGTTAGACCTTTGCTCCATTACCATATTGGCTCCATGAATGCCCTTCAAACTTGGGCTCCTCAGGTTATAATCATTAACCATGGAACCCTCATTGCTATTTGCCGGATCAGGCACTGGAAAAGACAGGCGTTTTTTGGCTGAACCTGATATTTCTCTTTCCGGGGTTGAAGCTCTCTGCCTTGGTGCGCTTTGTGATCGAATTCTAGCATTGGCAGATGCAGTGGCAGTCATGTAGTTGGGCTTTGAAGTAGCGGATGGAGTAGTTTCTCCCATTACACGGTTTCTGCTTTCTCTTAGGAAACGAGGACTGGATGAATGGACTTGAAGTAGTGTTCTTGTTTTGGATAGGGATGGTGTGGTTGGTTGTGAGATGTTGTGGTTTTTTTGAAGAGGAGAGGTAACTGAATATGAGCTAGGCCTGTGTTGTTGGTAGTGATAATGTTGATGCAATTTATGAGCATTAGGTGATGAGTAAGAGTAAGGTCTAGAGGTGTCCATTTCAACAGTTTTGACAGGGTCTCTGCTGTGATATTGATCACGGAATGCAATCCCTCTTCCCTCCCTTTCCTTTATCGTTCCCCTCCTTTCAAGCCATCTTGGGTTCTTTTCTACCTCTCCTTCACTTGCATACGAGTCTCTTCCCGGTCTCCATATCTATCATTAATGCAGGAATTTTAATCGAATGATCGATAACTTGCCATTGCCGACAAAAATAAAAGGAACTAGATAAAATTAAGGGCAAGGAAAGTGGTCAAAAACCTGTTGAGAGAAAGCATATGCAAGAGCCTTTTCACGTTTCAAGGCAACCACTTCCTTTGTTTCCTGGAACATTGACTGAATTTCCTCAAGTGTTTTAGGATGGTAATTGCAATGAAACCAATCATCAGCAGTGCTGCTTCCATCCCAACACTGCAGTTCATTGTTAAGAACCAAATCAAAACAAGCTGACGCTGAAGCATGATGTACATATCTTAAACAAAATTGCTTACAGTAGATCTCCTCTCAGCAAGATTTGATCCCCGCAAGCTATTTGGATCACTGGAGATGGAATTTGCGCTGCCCTCATAGGAAAGCCTTCTACGCTGTTCACACACCCGAGATTGCACCCTCGCCATAACTTGCATGCACTGAAGAGTCATTTTTGCTCTCTTTCTAACATTATGGCCTCTCACCAAGGCTTGCAGCTTCACTAACCCCTTAAGTGCTTTAAGAGCTCGCTTTGCCTTCAAAAACACAGCCATAATTAATTAGAAATAAAAGCTCTTAAGATTAAGAGGTATATAATTATTTCTCTTTACTGATCTCTTGCTAATTACTTACCAGATATCCTCTAAAAGCTGTTTGTATAGCAATGGCAGCAAAGTGTTGCTTGACAAAAAGGGGAGGCCTGGTGAGTCTAACAACTTCAACAGCTGCTTGAGCTGTCGCAACTGCTGCTTGTGCGGCTGCTGTTGTAGCCATGGCCACTGCAAGGGCATGTCTTTGCTGAGCATCAGCCGCTTCAGAACTAACACTATTATTAGCAGCAACCGCAGCAGCAGCATTGGTGGTTGCTGTAATATTGTTAGTGGCGTTTGCTTCACAATGGTGTATTACTGTTTCTTGACTTGAAAATTTCCTGAAAATCCATCTTCTTTTCCCTCTCTTCTGCACAAATTAACCCATAAAACAAAAACATTTTTCTATGTCAATAAGCTATTGTATTACAAAGGAATTACTAATCAAGAAAAAAATCTTCACCTTTTCTTCCTCCTCTTGTTCATGATCTTCTCTCCTTCGGCTGCTTCTCTTATCATTCTCTTTACTAGGAGACCGAAAAGCCCTTTTAACTGCACTCAGCCAAGAACTTCCTCCAATCTTCCCCATGATGCAAACGATAGTACTAAAGCAAAAGACTTGGCTAGATATAAAGGCAAAAAAAAAAACAAATTGTCTAGAGCTACATACACAGATTTGAGTGGTTGGTATGTTTAAATGCAAGATGCACAGAGAAATAAATGTAAAGAACAGATAATTTAGCCTGCATTCTGCAAGAAGGGTAGAGCTAGTCCATGCATTTGGGAACAGGTTCTGTGCATTGTCTATAATGCAAAAATGCAAAAGGTTAACAATAATATGGACATAGGATACAATGTTAAAAAGAAATGGTGTTTTCTTGTGGCATGGAGAGCCCTAAATAGTTCTGTGTCAGACAGTTGGAGACAACATCAAAGAGTGGGTACCCTCGAGAAGTGTTAATTTTACCTTAGTCCCTGTAGTTTATTTCAAGAAATATCTAGTCCCTATAATATCAAAACTAAATAAATAGTTCTTTGTCTAAAACTGACCATGCTTAATTTATAAGCTTCTTGTTCCAAAAAACTACACCATTACCATTGTATCTAGTGTTTTCTTTTTCCAAGCATTTCTTGAGAAAGAAAAGGGAAATAAAGTGGGAAAGAATGGTTTTAAATATACAGGGATTAAATATTGAATTTCTAAAATGTTGAGGATGGATCGATTTATTTTGTTAAAATATAGGGTCTGATTTATAATTAACTCCCTCGAGAACGCTGAAAGCTGGATAGTGTTTCCTATAGTGAAAGAAAAGAGAGGAGGAGTGGGCAGTTGCTGCTTTGCTGTGCTATGCTTTTGCTTTGTTTTATTTATTTATTTACCTCCATGGTTGCTTTCTACATGATTACATTGCTGGTTTTGGGGAGTTGGGATTTGTGGAGAAGAGGAGAACAATATGTTTTCTTCTAGTGATCTTCCAATGGGGATGAAGCAAGTAGGATCTTCAGGGCTGTTGTGGTCATTTTCTGGGCAGTTTGGCAAGAGCCCTTGTGACCAGCTATATTGGGATTTGGCTGTGGAGAATTTGGGGACTCAAATGTAGACCTACCCTAGTTTAGGGTATGGGTATAGGGATTAGGGTAATAGTAGTAGTGGAAGTAGACCTTGTTTATAGCTTGAAAGATACTGTTTGTCCCATATCCATGGACCAGTCAAACAGTTATAAATCCTCTCTCAGCCTCTCCTTTTCTTTTACTTTGCCAAGCTATTTATGGAGATTTTGGTTATGGGGAAAGATGGTGACAAACAGGGAAAGGGACTTGTGAGTTATAAGACTCCATGAGCTGCTAAAATATTAAGTGCCTTGGATTCTCTGATTTTTGTAGGGTGATTGCCTCATGTGGGACATGATAAATTTACTTGTGATTCACTGGTATTTCACTGGGTTGGAATTCATCATTGCTGCTCAAGAACAATGACAGTCGACACTTCAATGTTAACTCTGTATATATGACCTAGTTTTAAGTCATGTAAAATGACAATTCAAAGTACCTTTATTTGATTTGATGTTTTTTTTAATTTTAAAAACATGTTTACCGTCGATGCTTCTCTTTTACCCTTAGCATGTCTGGCATTGTAGATATTGGTATCTACCTTCTTACCTGGTTTTTCTAACAATTATAGATATTGGTATCTCCTTTCTTGAGAGTTCGAATAAGAACTTGTGAACTCGCACAATCTATATATTCGTTTGAAATGTACTTGATGGGCACCCAAAGGGTGTGTATCCAAGTTTTTCATCATAAGAAATAAAAATAAAAATTATACGAAGATTTTGATTTTGAGAAAATATAATAAAAATTAAGATAATAGCTTGTTTAGCCAAAAAGAATAGGTTATATACAGTTCTTCAACATGATTAATTGTGAGAGTTTGTCCGAAGATGGGATAGGATTACTATTCAAGACTTCCTTTGCAGTGTTTAGGGTTTAGGATCCTATATATATATATATATATTCAGCGAGAATCTACTGTACATAAAGTAGGCTGTACTGATAGGAAACAGAGAATCCAGTGAAGGATACTGTACTGAGAATACCACCATTTTCTTGTGGACCAAAGCCAAGGTTTTGTTCAAAAACAACCACAAGGGAAGAATCCAAGTTCAAAGAGATGTCACTGGTGTCTAAAATCATGTGGGCTTGGATCATGAACCAAAAGACAATTGGGCTACAATTCAGACACTGTTACATCCCACAAAGCCTGCCCATGTACAGCAAGATACAAGGATGTTTCCCGAAGGAATGAGAAAAGGACTCGAAGTAGAAAATCTAGTATGGATGATGTTTGATGATGACAAAACTCTAGGAGTTTCTTTGAGTTAGCTCGAGAACTCTCAAACTTTCAAGACTCTTCTCCATGCTTCCCTTCTCTCTTTTGCCCTCTAGCTCTATATATTCACAATCCCAAGCTCCTTAATCAGCATATCTAGAAAGCATACTATTGTGTACAGCCGCCACTTCCACTAGCCACAGTTTCTTTGGTTGTCACTTGGTGCATATATTGTTTTTTTACTTAGCAATGGCTTCGTCAACATTGTCTTGGTCATCTGCACCTTTGTTGTCAAGCAAAGGCGAAGTTGTGCCTTCAACTAAGCGTATAACTCCTTGCTCAGTGTCTTTTCCATCAAGGGGTGGTTTTGGCAAGAGTACTACTAAGCCTTCAAGGTTGGCTTTGGTGAGAGCAGAAGCTGCCGGTGATCACAAGGATACTTCAGTGGACGTGCATGTCAATCAGCAAGGAAACAACCAAGGGACAGCAGTTGAGAGAAAGCCTCGAAAATTAGCTGTTGATATCTCCCCATTCGGTAAGTAGTCTTCCTTCTTTTTTTTCTCTCCTTTCCTAACGATCTTAAATATGCTCGATCAGGCCTAGTTGTGAAGATCACTCTTCAGTTTTACTATTTAATTACTTTTCTTTAATAGGAAAAGTCATCCATCTTTTATAAATGTTGAGCATATGCAATGGAAAAAATGATCTGAAATGACTTGAAACTTGACCTCAATCACAGGTTTGTTGGATCCATTGTCACCAATGAGGACAATGCGTCAAATGCTGGACACAATGGACCGACTGTTCGATGATGCACTGACAATTCCTAGCAGCAGGAACAGGACAGGAGGAGAGGTGCGTGCACCATGGGAAATCAAAGATGAGGAACATGAGATCAAGATGAGGTTCGACATGCCAGGACTGTCTAAGGAGGATGTCAAGGTCTCGGTCGAGGATGATGTGCTTGTTATTAAAGGAGAGCACAAGAAGGAAGAAACTGGCGATGATTCATGGTCTAGTAGCAGCGTCAGCTCTTATGATACCCGGCTTAGGCTACTGGATAATTGCGGAAAGGATAAGATCAAGGCTGAGTTGAAAAATGGAGTTCTGTTCATTAACATTCCTAAGACCAAAGTTGAACCTAAGGTCATTGATGTCCAAATCCAGTGAAAGATTTTATAAGAAGTCTGTACCATGTATAATGCTTTTGTTTTGAAAGAACTTTCAGTCCTTGTATTGTATTTGAAAATGTAATGTCTTGCTTCTTCTCTTTCTCAATTATTGCCTATGTTGCTTCCCTCGGACAACGGACAACCATATCCGATACCAGGAGAAATCTGATGTTCTAAATATATAAAAGAAATTAAGAAAAAAATAGTCAAATTTGATATGGATATTTGTGTCGGATATGCACACGCATCGATGTTACATAAGAATCTGGTATATATTTAGATTCAGTGTATAAACAAAATGAACAACTATGAAAACACTTGACCATCTCTTATGCTCAAATCTTGAAACATTTCTGCGAAAGTAAGAAAGGAACCATTCGAGCTAGAGTCAAACTAATGCGGGATGGGCAGAGAGGAGTTTACCATTCTGGTTTGCCCCTGCATTTTTGGACATTGTTTGCGCAAATGTCTAGTAGATGAAGATTCTCTAGCCTTCAACTTGCAAGATAGGTCTTGAAAAACGGACAATAATGCAATTCTTCTCATGAAAAATCTTCTCTCATCCCTTAACTTGGAAGGAAAGACAACCGAAAAACTTGGTAATTAATGTTCAATTTTCTCTTAAAAGTTTCTTTCATTTAGTTTTCACCCCACTTGAAAATGTTCAATCTTTAAGGTTCGTTTCATTTTCACCCCCCACTTGATAATATTGCTTTGCAATAGGACGACTATCATCTCGGGATTTTGTTCCTTCAGCTTGACATTTGAATTGGCATGTAGTGCCTAGTTGATCGAGGACTGCCCATGATGGTCTAAATCAGGATTTTAGGTAATGTTTGGTTATTATCTTGAAACATATAGAAAAAACGACGTAAAATGTTGAGATAAAAGAGATATGTCTTGTAATGAAATGATAAAATTTACTCCAAAACATGTATCTGTCTTTTTTATTTTACTTTTGTCCACACTAACCAAACACAGCATTGGTGTGCATCATGCACGCGGAAAGGGGGGCCATGTGGACCAGCTGAACCGATATTTCTCAGGTAATAAACTTGCAGCATGAAAATAGCAGAAATATATCAGAGAATCATCTCCTACTTTCTATTTCAAGAAATTAATCCAGTAAGAACACGTTGAGAACGGAATAGACGAGAATCAGTCAAGATTCTGTTGGAGAATTCTTTCTATATTGCTTCTCTTTTTTTCTTTTTACATCTTCTCCATCTTTGGCAAAGTAATAAGTACATCTGCATGATAACTTCGTAATTGTTAGATACACAAGAGAAAATCCAGTACCTAAAGTGTACATTCCGAAGCTATACTACTCAGACCCTTCAGGAATTGGTTCCAGATTTGACTTCCAGTTTCTTGGAGAATCAAGAGAAGAACTTTTCTGCTCTAGCCCCAACAGAACCTCCTCAACAGATATTTCCTTTGTCAAAAGGTGTTGAAGTTGTTGCTTTGTGATAACAACTTTAATCCTCTTGACACCTCCACTGGCTTGATCTTCTCTGTCAATCACAGGTGAAATCACTGGAGCTGAAGGAAGAATATAGTAAACATTCCCGAGCTTTAACTCGTAACCTGGTGGCAGATGATGCTCCTCTATACCCTCCTGTGTTAGACCAATTCCTGAGCCAGAAAAGTTCACCAAGATATCTCTCACAAGAATTGGAGTGCTGAATTCCAAAACCTTTCCATCTGTTTTCACGACCTGCAAAACTTTCTCTTGCTTGGCTTCAGCAATTCTAATGCATGAACCTATAAAGGGAGGTCTAACACAATGAGCTAAACAATTGCCCATTTTTCTCCAAGAAAAGATGGACATGGAAGTTTCAAAAGATCTCAAGAGGAGAAGAGGGATTTCCTCTACTTTGTTGTATGCAATGAAGGGAGAGATATGGAAAAATTGAATTTAGAAAGGATAAAAGAGAAGCAATGAGACGTTATTTTTTTTTAAGAAAGCAAAAGAGATATAAAAATTGTCAACACGCATGCAAGACAGGGTCGGTTAGTGGAAGTTGGAATTTTAGTCTCGCTCTTCTTCTATGCCATTACCTTTCATTTTATACATCTAGAAGCGAAGGTCGACAAAAAATAATTTTTTAAAATATATCAGATGTAAAAAATATAGCTTTAAAATTATTTTAAAAAATAATATTGATTAATGTAAAATGATTTGAGAAGATTAAAAATAATAAACTCATTTTGTTACCAATTTTACAATTGGTAAAATGATATAATGTAAGATTTAATTAGTTTGTTTTTGCATTTGAAACTGTATTTAGGTGCATTAAAAAAATATGTTAAAAAACATCAAATCAATGTTTTTTGTAATATTGTTTGATGTATCGATGTTAAAAATAAAAAAAACTAAAAACAAATCATTATAATATATTTTCAAGTTAAAAACACTTTTAAAAAGCATAATACACCACAATATCAAACATACAATTAGTGTTGCAAACAAGTGGCACAACATAATGTTAATGAATATACCTCGTAGCCAATCGTTTGGTTACATATAGCACTGATTTTATTAATGTAAAATATATTTATTATTAATAAAGGCTTTTTTTATCTTTAATATTCATTTATATTTGATTAATGAATCTAATATTTAATTAATGAATCTAGAGTAAAGATAAAGTTTACGGGATAAAAATACTTTGTAAAGAAAATTATAAAGTTGTTATAATTATAAGATTCTTATTGTATCAAAGCATTTTAAATATTCTTGGTTAATATTTTATTACGATTGAATATTAATTACAGTTGTTGAGATTGATATATATTATGTTTCTTCATTTATGAAAGGAAACAACTTCTCTTATAAACTAAGATATGAGAGATATCTGAAACTAATATGTAGGTGTTTATTAGATAACATATACACTGAACTGACCTACAAGAGAATTCTATATGGAGAGATTACATATGTCTATGGAAAGGCTCATGTAATAGTTGTGTAAGTGATCCTTAGACTTGAGATCACTAAGTTATCTTATATAGGGAGTGTT
>Ga0307511_10005225_pt1 | contig 13215 bp, 14 predicted proteins | sample 13_EM_MG_FD_200266 | JGI IMG/M metagenome (GOLD analysis project Ga0307511, IMG submission 200266) | Populus trichocarpa ectomycorrhiza microbial communities from riparian zone in the Pacific Northwest, United States - 13_EM | ecosystem: Host-associated > Plants > Roots > Unclassified | place...
AGAAAAAATATGCGTAAACAACAAATAATCCATACAGTTCATTTTCAAACCAGCAACAACAAATAATCCATACAGTTCATTTTCAAACCAGCAACAACAAATAATCCATACAGTTCATTTTCAAACCAGCAACAAATGAAAACAAACTATTGACAAAACAGACTTTTCCATTCCTTTTGATCTTGGAAGGAGCAATTATACACAACAAGATATTACCTGTCCTAGGAACCCAGTAGTTCCACTTTCAACCAAAGGAACTTCAGCAGCCAAGCAAAGGCGGTTCACATGTCGCCTTGCATCCAAGTTATCAAGTCCATTCAGAACAACATTAAATTGCTTGAAGAAGTCGACATTGAAGTTAGAATCCTTCACATTGGCATGGTAAGGGGTAATGCTTATGTGAGGCCTAAATCTTAGCACGGCATCACGAGCGACCTGGTTGAAACATTGGTGTGAAATAAGATAAGACATGAAATTGATCATTACCCAATTAATTCAATAACAATGAAAAAACGTTCATAAAAACACTTGCCTTTGCTTTAGACTGTCCAACATGTGATTGACGGAACAGAAATTGTCTATTAAGGTTGCTTACTTCTATAGTGTCCATGTCAATCTGCAGACAAATGCAAGCAAATGTATAAAGGAGTGCTGCATAAAGATGAGGGCCTTAACATGAACTCTCTATGCAAATGCCCAATAAAATGAAAGTTCAAATCCAACATGTCTTTGCCTCAAACTACACTATCTCCTTAATTTGGTACGCCATTAATTTGATTAAGATTTTTTAACCATTTTGTGAAACAATAAATGCCTAGCCAAAAAAACCCAATATGTAAGTTTCAGCTAAAGTTGCAACTTCCTGGTAGGGCAACCCATCCCCTTGCTTTTCAGCAGTTTCCCATTACAAAAGCTAGTTTGTTGATGATCATGACATACCTAACAAATAAGGGCAGCATATCTTCTTGGGTGCCCCTTATCTCACCAACCACCACTACAGCTTCACAAGGGCAGCCTTTAGTTCATACCATCACCACCTCCTTAGACAACCTTTCACCATAAGCACCCAGTCACCACCATGTTTCGCTCCTAAGAACAAAGAACACCAAACATAAAAACAATCCCAACACCTTGTACCTACATTCCTTATCATCTCCACCATCTCGCACATGAAAAACACCTTGCAACCATTGAGCCAAACCCTTCACTTCCAAAGCCCCAGACAACTACTGCAACCACCGCTTCATTTATATCCATCAATGCTATGTTCACTCTTATCACAGCTGCTGCATTCTATTACCACCAACTACTCATTACTTGGAAAGCATTTGCAACCTTATAATTAACCAGGTCAATAATATTCTCAGTCTCATGACATAAAAACCACTACTTTCTTAACCAGTAATGATTCATATTCAGGCATGTGTATTTTCATATGTTTCGGAATAATAAATAATTCCACAAGTTGATTCCCTCCTAGATTTTTTAAATCAATACAAGTTCAAACAGATACACACTGAAATTCAAAAAAAAAAAAAACCCTTTTTGTCAAACCCTAACCGCGCTCTAAACCCTTCAAAAAGGAACTCCAATTGACAAAAATAAAATCATATCATAACCCCAAAACACAAAAATGAAGACTAGTAACAGGTACTTAGTCCATTCAAACCCTAGAAAACTAGAACCTGGCTTGAAAAACAACCAAAACTGATCCCTAAGAAACTCCCCGCAAAAATTTAAAAAGAACAAAAATAAAGATATACTCACAATATGAATATCTTGAAAGCCAGAAAGAGCAAGAGTCTTAAGTAACTCACAACCAATCCCACCTGCTCCAACCATAAGCACTTTCGCACCCTAAAAAAAAAAACACAAAACCCTTAAAAACTACATTTCAATTGACTAAAACAAAGAGAACCCATTAACAGTAAGCAAAAATTAAAAGCGGGTTTGAAAGAATTAGACAGTTTTAATTACCTTTATCGCTTGTGAGTGTTGAAGAGAAGCCATTATTTGGGTTTTTGAAGAAGGACGAGACAAAGAAACAGTGTTCAAAAGAAGTTGAAATGTTTTTGTTAGTGTTAAGTAGTATTTATGGATTAGTTATGTTAAGCAACTAGCTACAGATAGAAAGTGATATGGAGAGAGCGTGGGGGGGGAATCGAACACGAGACGTGAGGGCAAGTGGAGAGGATCTTGGATTGTTTAATTTAATTCAATGGGCTAGTGAGCGTGTAAAGGGGCGGCTCCGGATGAGAGCGACTATTTAATGACCAAAAGTCACGCCTTAACTAGTGATCTACCTAGTTGGCGATCTAGCCATTGAAGCTTTGTGATACTTTCCATCCACCGGATTCATATAAAAAATAGTATCTTACTGAGTTGGTGGAAAATCAGATTTAATTTTGATCTTCTTGTTAAGAAAACAATATAAATTTTGATCTAAGTATTATGGTATGCAAAAATCTATTCAGATTTTGTCTGTGATATGTGCATGTGCATGGTTAGTTGAATGGTAGTTTATTAATTTGAATTTGAAATTAAATAATTGTATTTTTATACTGTAATAATATATGGAAAATAATGTCTAATGATAGCGTCCAGTATGTTTAGAAATAATATTTTTAACATAGTATATTAAAATAATAATAAAATACAAAAAAAAACAAATCAAAACCGCAGCGCCAACACCCTGAAAACACGCTCTTAGCGGCATCAACAAGTCAAACTTTCAACTTTCGGAGCAGGGATGGATTATGCAACAAAGCATGGTCTTAGTTTTGACTTTCTGCGTTTTTTTTTTTTCATTTGTTTTTTTTCGAGGAAGTTGTAAACCAGACAAAGCCATCACTTCAGCCCCGAGCAAAGCCCGTATGTTTGTGTGTGTAATGAAAGAATTGAAGGTTTTTAATTGGAATCAGACTTTTTAGGGAATTCAACGCTCATTAATTTGCATGGAAGAAAAGACCGAGACGATAAAGAATTTTGTAGCCTGTTTCGTGAGCAATTATTATATCAGATAATAGCTTATGTTGATTAATGACTACATCATTAATCGAGAAAGATAGACCATAAGTGGTTTATATATTCCTTCTAAATATACACGGTGAAAATAATAAATTTAAAATAATATTTGAAAATTCTTAGGATTTTGATGGATAAATTTAAAATTATTTAGGAATTTGTTACCTGAATATATGATATTCTTCAGCTTTGAATAATTCTTTAAAGATTGGATTGTCGCAAATCATAAGTTGTTTAATTATCCGACTTCTATCAGTAATGTACATGAATCACCGGTGATAAACTTCTTAATTCCTATTTATGATAGAGAGATTGTTATACCTAGAATGCCAACTTTTTATTTTGCAACTTATATAGTTTTTTTTCTTCTAACAAACAACCTTTTAAAAAATAAGAAGTGTGATTTTATATCTATCAAGAATCATAAAAACCCTATAAATAGAAAAATATATATTTGTCCCTTAAATAATATCTATATATTATTTGAGGATAATTTTAGAAATTTAATCAATCAATTCCCTGCTTTGTTATTTTATGACTAGAATTATAATCTCTTAATTAAATACATTATAGTGCTTAACTTGTAAAATTATTTTCAATAAAGCCACACTTAATTAATTATCTCAGTTTAATTTTTGACTAATGGTTCTTAACGTGTGTGACCCATTAGGTTCTTATTATGTTGGTCCAAATATAAATTATAATTATAAATAAATAGAATTATATCAATCAAACAATTTAATTTATTATCAATTCAGTAATTGATTAATTTATATTTAAAGATCAAGTGCGCACCGTCTAGTAACGTGTCATAATCACCCAAATATTATGAAAGTTATAAGTGGTTTGATTTAACCTTTCAATAACCAGTTTCTCCGTGTAATTATTATCTCTTCATCAATAATATTTTGATTTAGATATTTTAGCATGAAGTGTGTATATCATGTTAAGTCATACATGTTCGCAATGTTACAGTCATTGATCATTTGAATAAGATCTGAAATTTTTTTCAAATTTCATTCCACCTCGCGCAAGGATTTAACGATCAATATTATTTAAGAACATGTGAAATATTTTTTCTAATTCATCTAGAATGATGAACCCTCTCTTGATCACTCAAATATCTTATTTATAGTTTATGTTATATCTAATGTCAGTCAATTTGTTATCTTTATTAGAATAACGTGTAACATGATCAAAATATAACACTTAATCTATAAAGATAACTTCGTAGTTCCATGTCTAAAGATCACTTACACAACCGTCACGTGGATCTTTTTATAAACACAAGTGATATCTTCATATGAAATTTTCATGCCGGTCAGTTTAGTGTACATGTTTTATGACAAGCGTTTTAGTTCTGGATATTCCTTATACCTCGACTCATGAGAATAACTGCTTCATTTTATAAAGAAAAGAATCTAACATATATTAGTATTTACGGCTCTAGTGAAGATATAATATTTAAATGAGCATCAACAAAAAATATTTTATGAAAAACACTCTAATACAATAAGAATCTCGTAACTATAATAACTTTATATTTTTCTTTACATAATATTTTTATCTCATGAACTTTATCTTTATTTTAAATTTACAAATCAAGATTTATCAATCTAATATTATATTAATATTAAATATAAATTAATTTTTTATTAATAATAAATATATACTTATATAAATATAATGATAACATGTATAACCAACTATAGATATATTAAACTGACATTATATTCTAATATGATCACGTTTTAACGTCGTTATGTTAGCTCACTTGTAAAGAAAAGGTCATGTCAGTAATCATTCAAAATTTAATGCCAAGTATTAACAATTCAAAATGATGGTAAGAATGTATGGAGTCGAGGGAGTTCCCCACGGAAATGGAGTTCCACACGTATCCGCGTTGATGGAGCCAGATAAAAGATTTTTATCCACAAAGGCAAGTGTAGATATAGCTTTTTTATTTTTTTATTTTAAAAATATTTTTAAAATTAATATTTTTTAATATGTTTAGATTATTTTAATATGTTAATGTTAAAAATAATTTTTAAAAAATAAAAAGATATTATTTTAATATATTTTTTAGCAAAAAAATGTTTTGAAAAATAACTGCAACCATATTTCCAAACACTTTTAATGTGTGTTTGGAGTTGTGTTATATGATATTTTTTTTAAATAATTTTTTTATTTAAAAATATATTAAAATATTTATTTTTTATTTTTATTTTTACTATACATAATATTGAAAAATATCAATTCTATATTTTTTTTAAAAAATAAAAGTGTTCTTAAAAAACATGTATTAAATAAAAGATCGCACAAGTCAGAAGTGAGCCTCCTGAAAAGAGTCTTTATTTTAATGAATATGGAACATTTTAGTTCTTCATACTATCATCAATCACTTTTACATATATTCTATCTGTATTTTTTATTTAGATTATAAATTATAGGGTGTTTTTTTTTTTCCTGATGAAAATAAAAAACGTTGTAGATGGGAAATATAAAGATTTAAAATGTACTTCAATGAATATAAAAGTTCCACGGACACGGAGATGAAAGATGTGTCCTCCGCTTGAACTGACCTCTATCGCCATGCCAACACTCGTCCATTGTCATGCCGCGGACAAGGACTGAACATGGAGAAGTATTAGACTGCGAATCACCTAAGTGGATAGCAGACAAAGAGAACTCCCCTTTAGGAGAATGCTGCCAACAAACTCGTGTCAGGAGGAGGAGGAGGAGGAGGATACCGGCTATTTTCATGATAATATGCATCGGAAAAACGGTGAGCGAGCAAAGGCTAGCCGAAACAGGGGCAGACATGGATCAAGGATCGATCCAGTTTCAATTAGCTCCCGCGGGACTATGGACCCTACTTTGGTCTGATTGTATGTAGCAATCAATCCCTATGTTGTGTACTACGTAAGTACGTAATTTTGTGTTCTTGGGCCTTTCGTACCCTAAGAAACAGAAGTATAAATTGGTTCAATTTAAAAGGGACCAAGCCCATTCTTATAAGAACAAAGGTCCCAGGAAAGACCCTACCAGTCCAGACTGGCTAATTGGTCGCGTCCTGCAGCGGGTAACGGGTAATGGTGTAGTTTTCTTATATTTTGCATGCTAGTCTATACGAATATCTGAGACTTTTCTTGGACAAACTGGGATTTTAACACTGTTATTATGCAACCTAAAGCATGATTACATGCTTAATACACATGTAGCCTAGGCAAATTATTACATAGCTCATAACCACACCAGCTAATCCACACAGTTCAACCATCCCTGTCCTCCACACAAACAACAAATTAACACCATAAAACACTGGACCATCCTAACATGCAGGCTGCTTTAATGATGGCTATGGTGGCCAGGCAATTTTCCCTTGATTCTTTCGATCACACTTTTCTTCTCCTGTTCCTGGTACTGTTCTCCAGCCGGACCTGTGGTAGTGGTGTGCACGTCAACAGTATGTCCATGCTCTTCCTTGTGCTTCCCGCCAGTTAATTTCTCCTTTATTTTCTGCTTCAGTCCCTTCTTCTTCTTCCTTCTCCCTCCTTGCCCATCGTCCTCAGACTGCAATGTCAGGAGACAGTTAACGATAAAAAGTCCCTTGCGTACACAAAAGACGTTAGCTTCACAACGTTTTTTTAAAGAATCTGCCATTGTTCACACCTCATCATCACTACATCCCATGAGCTTTCCATAATAAATTTTTAAAAAATCTCGATTCATTCAAAATAAGGATTAATTGACTGGTGATCAATGTGTAATAATCAGTATTCCGTACGTGTCCTAATTACATAGTTAATTTTAACCGAATATATCTCACCGAGCCAGAGCTTGAAGTAGATGAAGTCTCGTCATGCTCCTCTTTCTTATGTCCCCCCTGATCACCAGCAACCTCGCCATGATGACCCGTCTCACGAAGGCCACCCTTCATTGCATCTTCACTCCTGGCAGTATTAGACAAATGTCCGGTACCAGGCACCGTATCAGTACTTATTATATCGCCAAGCGTTGGAGGTTGTTTGGTGGTGGCTACGCCAGCGATGTGCACGGGGTTACCATGTTCATCTGTTAATTTAACTGGGTTGCCATGTTCATCTGTGAGTTGAATTGGATTACCCAGCTCATCCACTATTGTAGCAGCTATCATTTCTAACCAAAAAACAGGAAGTTAAAAAACAGCGACAGTAAGATAAGATTCGATATCGATAGTGAAGGATACAGTTTAAGCTAGCTAGGCTGGCCGAATAAAAGGAAAATAAAATGGCGGTGGGGAACAGACATGGTTCATGCATGTAACCAGCTTTCTACACCTGGTGCTGGTGCAGAACAGACATGAAGGGGTTTTGGGGTTTTGCCACGGTAGCCAAGACAGGAGACGTGTCACTCGTCTGGGTATAAAGGTTTCAGGATTGACATGATCTTTCATGTTGATCATAAATACGTTCCGAAATATCCCGAATAATATCCATCGATAATTGGTATCATTCAGGTAAATTCTTATAATTCGAAAAACATGAATGGATACTTCAAAATAAATATCATCACTCTTAATTAATCTTCAAGGACATTTGAAGCATTCTAAAACAGAAACCAGAAGACAAGTCGCATACTTTCACCATCTAATGAGAAGACCACAACACAGTACCAAATCCCACAAGGAATGATGTTGACTTATTCTTGTATGGGTCCATACATAAATCATTAATTTGAATCAATTCATGAGCTGTGTTCCAAGCAAGAAACAAATTAATCTGTACAAAATACCAATACAATCACTAATCTTGTGATACATATTCATTCTACTAATATTTTCATGATTTATAAGACTTCTATAAATTCCTTTACGTCTTTACAGTATAACTCCACAAGGTAATCCTGGGAGACAGTTTAAAAAATGTGTCCGCTGATGGAGCAGTTCCAAACCGAATTCTTTAAGGAAGATGTCCCGCGGCCCCCACAATCCTTTTTTTTTTTTTTTTGACAACGCAGAGAAGGTCAGCACTGAAATCTGTACACCCATGAAAGTTGAAGTCCTGTTGAGTTTCAAGCATTGATGATTATTGTACCCATATAAAAAAAGCAGCTTTTGCTTATTTTAGAAAGTTTCCATTCAATCTATATATTCACAAATACATCTAGCTAAACACATCATGCTTTCACGCACTAAAGTTCGGAAGAAACAAGGTTCTTGCAATGACAATTTTGAGTGATTTGTATGAACAATAGCAATATATACATGAGATGGAAGTACTCACCACTTCACAGCTGAGAAGAACCTCATCCCCTCAAAGATTTTGTCCAGAAGAACCCTTTCTTTCTAGTTGAGTGAGTCTCCGTGGAGGATCTACTCCCTTTGGATCCAAATGAAAAATGTTTCCTCAAGAAAGGCTTCGCCAAGGAGCTTTTCATGCTGGCACTTGAGCCCATCTCGGGACCCTTTCCTTCCTGTCCACCACCTTTTAAGCGATCAAACATGATAGAATCACCATCAAGATCACCATCAACTACTCTGCTCCTCAGTTTCTTGTTTCTAGCCTTCAAATCCGTTTCTGTTTTTAAAGCTTTTTGAGACAGCTGAAAGGCCTGCTTCTCTCCCAAGGTACAAAATGGGCATGCAGGATCATACTTATCAATTTCAGGTGTCAAAGCTTCCAAACACTCAGCATGATAAGCATGACCACAAGTTAAGACAGCAACAACGGAGAGCTCATTACCAGCAATAAGCTTCTGGCTGCTCCACAAAGATTTTTCAGTCAATAGCTTCAAGCAGATCCCACATGTTTGAAGATCAACCGAAGGAAAAGATGAGTTTCGACCGCTGGATCTTGTCTTCTTATGATTAAAGGCCAAGCACTCGTTATCAAAAGACCACCTTTCTCTATTGGAAGTGGCCGTGAGCTCAGAAAATGCATGCATAGACCAACCATCTGAAGACTCGCCATGGCATCCCCGAGTTGATCCATTGCTCCATGAAGGAATAGGAGGCCTCTCATCAGAAACTGGGATGCTCTTTGATGACTTCAATCCAGGGATTAGCGCATCAGATACTGGCTTTGTTAGTTGATTTCTAGAAGAATGCTGGAGCCACCTTGGTGTTGAGCTGGCAGGATGTAAGTGACCTTGGGATGGAAGTGGAGATGTTGATGAGGATGAAGATGAGGGCAATGAAAGCGAGGATTTTGCAGGAGATAGTTTCAGAACTGCAGTGGATTCTGTTGACTCCTCCACCTGTAAAATGAACAGATTTGGCAAGCAAGTCATATGAAGGAGAACAGATGAAGTCAATCATAGAGCAAACGTGGATGTTCCTTCCATGAAAAGAAAAACTCTACCTGTTCCAAACTCGTGTCCATTGAGATATTCCTCGAGATGGATTGATCTGCAATAAGAGTGTAAATGATCTCAGATGCAGTGCATGTCAGCTCATGTGAGGTCAAAACCCACACAATGAATGGATTTATTAGGAGGCGGTACATGTGAGCTCATGAGAGGTCAAAAACCCGCACCGTGAATAGTTTAATTAGGAGGATTTTATCAAATGTTCAGTTAGTAAGAATCTTAATGTAAGGACAAACTGTATCTTATGTTTCATTCCCGTATCATACTTGAAACTAGGAGTACAAATTGCCAAAAAAAGAACAAGCAGGAACCATGCAGTATGTGGAAGATTCAAGTTGTCCATAGAAATGTATAGAAACAACAAATCAAGCTCTAGTCATGATTACAGCCATTATTCTCCCATTTAAAAAGATTAGTCATTATTCTGGGCTACATCTTACAGAAGATATTTAAAGACACATAAGAAGCAAAAAGAAAGTCCCCGTACTGTGAGGATATAGAACATGGCTTCTTGTAGAAAAAACAAGAAAACAAACAGATAAAAATGGATAAAGAAAGGGTAAGAATGAAGAAGAAAGGTCAGGACAAGAAATAGCACAGAAAATTTGTTCTTTAAGCAGATCCTCAAGGTCACTCCATGACAAAGTAAAACTCCTGTGGTGATATGCAATAATAGCAAAAGAACTGTTTTTCTCAGATATGCATTCAACATTTCCCTTTTGAGCTAAGCATCCCATGGTATCATACACCCTTTATGAGATATGAGATCAATTTAACCATAGACAGAGAACAAACAAGCCTGTAAGTAGACAGTCTATTTATGTAAATATTTTCTGCAAACCTGGTTGAAGAAAGTCCATCTTCAACCATGAAGCATGCCTACCAACGAAAAAGAGAGTACACATTCAGAACAAAAACTTGGCTTAAGACAGAAGAAAAAAATCATAATACACCACAAAGAATATCAACATAAAAACCACAAATATGAAATTTAGGATTTCTTTTTGAAAAATGGGTTGAAAAAATGAATGAAGACAGGATGAATAATTCTGCAAAACTCATCTGAAAAGTTTCTAGATAGGAAAGTGCACTTCACAATTCCCCCGCGGCGTCTAAACCTTTCTTACACACAAAATGAAGAAAATAACCTCTACCTTCACAGTGCAGTAATTGCAGATTAATATCTACAATCATGAAAAACATGCTGCAAATTGAATGTGTAATGAGAAGACATCTTATTCACCACCGTCATCATCACTAACACACAAGCTCTATTACTGGCGGAGGAATACACGTTCATATACTACTTATCAAGGGAAAAAGATGGGGTAAAAAAGCAAAGAAAATAAGTTCAAATTCTAGCCATAGGATCTGATAATATTGCTTTATAATCTCTAGCGGATTTATTAAAGAAGACCAAAAAGTGAGGGCCCTATTAGTCTCACCCAGCGATTGATCTTGTTAATTAATCATGAAACTAAATCACATGATCATTTCAAGGTTTTTTTTAACAGAATTAGGACCCGGTGGCTTTCAATTATGCGGTTATTCAAGAGTTGCAGACAGAAACTATATCCCCATTACTCCGTTCTCTTTTTAGCTTCGCACTCGTACTATTTGAAGCATTCTATTTTTATTTTTTACTTTTTGCATGATAGTATCACTCTATCTCATGGCAGACGTTCATTTTATATATGCAACCTCCAAAATGTCAAACAAAAACTTTCTAGCATGTAAGGACTCTCTGCCCTTTACATCTTAAATTTCTACTCCAGAACCGCGATAAGATTATCACGTGCAGACTCTCTCTTGAAACCACAATGTTTAGCCTTTGCAACCTGAATTGTCAAACCAGTCAGAAACAGGTTTCTCTAACATGGAAATTCTTTCCCGAGTGCAGGGTGAGCATGTGATGCCGGATCATATTGTCAGAAATTAGCATATAGAGAAGACCCTCGTATGCTGTAAATTTTACCATTATTGCTAAATTAATCAAGGTGTCTTCAGTATTGAGTTTGCAACCAAGAGGTTGCAAGATCAAAACCTGAGATTACACTTCATACAGAAAAGTTGAAGGGTATAATTGTCTCGGAATCTCATTTCCATAATATCATAACCAGGCATTGAGCTTATTTTAGAGCGTGCGATTGCTAATCTTTGCATAATTTTCCAAAACCCTGAGCACTGCATGAGTCCTGCTTTGGGTATTTATCGTTCCTTGCCACTGGTTTTCAGTAATATTGGAGTATATTTCATCTTGAGTTTTGCTTCTCATTTACTGTAATAACTAATAAGGTTCCATCACCAAATCAAATGAATTCTTCATCCTCATCATCTATAACTATAAGAAACTGAAATAGTTCGATCTCTTCTAAATAGTAAATATAATCAATCACAAGGGCATTGCTTCTGCTTTGCAATCCATGCATCGATATGCAATATAAAACTAATTGCAACAGTATCTTAAATAGAGAGGGAAATTTCAGAATGAACTGAAAGATCATGTGAAATAGATCAAACGAATATTAATGTGAAGAACCCCATGTACCAGAAGTTTACCTGAAGTAGGAGTGCTCACACGAGCAGCAGTTCCTTCAGATGTTGGGGATTTCTGCCATGTACGTCTCTGGAAACTCTCCGTTGGGCTTCCATCCTCAGATGCATAGGTTGATTCATGTTTAATATCTGATCCATAATTCCTGCTAATTCCACCAGAAAACCAACTTATCGAAGCATCTTCCCCTGCTACTCGCCCTCGATTATCCCATCTAAAGCTCCAAGATGGTGAATAACGAATATTTCTATGCAAGATGTCACCACCTGGTCCACTTACTATATTTTTATCTCTAGCAGCAACACAACAGGCACCTCCCATGCTCAAACACAAACAAAGGGTGTCTCCAGATTCTAACACGAACCCAAAATCTTCAATCACGTGCTCCAACGTCCAAACAACGGCAACTCAAATTTCACTACCATCACTCTCAACGGGCAAAACCCAGGTCCAATTCTTCTTCTGCAATTAAAACAGGCAAAAAAAATAGAGCACCAATATTAATCACTAGTAATTTCACATCTAGCTCTCTGGAAATACAAAATCCAACACGCCACATGCGCATAACTGAAAAAACAAAAGAAAATGTTCAACAACAACCAAACTCCTCTAATCTTTCACAGAGAGCACACTTCGATGATCTAAAGCTAAATTTAACCGCAAAGTTGTTGCACCTCAAGAACCCAAGTGACAAAAGTAATATCCAGTGATTAAAAATTGGGTTTCAACTCGCCACCCGCGCTTTTAAATCCATTTCCATCACCAAAAACACATAGCCAAAATCATTTCAACACACACAAAAATAAAAAATTCATATAAAAGACTACTAAAACAAATAGAAAATTAATGGGTGTTGAAAATTCTAGAGGCAGCAATTAAGAAAATTCCAAGTCAAGTTTAGTTTTTAAAATAGTAGTCAATAATGAACTAATTACCAATAATTCAGTTCACACTAGCTGATTTTCGAAAAAAATAATTAAATAAATTAAAAAGAACACGGAAATTGAATCGCCTAACTAACTAGTAAACTAAGGAGTCTCGCTCCAAATTCACAAATAATAATAATACAAACCAAAATATTAATTATAATTTTAAAAAAGCTGTACTGAGCAGTCAAATTTGTAAGAACAATTCAAAATCCGAAACCGACTTGATCGAGAGAGGCTATCCTTACCTTGGTCAGAGGAAAGACGACAGCGTTTTAAAACGACAAATAGATTCCAGAGAGAGAGATGCGGAGCGGTTTTTAGAAAGAGAAAATGAAAGGAAGAGAGTGAGGCTGCTGGTGC
>Ga0307511_10005226_pt1 | contig 13215 bp, 15 predicted proteins | sample 13_EM_MG_FD_200266 | JGI IMG/M metagenome (GOLD analysis project Ga0307511, IMG submission 200266) | Populus trichocarpa ectomycorrhiza microbial communities from riparian zone in the Pacific Northwest, United States - 13_EM | ecosystem: Host-associated > Plants > Roots > Unclassified | place...
TACCCCTCCTTCCTCCTCAATCCGGTTTACTCCTCAATTACCCCCCCAACCCCCACCGGAACCGCCGGTCCCACCAGTGATGTCACCTCGCGTTTACCGAAGCTCGTACATGGCAAACAAGAAAGGTACCTACGGTGAAAGCCTCACGAGCGGTCGAAGGTTTGGTCGGCATCTACCTCGTATTGCCAGCGGAGATGCGAACGACGATTGGGTGGCCGACGAACCCGAGAAACCTCTCCCATCCCCAGTCCCGGAGCGACCGTTACCTTCTCGAGTCAGAGAGTCATATTTGCCACCCCAACCGGAGCGGCAGGCACCTTCTAAAGTCAGGGAGTCTTATTTACCACCTTCTTCACCGGAGCGGCCGTCTTTCGATAAGCGATCCTCTACATCTACGCTCGATGCGTTTTCCTATCTGGATGAAGACCGATTGAAACGCCAGCAGGCTCGCGAGAGAAGGCGGCAGGGTGTTTGGGGAGAGCCAGGCGCTCTTCCGGCAGTTCCCACGTCTCCTACAAAACAGGATATAATCATCCCCAGTGCTGTGCTGAACCCTACACCAGATGTTGCTGGTATTCCCGGGCGGCTGAAACTCTCACGAAAGACCCCCGCCGCTGCAGCTGCCACCCCGCTTCCATCTTCAAGGTTGACGAGAGGTCTATGGGCAGACACTCAACGCCATCTCATCCAAGCGTATGAGTACTTGTGTCACGTTGGTGAGGCCCAGCAGTGGATAGAAGGGTGTCTAGATCAAGAACTAGGTTTCGGCGTTGTAGAGATGGAGGAGGAGCTGAGGAACGGTATCGTCCTAGCCAAACTTGTGAGGAAATTTAAGGGCGAAGCAGGTGCCCGGCGGATCTACGAGGTTCGAACCTACCTTTCCTCTGTTTCTCGTTTGCTGAATGAGTGCTTCCAGGCGCGGAAACTGGATTTCAGGCATTCTGACAACATCAACTATTTCTTCGATTTCGTCCGCGGTGACGTTGGACTACCCGAGGTAATACCCCTCCCTTCTCACCAGAATTCCACCCCTGACGATTTGTAGTGCTTTATCTTTGAATTGACTGATCTCTATGAGAAGAAGAATTTTCCCAAGGTCATATACTGTGTTCACGCTCTCAGGTGAGCAGAACTGTTCGCTTCTCCGGTGTCCTCGCTTATTTTGGTTCAGTCATCTACTCGCCCGTCGTGGTATGGCCGATCGTATCGGCAACCTACTGGGTCAACTCCAATTCTCGGATGATCAACTCCAGAAAACCCAGAAGGGTTTGAAGGACGCTGGCGTCCCAATGCCCAATTTCAGCAACGTTGGTCGGGAGCTTGCGAAAGAGATCAACGAGGAACCAGAGGAAGAGCCCGAAACTGAGGATGAGCGTAAGGGGTTTCAGTCCAAAGCTGGTTCCGCAGTTCGCTAATGATCCTTCCAGGTCGAGACCGGCTGCTTCTGGAGAATGAAGAATCCATCATCGGCCTGCAAACCATGGCACGTGCCTTCTTGGCTCGAAAAGACCAAGCTACCCTCCAAGCCCGGCTTCGCCTCGCCGAACGTTATGGTCGCAAGATTCAGGCCCAATGTAGAGGTGCTATCGTTCGGAGACGTCTCCAACAGACGAGGGAACAGCATACAGACGTTACCCCACGCATCGTCGCAATACAGGCTGCTGCTCGAGCAGTCCTCGCTCGGAGGGCATGGTACCAACGACTGAGGCGCATTCGTGGCATTTCCAACATCGCCGTCAAGATTCAAGCTCAAGGGAGGGGTGTCATCCAGAGGCGGCGATTCCGACTGTTCAAGGGAGCGCTCCAGCGCAGCAGTGCTGCCTTTGTCAAGCTTCAGTCCATCGCCCGAGCTCGGGTCGTCAGGAAGTCTCACCAGCAGGTCGCCAAATCTTTTGGTCAGAGAATCGTCATGAATTCCGTCGTCAATATCCAAGCTGCTTGTCGCGGTGTATTGGCTCGCCGCACGGTCCAAAAGCACAGGTCCCTCCTGCAGTACATTATTCCTCAGGTCATCGGCCTCCAGGCTCAAGCAAGGGGCGTTCTCGAGCGGCGCACGATTGGCAGACAGCTGGCCAAACTCGATGACATCTCAGATATCATCGTTCGGATCCAGGCCGCTGCCAGGACGTATCTCGCTCGCAAACGTCTACTCATCCTCATTCGGAACCTTCGCAAAGCAACAGCCGCTATTATCAATGTCCAGACCCGTGCTCGGGCAAACCTTGCAAGGCAGAGGCATCAGGCGATGGCCAAGGCACTCTCGGAAGTTAAGGTGGTCTCGGCCGTCAACAGCTTCCAGGCTCGTGCTCGAGCCGCTCTCTCCAGAGCAAAGCACAGGGAGACCGGAAAGAAACTCGAGTTCGTTGAACCTGACGTAGTTGGGTTCCAAGCCACTTGCCGAGGCGCTCTCGTCCGCCAGGATTACTACGCTTGGAGGGACCACCTATGGGCAAGCGAAGATGTCGCCATCCTTCTCCAGGCTCTGCTTCGAGGTGCTGTTCAACGTGGAAAGTTCCAAGCGAAGGCTAGGTACTATCGGGAAAATCTCAAGCAAGTCATCCACATTCAAGCTCTCGTCCGCGCGAAGGAAACAAGGGAGCAGTACCGTCAGCTCACCCTTGGAACGAACGTTAGCGTCGGAACTATCAAGAATTTTGTACATCTCCTCGATGATTCCGAAGCCGACTTCCAGGAAGAGTTGACCGTCGAGGGTCTCCGCAAGAAAGTCGTTCAACAGATTCGTGAGGTCCAGACCCTGGAGACCAGCGTGAACGAGTTGGACACGAAGATTGCCCTGATGGTGAACAACGCAAAGACGTTTGAAGAGCTCGCCCGTGTCAAACGTAGGCTCGGCCGCAGTGATAGCGCGACAATCAGTTCCACTCGAACTTCCATCCTCGCCGCCCACGGTGACCCATTTGCTGGCCCCAGTACTCTAGACCATTCAGCGAAACGGAAGTTAGATCTGTACCAGCAGCTGTTCTACTTGCTCCAGACCCGCGGAGAGTACCTTGCTAAACTCTTCTTGAGGGTTTCCGGACGTGATGCCGATGAGAAGACTCGCAGGTTGATCGAGCGCGTCACATTGACGCTGTATGGATACGGTCATGACAGGCGGGAGGACTACCTTCTTTTGAAGATGTTCCAGGTAAGTTTTACCCGAAACGATAACAATTCTTGCGCTGAAATTTGGATTCCCAGCACTCGGTCATTCAGGAAATCCAAGCTGCGAATGACCTGGCAGATATCCGTCAGGGCCACCCTATGTATATCAACGTCGCAGTGCAATACATCCGACCCAAGCAGTCATTCTATATCCGAGAATCGCTGAAGAGGCTGATCTTGGAGGTCGTAGAGGCTGATGACCTCAACTTGGAAGTGGACCCCTCTCTCGTATGTCTCAACCGCCGATCCCGTGGATTTTGTTAGTAACGCAGCCTCTCTAAGATCTACCGCACTCGAATTGTGGCCGAAGAGATGCGGGCTGGAGTCCACCTACCGGACAAGGATCTACCCTTCTACGAGGCATTGAACGATCCCGACACTCGTGCGGAGTACATTCGCCGTGCGTTGATCTTTTTGCTCTCACGTTTATTTGAAAGCTAATGGACCGGTGATGACGCAGACCTTCAAGTGTTACAATGGTGGAGCGAAAGCTTTGTGACGGCGATTGTCAACTCGACGAATAAAATTCCATACGGGATGAGGTATCTCGCTCGCGAGACTCTCGCTGCACTCAGGGAGAAGTTCCCCGATGCTGCTCAAGAAGAGCACGCTTCGTGCCTCGGTAGGTTGATCTACTACAGGTCCATTAACCCCGCTATTATGTAAGCTTCTACTGTCCTAGTATCCGCGATTGTTCTGAACTTCTTCCTAGCACCCCGGAAACATTCGACATCGTCTCCTCTACCATCGATGTCGAGTCCAGGAAGAACTTGGCCCAGATTTCCCGAGTCCTGACGCAAGTGTGCAGTGGTATGGAGTTCGGTGATGACAACCCTTGTTTCCTGCCCGTGAACGATTTCGTGAACAACGCCATCGCACAGATGTCGGCTTGGCTCGTCGAGGGTGAGTACACACCTTCTACTGCACTCCTTGGATCCTTAGTTGTATACAACCTTTCCCTTCCCAGTTGCCAACGTTCCAGACGTCGAGACACAGTATCATGGTCATGAGTTCCTGGATGCGACTGTCCAACCTAAACCTATCGAGATTTCGCCGAACGAGGTCTATTCGATCCACAGGGTACTTTCGGAGCATCTGGATCATTTGGTAAGTATTCGTCGATCGAATGTAACATGTCTATCACTAACATATTGCAGGCTCCCGAACGCAGCGATCCCCTTCGAACCATTCTTGGCGAGCTGAACGGCGTGCCCACCGTTGGAAACAACGAACTCACCGACGCTCGAGACCACCCTATCACTCTTGAACTCACCAACCGGTTTGCCAACGTCCGAGACCCTCACGCAGACGAGAAGGCACTTTGGGTTCAAGCCAAGCGGGCGGTGCTGGCAATCCTTCGCGTTCAGCCGTCTAAGGACCTTGTCGAATCGCTTATGCAAGCAGTCACCGAAGAGCATGAGATCGTGTGGGACACGATTTTGGAAGAGATGGAAATTGAGCAGTACCGACAGAATCGTCGTATGCCGTCCACAACTGCAGCTGATGCAGCTTACAGGCTGGAGGATATCAGATCGTAAGCTTATACTAGAAAGTCATCCGTCGAACGTTATTTACCCCTCGCACAGGATGACCTTCCGAGAAGTAAAGGCCCACGCCATTTTTTATCTGCTCGAGTTGGAGAAGCAGGGAAAGATCACTCGAGACGATGGCTATCAGGGGATCCTCAACGCCATCGCCAGCGATGTGCGCAGCAAGCACCGTAAGCGGCTTGACCGCCGGCAAGAGAAGGAGTACATGAAGGGAGCCCTCAAGCAACTGTCGGAGAGGAAGAAGTTCTTCGAGGAGAAGATCGAGAGCTACAATGCCTTCGTCGATGGCGCTATGAACACCATGCAACGAGGGAACCAGAAGTGAGGGTTTCGGTTGACATGGCTTCCGCTTTCTCACCGGTATTTCGCAGGAAACGATTCACGCTCCCTTTTACCAAGCAGTCAAATCACCTTAGGGACCTCCAGCGTTCGGGCAGGGTTCCCCAGTTCGGGTCCTTCATCTATAGTGCCAGGGCTTGGTACGACAAGGGCATCCTCATTTCAGTCGACAAGTACTCCCCCATGCAATTTGACAAGATGGAAGTCATCCTCTCTTCCAATTCCGTCGGAGTTTTCAACATCGAGATTCGTAATAACGCCTTGGGGATCAGCAACAGGATCGCTCAGGCTGACGTGAAGATGGAGGAATTGTTGCAAGCTCAGTATCAAGATCGCGCCTCGCTTTCGTTGTCCAACGACCAGGTTAAGTTCCATTTGGAGTCATTGTTGTATCAGATTAACAAAAAGTACGTGGACTTGCTCTCCCGCCTTTTTACGGACGGGCTGCTGATGTCTGTGTTTAGGTTCTCTGCTTGATGTTTTCCTACGTGCACATCCCACTACGCTTTCGAACGCATTCTCCTACCATCTCTCTTTCAAAGTCTAGTCTTGTTTTCCTCTTCACACATCTTAACGACATCTAACGACCCCAGCCCTTTTTTCTTGCATCTTTTGAACCGCGCACATATAACCGTAATGAATTGTCTTTATATACCGAAAGTCTGTATCAACAAGTAGAACCTATAATATGCATGTGATGACACCCTACCTGTCTTTCTGAGATCGCGAGGTGTTGTTGATCGAGTCACGTCGGGTTATCTTATCACCGCCACCTTAGGATGGGTAGGGGAAGGAGGAGCAAGTTCCGTCCCTGCATCGACCTACACAACGGACAGGTCAAACAAATCGTGGGAGGTACGCTGTCAGACGACGACCCAAGTAACCTGAAAACGAACTTCGTGGCGAGGTACATTTCATTTCCTCGATCTCCGACCTGTTGCATCCTCAAGTTGGTTAATGGTTGTTTGGAAGCGAAACTCCGGCTTACTACGCTCAGTTGTACCGAGAACACAGATTAGAGGGTGGACATGTAATCAAACTGGGAAAGGGTAACGATGAAGCTGCGAGAGATGCGCTTAGTGCTTGGCCAGGAGGACTTCAGATCGGTGGTGGTATCACCGAAGCGAACGCACGGGAGTGGCTGGACGCAGGTGCTTCCAAGGTACGCACTTCGGCTTTGTACCATATTGTGGCTCGACCGAACTCGCCTCAGGAATTTACGGGCAGATTATCGTGACGTCTTACTTGTTCCCTGACGGGAAGTTTTCGTTGGAGAGGCTGCAAACGGTCTCATCCATTGTAGGAAAAGACCGGTTGGTGGTCGATGTTAGGTGAGCATGGTGAGGATATCTGGCAGCTTTTAGTTCTGATTTTGCCGCAGTTGCAGGAGGAGGGGAGGAGGATGGTTCGTCGCGATGAATAAATGGCAGGACATCACAGATGTGGAGGTCACACAAGGTAAGGCAGGTGTTGAATCCCAGGGGACCACACGCTGATGTGCGCGTCTACTGCAGATTCTTTGGACATCCTCTCAAAATACTGCAGTGAATTTTTAGTTCATGCTGCGGACGTGGAAGGACTGTGCCAAGGGATCGACCAAGATCTCGTCACCAGTACGTCGATCAGGATTTTGTGCTGTGGATCCCCCGTTTCTAAATCTGAAATAGAGTTGGGGGAATGGGTCAAGGTTCCGACGACGTATGCCGGGGGTGCAAAAGGTCGGTTCTTATTTGTCCTCTGGAGTGGTGCGGTGCGGCTAACCGACGCCGTTATCCATAGATATATCTGACCTGGATCTCGTCGATCGGCTGTCAGATGGCCGTGTGGATCTCACGTATGGAAGGTAAAGTTTTTTTCTTAGCCCTCTCCATCCATTCTATCGTGTGTTCTAAGTGAAGGTGATTACAGTTCGTTGGATATTTTTGGTGGATCGTTGGTGAAGTTTGACGAGCTCGTAGCCAAAATGTCGCGGAGTCAGTAGGCTGTAGCCGAGAAATTACCGAACGGTTTCGTGTGGCGGTGTGCACCTTGGGCAAAGTGGCATGACACAGTTGGAGTGACCGGAGCTTGACTTGTCCCTCTCCCCGGATTCCTACAATACCCGCTCAGCGGATTTCGACCACCTAATCGTCGACGACGCCCACCGCGGTCAAGTTGAATAGAAGACAGCGCCCACGAGGTTCCCGGCTGACCGCTTCACGACCCAAGGACAACAACTCGCCGATCCCCCACATCGAGGTCGCCTTCCTTGTCGACTGCAAATTTCCAAGCCGAATCGTCTTGATCCCTTAGAATCCCTAATACAACCCACCTAAGCCTCGTGGCCAGCTCGGTGTCATTAGCCACCACGCACAACCCAACCTTCCTCGGTCATAACTCCCGCTACTACTCATAATTACTCGGCGGTCGTCGGCCATGGTGAGTCGATATAGATTTCGTGTTGTTGATAATACCCATGCGGGGAAACGTTGTTGATGCTGCCATTGATCATACGAGGCACACACACGCACACGTGAAGTGGAGCTTCTGCCCCGAGTAGACTAGAGGATGCTTTACCGCTGCTGGTCTTCCCCTTCGCTTTCATCATGCCCTCTCCCACTCGTTTGAAACGGTCCCTGATTTCTAACAAGTCTTCCGGCTCCCAGCAAAAACCGACAGACGTCCGCTCGTCCCCTGAATCTTCCAGTCCCGAAAAGAAGCTGCGGCCATCAGAACCGTATCCGATACCGAGTAACAATCCCGCCAGCCAGTACACGCTCCTAGAGAAGCTCGGCACAGGCAGTTTCGGGACCGTGTACAAGGCCATCCACAACGAGTCCAAACAAATCGTCGCAGTCAAGCAAATAGGTAACGGCCCTATCCCCCGTTGTTTCCGCTTTTCCCGCGTTGTGGTCTGATGTGAAATCCCGGCCACAGATCTCGAAGACTCCGACGACGATATATCCGAAATCCAGCAGGAAATCGCAAATCTCGCTCAATGCGACTCGGAATACGTGACGCGGTACTACGGATCGTTCGTGGTCGACTACAAGCTGTGGATCATCATGGAGTTTCTCGAGGGCGGTTCCTGTCTTGATGTCCTCAAAGGCGGTGTATTTTCAGAAGCCCATATCGCTATTATTTGTCGCGAACTACTCCTCGGTCTCGACTACCTTCATAGCGAGGGCACTATCCACCGCGATATCAAAGCCGCCAACGTTCTCTTATCCGCTTCCGGGAAAGTCAAGCTCGCAGATTTCGGTGTCGCCGCCCAACTCACGACGACTCTGAGGCATACCTTTGTTGGGACCCCGTTCTGGATGGCCCCAGAAGTCATTCGCCAGGCTGGATACGACGCGAAGGCGGATATTTGGAGCTTGGGTATCACCGCTATCGAAATGGCGAAAGGGGAGCCTCCGTTGGCAGAATACCACCCCATGCGCGTCCTCTTCCTGATTCCCAAGGCAAAACCGCCTGTGTTGGAGGGCAACTTCTCCCCATTATTCAAGGAGTTCGTCTCCCTGTGTCTAACCAAGGACCCCTCTGCTGTGAGTTATCCGTTGAAGTTTGAAGTCGGCTGCAATTAATCTGACCACGTTTTTATAGCGCCCGACTACGAAGGAACTGCTCCAACACCGATTTATCCGCGGGGCTCGGAAGACTGCCTACCTCACCGAGCTCATCGAACGTTACCGACAAAGGGCACCTGGGCGTCCACCTCAGATGTACCAGGCTACCGTTCGGAACTGGGATACTTCAAGGTCTATGCAGAGCGAATGGATGTTCGACACGGTCAGGTCCTCTGTAGCAATGGGAAGTATCAGTAGTATGGAGAAGGACATCGTGATTCACCACGAGTTCGACCCATCCGACCACGACGATGATTCAATGTACGGCGTACCCCCACAGGACTCGTTCAACAGTGGTCTCGCCACGAGAGGAAGCGACCCGGTGAATCTAGGAATGCACCTTCCTGAGGGGGTTCACTCGACGGTGGTCATCAAGACGCCTCTTGACGAGAAGGATGTCCCCGCACTGCTCGCGGATGGGGTGTCACCGGAGAACGCGGATAATGTCGAAGGACCCTCCACTCCTCCATCCCAGGAACCTCCTCCGGCATATACGGGCTCGATGCGATCATCTCAGAGATCATCCTATGCGACGAGAAGCATGAGAGATGGACGTGGGACAGTTTTAAGAGAGGCAGACCTGGGAACTGGAGTGGATACGATTCGCCCGGTGAAGAAGGTGGACACGGTCGGCTCGTTACGGTTGTCGCGCGAGTTCGTCGGGTCTCAGAGGGAGGGAGGCTCTGGTTCTACTCCGCCCTCTCCAGTTACGCCCAAGTCCCCCCACAAGCGGGCGCTGAGCGAATCTATGAGGGCCGGTCAATCGATCGTGGATGATATCATCTTGCCGATCTGCGCGAGGGTGAGTAACCGCCTTGAGATCCCCGATCGGTTCAGACCGGCTGATTACGGTTATGTTTAACGAAGACGATACATGATGACATGGACGCTCGGGAGATCGAATCATTAAGCATGATTTCACGTGGGTTTTCCGAGCTCAAGGACGTGAACCCGGAGCTCGCGTACAACTTGATTGTCGATATCCTTGCGGGCGTCAACGAGTGAGTTTCTTTTCGATCATGAAATACTTGCCTTCCATTTCTTAATACGGAGTTCCGCTAGGAACAACGCCGTGAAGCAGCACGTTAACACCTCCCGGGTCTTGTTCCCGCACAAGCGGATCATCCGGAAGAGCGAGATGACTTCGAAGGGACTCGTGGTGACGGAGGAACAAGAGATCAGTGGATTGCCTTCGACGTCGGATCCCTTGGTTGCGGTTGCGGAGCCTGAGCCCGCGCGGAGGTCTCCCATCGCGGAGTTGCTGTATATGCGTTGGCTGGAGGGTTTGAAACTCAAGTGGCCGAGCATCCTATAGGCTCTTCTCTCCAGCCGGTTCCCTCCGGTACATATCTTTTTCTCGGGATTTCACATGAAACCCTTGTCGACGCATGCGTGTGTGTGCATGACCCGAGTGAGCCCTCACGTTTTCCTGTTCGCATCTCCTTCCCAAACCCACATTTACCTGTACCTGACCAACTATTACACGACGACCATCACGCACCTCTCGACGATATGTAACACGTAACCTCCCTCCGACTCCCCATTTCACCTCAGCCCCATGTGCCCTGGTCTCCTATTTCCCACACCTCTCACACCTCCATTAGGGCTGAAGCCGTTGACATTTACTGCCGGTTTGTTTGGTTCTCCTCTTTCTTGTTCGTGGGATGATCTTTTCTTAGATATTTTTAACCTGTTGTGTGTTCCTCTGTGTTCCTTTACTACCGACCATACACCCGTGCTCTCGCTTTTCTATCTGGAAATCTGGAAAAACTACCCCGTTCTGTTCGCTTTTTGCCTCCTCGATACCACGGGCCCGATCTATAGGCTTTTAGTTCCTCCATGACAAACTGGCGCCTTTCTTGCGGGGCGAGAATACCGCTCTCCCCGGCTTTTGGGCTTGAGTGGTGGCGGTGCGCAATGAACGAGAGAGAGAGAGAGAGAGAGCTTACGTCATAACCCCCCTGCCAAGGGAAAGGTCGAATCCCATCGACACTCACAGTCACTCTCCTTCGTCTTCACGGACACGCAGGTAAAGATAAGCAAGCAAGTGTATACATAACTCTCTCAAAGCACACACTTCCCGATCTATTTTTCGCCCCGCCCCATAAATATCTCGGGGCCCTAGGCTGGGTCGTCTGACCTGCACACGTATGGCCGGCGCGACTTCTGGAGCAGAGAGGGTTAGAATGTGTTTTTGAAAGGCATGCTGTGTGTGATCGGGTCAAAGGCTCTCAAAATCCGAAGTCATCCTCATCCGTCGAGAGAGAACCCCTAAGTGTTGATGGCGAGGATTCAATACAGTCTGGTTAGTGGCGGGAGGGCGTCCCCTTTCTTTAGGACGAAACGACCTCAGTCCCAAGCACACCCAAGTCCAGACAAGCACGCCGCTCGACGTTCGCTAGTGCGGGCTCTGGCCCTCTGCTGTAAGTCAAGTCGTTCACACCCGCTGCCAACGTCGACTGGCGTTACATGTAAAATCGGACCGCTCGAACGTCCGCGCGAATGTATGCGACCGCATCAAGCTTCCCCGCCACAGTTGATTGGTTTCCGTTCACGCCATCAGTCGTCTTCCCACACTTTGGCGAGGGGAATAACAATGGAGTCGTATAGTCGTCTAGAAGGGGATTACAGCTACTGCTAAGGGTGATATCTACATGTGGGTAAAAAGTTCCAACAAGTCCGAGAACCTTGAAATGTTCTGGAGGGGGTGTACAAGCTTCTTCTGTTACGTGTGCGATGGTCATCAAGGCATAAATGTCCGTGTCGTAAAGGGTGATGGATGGGTGCGGGGCTGGGGAATAACAAATACTAATGTGGGAAAGGGCAAGAGTGTACCAAGAACCAAATTACCGACCAAGAAAAAAAGTCTTTGTGCAGTCTGTTGAAATAGGAGGGCAATGCCATGTGTATCCGTTGCGATGGGGAGAGTGGAGTGGAGAATGTGCCGCGTTCGAGAGGGAATGTTAGGTAGTAGGGTGCAGTGCCAATAGCGTCCCGTGTGGGTGAGCTCCCAAGTTCACCAGGCGTAGAACACGACCGTCAGGAAGATAGCACCAACGGCACCAGCGAGTTTCGATATTGTTGTCTGTATCGATCCGTTGTTGCCGGATTGCGACGTGTTACTGCCAGGGTTGCCACTGGCCGTGTTGGTGGGGATGGCGGGCGTGGAGGAGGAAGTGCTAGACGAAGACGAGCTGCTCGTGCCAGGAGGGAGCGACATGAATTGATTGACAAGAACACCGTTGGCTCGTTCGACCGATGAGTCGCTGTCCTTTGAGTTCAGATAGACGCTAGTACCATTGACCTCGGCAGCGCTCTGCAGATGCCACCCAGTGCTGACCATCAGGGGGTAAGCATCAATAAACGCCTGAGATGACTGCTCGGTCAATTCGTGCTCAAGGATCATGAGACCTGGGGTCTTCGGGCCGTTGAGCCATCGTGTCATAGATGCGTTGATTGCCTGCGCGGTAGTTCCTCCAGTGGTCAAAGACCAATCCGCCGTGCTAAGAATAGGCGCACGAGGTGAGCTCGTGCATCATCCAACGTAAAAAGAAGGATGCCCTCACTCCTGATTCCAGAAGATGGTCCGCAGGCCGAACAATTCCTTCGCAATTGCCCTTACCCGATTGTCGGCATCGCCATATGGTGGTCTCCAGAACCTCGGCAGCCGGCCACCCTGGGGATCGTGATGATAAGAGACCCCGTCCGGTGATCGGGAAAAACCCAGGGGCACTCACTGTCGAGTTTCTGATGATCTCCATCGTCCAACCCAACTCTGCGACAATCTCGAGATTCGTCAAAGTGGGCATGTGGCGATGGGACCAGGTGTGAACCGCGATGTCCAAGTCAAGCTCTTCAAACGCCCGGAGGAACAACGCAGGGCTCTGTCTGATGTTGAAACCAATCATGAAATGGGTCGTACGGGTCTTGGTCTGTGTCAGGAAATCATAGAGCCTAGCTGATCCCTACAATCGGGTGTGTTTCGGAACAAGAGCGGTGCATGAGCGAACATGGACAAAAATGGACAATGCAACTGATAGGGATAGGTGGGCGCTCACCGCAGAGGGGCCATCGTCGAAAGAGAGGGCTAGTACACCATCGGGCGCGTCCCAGATATCGTCCGGGTTCCTACACCTGGCCATACCCGAGCAAACTTCCGGGCCACCCGGGTTCACGCCAGGAGGATAGACGATGTTTGCTCCATTGAGCGCCGCCACCGGGATGTTTGGGATCTTGCCGGCAGTGACAGCTGCGTTCAAAGCATCGACCCACTCCTTTGGCAGAGCGTTCACGTCGGGTATCTGGTTAGGGAAACCGGCGGACCATGCGGGAGTGCCAACCTCAGGATAGGAGGCGCCATCGGTAGGATTGTCTCCGCTTTGCCTCTTGAAGAGTTGCTCGACCTGGTGTCCTGGCTCGTGATACCACCTAGACGGGAGGGCTCGCTTGACTGAGCAGTCTGAGCCGTCTGGGTGGGGGGTCGGAACGGCGAAGACGAGGAGGGGGAAGAGCAAGAGGGCGGGGAGGACCATGGCGAAACCTGGGAGGGGTCG
>Ga0307511_10005228_pt1 | contig 13213 bp, 10 predicted proteins | sample 13_EM_MG_FD_200266 | JGI IMG/M metagenome (GOLD analysis project Ga0307511, IMG submission 200266) | Populus trichocarpa ectomycorrhiza microbial communities from riparian zone in the Pacific Northwest, United States - 13_EM | ecosystem: Host-associated > Plants > Roots > Unclassified | place...
GCCGCTGGTGTTCGAGGGCGCCGTCACCGCCGGTGGCGCGCTGATGAACACCACCGAGGTCGAGAACTTCCCAGGCTTCCAGGACGGCATCATGGGCCCCGAGCTCATGGACAACATGCGCGCCCAGGCCGAGCGTTTCGGTGCCGAGCTGATCCCGGACGATGTGGTCTCCGTCGACCTGACCGGTGAGATCAAGACCGTCACGGACACCTCGGGCACCGTGCACAAGGCGAAGGCCGTCATCGTCACCACCGGCTCGCAGCACCGCAAGCTGGGCTTGCCGAACGAGGACGCGCTCTCCGGCCGGGGTGTCTCCTGGTGTGCCACGTGTGACGGGTTCTTCTTCAAGGACCAGGACATCGCCGTCATCGGCGGCGGCGACACGGCGATGGAGGAGGCGACCTTCCTCTCCCGCTTCGCCAAGTCCGTGACGATCGTCCACCGCCGGGACAGCCTGCGTGCCTCCAAGGCGATGCAGGAGCGTGCCTTCGCCGACCCGAAGATCAAGTTCGTCTGGGACAGCGAGGTCGCCGAGATCGAGGGCGACCCGAAGCTGGCCGGCCTCAAGCTGCGCAACCTGAAGACCGGGGAGCTCTCGGACCTCGCGGTGACGGGCCTGTTCATCGCGATCGGCCACGACCCCCGCACGGAGCTCTTCAAGGGCCAGCTGGAACTGGACGGGGAGGGCTACCTGAAGGTCGAGGCGCCCTCGACCCGGACCAACCTGACCGGTGTCTTCGGCGCCGGTGACGTCGTCGACCACACCTACCGCCAGGCGATCACCGCCGCCGGCACCGGCTGCTCCGCGGCTCTCGACGCCGAGCGTTTCCTCTCCGCCCTCGCGGACGAGGAAAAGGCAGAGCCCGCGAAGACCACCGTCTGACCCCCATCCGCCCCACCGCACGATCAAGTTAAGGAGCCCGCCGTGGCCGGCACTCTGAAGAATGTGACCGACGATTCCTTCGAGCAGGACGTCCTCAAGAGCGACAAGCCCGTCCTTGTGGACTTCTGGGCCGCCTGGTGCGGTCCGTGCCGTCAGATCGCTCCGTCCCTCGAAGCCATCGCCGCCGAGTACGGCGACAAGATCGAGATCGTCAAGCTCAACATCGACGAGAACCCGGGTACGGCCGCCAAGTACGGCGTGATGTCCATCCCGACCCTGAACGTCTACCAGGGTGGCGAGGTCGCCAAGACCATCGTCGGTGCCAAGCCGAAGGCCGCGATCGTCCGCGACCTTGAGGACTTCATCGCCGAGTGATGTTTCACGTGAAACATGGATGGGCCGACTCCTCGGAGTCGGCCCATTTGCTTTGGAGGTGTCCCAAGCTCCTAGAGCGGTCGCAGCGCTGGTTCCTTCTGTACGGCCCCCAACAGCCGGTCGAGCGCCAGCTCCACGTCCTCCTTCCAGGAGAGCGTTGTGCGCAGCTCCAGCCGCAATCGTGGATGGGCAGGATGCGGGCGGACCGTCTTGAAGCCCACGGCGAGCAGATGGTCGGCAGGCAGTATGCAGGAAGGCTCTTTCCAGCGGGAGTCACCGAAGGCCTCGATCGCCTTGAAGCCCCGCCGCAGCAGATCCTTGGCGACCGTCTGGACCATGACCCGGCCCAGCCCCTGTCCCTGGTAGCCCGGCATGATGAACGCCGTCATCAGCTGTACGGCGTCCGGCGAGACGGGGCTCGTGGGAAACGCCGTGGAGCGAGGAACGTAGGCAGGGGGCGCGTAGAGGACGAAGCCCACCGGCACGTCATCGACGTAGACGACCCGACCGCAGGAGCCCCAGTCCAGTAGAACGGCGGAGATCCAGGCTTCCTTCTCCAGGGCCGTCGTGCCCGCTCTTACCGCGGCCTGGCCGCTGACGGGGTCCAGCTCCCAGAAGACGCACGACCGGCAACGCTGGGGAATGTCCGGGAGGTTGTCCAACGTGAGCGGTACGAGCCGACGCCCCATGAAGGCTGATCCTCGCTTCCTTCGCCCGCAGCGTCGCGGGCGGCTGTCAGAGCGTTGCGTTCCCTGAGCAGACTGCCGACGAACCCGCCGACCGCTCCCAGGCCCAGACCCGCGCTCACCAGTCCGGTGCGGCTCACCGTTCGCATGGCCCCTGCCTCCCCTAAGAGGTGCTGCCAGGTGGATGCGCCATACCCGAACGCATCGTATCCATGATGCGATTCCATCGATACCGACAGAAAGCAAAGAGCGGGCCGCGTTCCGGTACACACCGGACACGGCCCGCTCTGCGGGTCGGACGAACGAAACCCATGCCGTGGGCGGACGGCTCAGGCCTCGTCCTCCGAGTCGTCGTCCAGCAGGCTCCGCTGCAGGACCGGCCCCTCACCCGGGGCCAGCGAGCCGAGGATCCGCTCAAGGTCCTCCATCGAGGCGAACTCGACAGTGATCTTGCCCTTCTTCTGCCCCAGGTCGACCTTCACCCGGGTCTCGAAGCGATCCGAGAGGCGCGTGGCGAGGTCGGACAGCGCCGGGGAGACCAGGGCGCCGGCCCGCGGTCCCTTGGAGCGCTGAGCGGTCTGGGGCCGTGAACCCATCAGGGTCACGATCTCCTCGACGGCCCGCACGGAGAGGCCCTCCGCCACGATCCGGTGAGCCAGCCGGTCCTGCTCCTCCGAGTCGTCGACGGAGAGCAGTGCCCGAGCATGACCCGCGGAGAGAACTCCGGCCGCGACCCGGCGCTGGACCGACGGCGAGAGCTTCAGCAGACGCAGGGTGTTGGAGACCTGCGGGCGGGAACGCCCGATACGGTCCGCCAGCTGATCGTGCGTGCAGTTGAAGTCCTTGAGCAACTGATCGTAGGCAGCCGCCTCTTCGAGCGGGTTCAGTTGGGCGCGGTGGAGGTTCTCCAGGAGGGCGTCCAGGAGAAGCTTGTCGTCGTCCGTGGCCCGCACGATCGCCGGGATCGCCTCAAGTCCCGCCTCACGGCAGGCCCGCCAGCGCCGCTCGCCCATGATGAGCTCGTAGCGCGTCGGGGCGATCTGCCGTACGACGACGGGCTGGAGGAGACCGACCTCCTTGATGGAGGTGACGAGTTCCTGCAGCGCGTCCTCGTCGAACACCTCACGCGGCTGACGCGAGTTCGGCGTGATGGAGTCGAGAGGCAGCTCGGCGAAGTGGGCACCGATGGGAGGCGCGAACGTCTCCACGGCGCCGTACGACGGCTCCTCGGTGTCGTAGGAAACCGGCGGCAAGGTAGTGACCTTCGCCGCGGCCACCCCTCGGTCGCCATTGATGACCGGAACGGCCGTGGGGGACGCGGAAGCAGCGCCGCCTCCCATGGCGGCCGGAGCCACCGTCTTCTCCCCGGTCGGGGCTGCGGGGATCAGTGCGCCGAGCCCACGGCCCAAACCCCTCCGTCGCTCGCTCACTGAATGCCCTCCACCATGCTCTGGTCGCTCTGCGCGCCGATGTGCGCATGTGGTGCGTCGTAGCTGACGCCCACACCCTTCAGTGCGATTTCCCTTGCTGCCTCAAAGTAGGAGAGGGCACCGCTCGATCCGGGATCGTAGGTCAGCACCGTCTGCCCATAACTCGGCGCCTCGGAGATACGGACCGAGCGGGGAATGCTCGTCCGCAGCACCTCGTCGCCGAAGTGGCTACGCACCTCATCCGCGACCTGGGACGCGAGACGTGTCCGGCCGTCGTACATGGTGAGCAGGATGGTCGACACATGCAGGTTGGGGTTGAGGTGTCCCCTGACCAGGTCGACATTGCGGAGCAGTTGTCCGAGGCCCTCCAGTGCGTAGTACTCGCACTGGATCGGGATGAGGACTTCCGCACCGGCTACCAGCGCATTGACCGTCAGCAGGCCGAGCGAGGGTGGGCAGTCGATGAGGATGTAGTCCAGCGGCTGCTCGTAGGCCTGAATCGCCCGCTGCAGTCTGCTCTCTCTCGCCACCAGGGACACCAGCTCGATCTCCGCACCGGCGAGATCGATCGTGGCAGGGGCACAGAAGAGACCCTCGACATCGGGAACTGGCTGAACAACCTCGGAGAGAGGCCTGCTGTCGACCAACACGTCATAGATGGAAGGGACTTCCGCGTGATGATCGATCCCCAGTGCCGTGGAAGCATTGCCCTGGGGGTCGAGGTCGACCACCAGAACACGGGCACCGTGCAGTGCCAGCGAAGCGGCAAGATTGACGGTCGTCGTCGTCTTGCCCACTCCGCCCTTCTGGTTGGCGACAACCATGATTCGGGTCTGCTCAGGTCGCGGCAGGCCCTCGCCCGCACGACCTAGGGCTTCCACAGCCAGTTGGGCAGCACGACCGATGGGAGTGTCGTCCATAGGGGGCGGTGTTTCACGTGAAACATCCTCCCCCATCGACTCGGTACGGGGACCGGGGACCGGATCGGTCATCGGTCCCGCGATGTTGGCGTCGGACCGCAAGGATTCACTCTCCTCGACTTCAGGCTCGCAATGAACAGAGCCTCCCATGTCTTCAGGGTCGTGAACCAGTGAGGCCTGTTGTTCTGTGGAGAATTCCACCTCTGTGGACAACTCCGTGCCCTCTCCGAGTGATCCGAGAGGCTTCCGATCGCGGGGTTCGGCCGCGCGGCTGCGGCTGATGATGCCGTGGAGCAGTGAGCGACGTTTCACGTGAAACACGATGCACAGCAGCCGAGGCCGAACTGTCCGCGACACTCCGGCATGCGCAGGTTAGGCAGCTTGTGTGGAGTAAGTCTCGTCGTCAGGACGGATCAGCGACGACGGCGCGTCCGTCCGGTGCGCGCCGCCTTCGCGCGTTTGGCGGCGAAGCGAACACCACCGGGACTCTCCCCTACCTCGACGCGCACGACCGTGGACAGCGGATCCACGATGCCCTCGCCCACATGGAGGATGGACGTCCCCACAGCACCGAGCTTGCTCAGAGCTGTTCCCGCCGCCTTGAGCTCTTCCTCGGCGGTGTCGCCCTTGAGGGCGAGCATCTCTCCGTAGGGACGCAGCAACGGGATGCCCCAGGTGGCCAGCCGGTCCAGCGGTGCCACGGCCCGGGCCGTCACCACATGGACGGGCTGCAACTTGCCCATGACCTCTTCGGCCCTCCCGCGCACGACGGTCACATGGTCCAGGCCCAGCAGCTCGACGACCTCGGTGAGGAAGTTGGTCCGCCGAAGCAGGGGTTCCAGCAGGGTGATCTTCAGATCCTCCCGGACGAGCGCCAGGGGAATGCCCGGCAGACCGGCCCCCGAACCGACGTCGCAGACGGTCACGCTCTCCGGCACGACCTCCGAGAGCACCGCACAGTTCAGGATGTGCCGTTCCCACAGGCGGGGCACCTCGCGTGGGCCGATGAGACCGCGCTGCACGCCCGCGTCGGCGAGCAGCTCGGCATATCGGACCGCATCCTCGAAGCGATCGCCGAACACCTCGCGCGCCTGCTCGGGCGCAGGGGGAAGCTCCGCTGCCTCCGTCACGGGGGACCGTCCTTCCGTACCGCAAAAGCGCATGGGGCGCTGACCATCAGGACCACCAGAACTACAGGACTATCAGGCTGACAAAGTTCGGCCCCGTCTGCTCAACAGACGGGGCCGGTGGAACGTGGGGACCGATCAGGCGGGAAGCACGACGACGAAGCGCTGCGGCTCCTCGCCCTCCGACTCGCTGCGCAGTCCCGCGGCCTTGACGGCGTCGTGCACGACCTTGCGCTCGAACGGGGTCATCGGGTTCAGCTTCACCGGCTCGCCGGTGTTCTTCACATCGGCCGCGGTCTTGGCGCCCAGCTCGGAGAGCTCGGTCCGCTTCTTGGCCCGGTAGCCGGCGATGTCCAGCATCAGCCGGCTTCGATCCCCGGTCTCCCGGTGGACGGCCAGGCGGGTGAGCTCCTGGAGTGCTTCCAGCACCTCACCGTCACGGCCGACGAGCTTCTGCAGGTCGCGGCCGCCGCTGTCGCTGATGATCGACACAGCGGCGCGGTCGGCCTCGACATCCATGTCGATGTCGCCGTCGAGATCGGCGATGTCGAGCAGACCCTCAAGGTAGTCCGCCGCGATCTCGCCCTCCTGCTCCAGGCGGGACAGGGTGTCTGCACCCTCGGCAGCGGCGGAGGTGGTGGTGCCTTCCGTCACGGGATGGACTCCTTCTTACTTCTTGGACGGGGACTTGGGCCGCTGCGGACCCTTGCGCTGTCCGGACTGGGCCTTGCTGCGGGTACCGCCGGCGGGCTTCGGGGCGGCCTTCTTGGCAGCGGTGGCGGGCTTGGCGTCCTCGGGTTCGTCCGACTTGCTCAGCGAAGTCTTCGGCTCGGCGTCGTCGGCCGTATCGTCGGCACTGTCGTCGGCCGTCTTCGCGGCGGTGGACTGACGCTGGGACTTGGTCTGCCGCTTGGGCTGCTGGCGCTTGGGGGCGGCCGTGGTGGGCGTGCCGTCCTCGGACTCCACCGCTGCCTCGCCCTTCACCACAGTGCCGTCAGCCTGGGCCACGAGGCCCACCTTGGTGAGGCTGTTGATGAACTTGCGCTCGAACTCGTTGCGCTCACGGCCCTTGGAGACGATCGCCTTGACGATGGCCTTCTCACCCCGGCTGCGGGTCTTCTCGTGGTGCGTGACGTGCGTGGTCAGGCGCTCCAGGTAGGCGGCCTGTGCCTTGGATCCCGGGGTCGGGTTGTTGCGGATGACGTACATCTGCTGGCCCATGGTCCACACGTTGGTGGTCAGCCAGTAGACAAGGACACCGACGGGGAAGTTGATGCCGAAGATGGCGAACATGACCGGGAAGACGTACATCAGCATCTTCTGCTGCTGCATGAACGGGGTCTTCACCGTGGTGTCGACGTTCTTCGTCATCAGCTGGCGCTGCGTGTAGAACTGCGACGCCGACATCATCACGATCATGATCGCGGTGACGACCCGGACGTCGGTCAGCGTGGCACCGAGGGCCGCGACCTTGCTGCTGCTGTCCGTGAACTTCGCGGCGAGCGGGGCGCCGAAGATGTGCGCATTACGCGCGCTGGCGAGCAGCGAGTCGTTGATGACGCCGATCGTCTTGCCCGTCGCGATGCCGTTGAGCACGTGGTACAGGGCGAAGAAGAACGGGGACTGCGCCAGGATGGGAAGGCACGAGGAGAGCGGGTTGGTACCCGACTCCTTGTACAGCTTCATCATCTCTTCGGACTGACGCTGCTTGTCGTTCTTGTAGCGTTCCTGGATCTTCTTCATCTCGGGCTGCAGGGTCTGCATGGCCCGGGTCGCCTTGATCTGCTTCACGAAGAGCGGGATCAGGCAGATGCGGATCAGGATCACCAGGGACACGATGGACAGGCCCCAGGCCCAGCCCGTGTCGGGACCGAAGACCTTCCCGTACACCGAGTGGAACTGGACGATGACCCAGGAAACGGGTGTCGTGATGAAGCTGAAAAGACTGGCAATCGTGTCCACTAATCATGCTCCTTGGGCATGGGACGGTGTCTCTGCGGCCGGGCTCGAAGGACTCAGCCCTTCAGTGGCCGTTTCGGCGGCGGAGGTCCCGCCCTTGTCTGCGCGCCGTGCGCCTCGCAGCATCTCGTGCCACCTGGGTCGCTTGCGCGGCGGGACATGGTCCACACCGCCGAGCGACCACGGATTGCACCGCAGGATGCGCCAGGCCGTGAGCGCGGTGCCCTTGATCGCGCCGTGCCGGTCGATGGCCGTATAGCCGTAGTGGGAGCACGACGGGTAGTACTTGCACACCGGCCCCAGCAAAGGACTGATCGTCCACTGGTACAGCTTGATCAGTGCCAGCAGTGGGTACTTCATCGCGCGCCCCCTCCCAGCAGCCGCTGAACGGCGGCATCCAGGTCTTGGGCCAGCTGTGCATGGTCGGCGTCGCCCGCTCCGGGCAGCGCTCGTACGACTACCAGGCTACCGGGGGGAAACAGAGCGACTCGCTCACGCATCAGATGGCGAAGTCTGCGCTTCACTTTGTTGCGCACCACGGCGCCGCCCACTGCCTTGCTGACGACGAAACCCGCACGCGTCGGAGGAGCGCTCTCCCCTGGCGCGTGCGGGTCCGTGGCACCGCTACGAAAGTGGACGACGAGAAGCGGGCGGCCGGCCCGGCGACCCCGTCGTACCGCGGTCGCGAAGTCTTCGCGCCGCCTCAGCCGATGCTCGGTAGGCAGCACGACGTCATGACCTGATCGGGATCAGGCGGACAGGCTGGCGCGACCCTTGCCACGACGGTTCGCGAGAATCGCGCGACCGGCACGGGTACGCATCCGCAGGCGGAAGCCGTGGGTCTTGGCCCGACGACGGTTGTTCGGCTGGAAGGTGCGCTTGCTCACGAGGGGGCTCCAGAAATAAATCGGTGGTTGCGGGTGCCGTCCTGGCTGTCACCGTGCGCCCACGAGTAGCTCGCAGTAACGCCCGAGTGCACCGCTGACCGATCACCCACATGCGATCTGTGCCCATCGGAGGCAGGCGGCAGCAGCCATCGACAACTCGACCTGGTCACGGTACGCGGGGCTACGCCATCCGGTCAAACCAGCGGTCACAGCGAGACACTATCCACAGGCTGGGGACAACAACTTGAACCGCACCCGTCGCCCTGACTACCGTGGCTGGACTCTGATTCGTTCCTTTGTCCCCCGCCCCGACACCTTTTTCCCCTGCGTCCCACCCGATTTACATCCCGTCCCGTCCGCGAACCACACGTTCGTGGGACCCGTGAGAGAGCGTGCCCTGTGGCTGACGTACCTGCCGATCTTGCCGCAGTGTGGCCACGAGTGCTGGAGCAACTTCTCGGTGAGGGGCGTGGGCAGGGTGTCGAGACCAAGGACGAGCACTGGATCCGGCGCTGCCAGCCCCTGGCACTCGTCGCAGACACCGCCTTGCTCGCCGTACCGAACGAATTTGCGAAGGGCGTGCTCGAGGGCCGCCTCGCGCCGATCGTCAGCGAGACCCTGAGCCGCGAGTGCGGCCGGCCGATCCGTATCGCGATCACCGTCGACGACTCCGCGGGCGAGCCCCCGGGCCCGCCGGCGCCCCCCGCCCCGCCCCAGCGCCGCTACGAGGAACCCGAGCAGAACCGGGACCCGTACGAGGGCGGCTACGGCCGTCATCGCGCCGAGCCGCTCCCTGGCGGCCCCGGCGACCAGCTGCCCACCGCCCGCCCCGCCTACCCGTCGGAGTACCAGCGGCCCGAGCCCGGCGCCTGGCCGCGGCCCTCGCAGGACGACTACGGCTGGCAGCAGCAGCGGCTCGGCTTCCCCGAGCGGGATCCGTACGCGTCACCGTCCCCGGACCAGTACGCACCGCCCGCACAGGACCAGTACGGCTCGCCGTCCTCGGACCAGTACGGAGCACCGCCCCAGGACTCCTACAAGCCGCAGCAGGACCAGTACGCCCCGCCGGCGCAGGACTACCGACCGCAGTCGATGGAGCGTCCGTCGTACGAGCAGCAGCGCGCGGAGTACGAGCAGTCGCGGGCCGAGTACGAGAAGTCCCGCGCGGAGTACAACCAGCGCGACGCGCGCCGCGATCTGTCCGACTCGCGCTCGTCGTCGAACTCCGGCCATGTGCACCGCGGCGGTCCGGGGTCGCCCGGTCCGCTGGGCTCGAAGCCCGCGCCGGCGGCCGGACCGGGTGAGCCGACCGCGCGCCTGAACCCGAAGTACCTCTTCGACACGTTCGTCATCGGCGCCTCGAACCGCTTCGCGCATGCCGCCGCGGTCGCCGTCGCCGAGGCGCCCGCGAAGGCGTACAACCCCCTTTTCATCTATGGGGAGTCGGGGCTCGGCAAGACGCACCTGCTGCACGCGATCGGGCACTACGCGCGGAGCCTGTACCCCGGCACGCGCGTGCGGTACGTGAGCTCGGAGGAGTTCACCAACGAGTTCATCAACTCCATCCGCGACGGCAAGGGCGACAGCTTCCGCAAGCGGTACCGCGAGATGGACATCCTTCTTGTCGACGACATCCAGTTCCTCGCGGACAAGGAGTCGACGCAGGAGGAGTTCTTCCACACCTTCAACACGCTCCACAACGCCAACAAGCAGATCGTGCTCTCCTCCGACCGGCCGCCCAGACAGCTGGTGACGCTGGAGGATCGGCTGCGGAACCGTTTCGAGTGGGGCCTGACCACCGACGTCCAGCCGCCCGAGCTGGAGACCCGTATCGCCATCCTTCGTAAGAAGGCGGTGCAGGAGCAGCTCAACGCCCCGCCGGAGGTCCTGGAGTTCATCGCCTCCCGCATCTCGCGCAACATCCGCGAGCTGGAGGGGGCGCTGATCCGGGTGACGGCGTTCGCGTCGCTCAACCGGCAGCCGGTGGACCTCGGTCTCACCGAGATCGTCCTCAAGGACCTCATTCCGGGCGGCGAGGACTCGACCCCGGAGATCACCGCGTCGGCGATCATGGGCGCCACCGCCGACTACTTCGGGATCACGGTCGAGGATCTGTGCGGCAGTTCGCGTGGCCGCCAGCTGGTCACGGCCCGGCAGATCGCCATGTACGTGTGCCGCGAACTGACCGACCTCTCCCTGCCGAAGATCGGCGCGCAGTTCGGCGGCCGGGACCATACGACAGTGATGCACGCCGACCGGAAGATTCGGGCGTTGATGGCCGAGCGGCGGTCGATCTACAACCAAGTGACCGAGCTGACCAACCGCATCAAGAACGGCTGACAGCAGCGCAGTTACGACGCCAAGGGCGCCCCAGGATTTCTCCCGGGGCGCCCTTCGGCTTGCCGGGAGGCGACTGCTGAGACCGCTCCCGAGCCGACTCGAGAGGCTTCCGGAGCCGTTCCGGGACGTGTCCGCCGCCCATCCACAGCTGTGCGTGGACCGCCCGCTGTTCGAATACCCGCCGGGTTACGGCCGCCCTCCACAGATTTGGTGACTTTCTTCCGTCCACATCCTGGGGACTGCGAAGTTGTCCAGATCGTGTCCACAGGCCTCGCGGGTGAGAGACCATCAGTCCAGGTCAGGTGCTTGTGGATTCGTGGACAAAAGATCTCCACAGGCTGTGGACAAATCCGTGATCCACAGGCTGGGGACGGAGTTGTCCACCGACAACCCACAGGCTGGGGCCGGTTGTCCCCAGTGATCCCCAGCTTCTCCACACCGCTGTCCACTGTTCGGCAACGCGACGCGCCATCTCACCGTGTCGAGTGAAAGGCGTCACACGAAGGTGCCGGGTTGGGCTGTGGGAAAGGTGGGTAAAGCTGGGGACGGCGCTGGGGAGAAGTGGCCCTCGGCTGTGCATGGGGTGTGCAGAACTTTCCGTTCTCCACAGAAACCCGAGGTTGTCCACCGCCGTCACCCACAGGACCGGTGGACAAAATTCCCGCTCTGAGCTGGGAAAACGGGGTTATCCACGGTATCCACAGCCCCTACTACTACTAGCAACTAGAGAGAGCTGGGAAACCGTTTCGAAGCGGGGCCTGTGCACAACTCGCGCTTCGTCGCCCGACCGCCCCTCGTCACGACTTGACCCCGAGAGGCACCTACTGTCAGTGCCGTGCGTCAGACTGTTCCCCGGTGTCCTTCCCCTCACAGGGACCGACCACACCGAGACAGACGACGAAGCCAGGCAGGCCGAGAAGCGCCGGCAACAGCAGGAGGCGGCAACAGTGAAGATCCGGGTGGAACGCGACGTACTCGCGGAGGCAGTTGCCTGGGCGGCACGCAGCCTCCCGGCCCGTCCGCCGGCGCCGGTCCTCGCCGGCCTCCTGCTGAAGTCGGAGGAGGGGCAGCTGAGCCTGTCCAGCTTCGACTACGAGGTCTCCGCGCGCGTGTCGGTCGACGCCGAGGTCGAGGAGGAGGGCACCGTCCTCGTCTCCGGCCGGCTGCTCGCCGACATCTGCCGCGCCCTTCCCAACAGGCCGGTGGAGATTTCCACAGACGGTGTGCGGGCGACGGTGGTCTGCGGCTCCTCCCGCTTCACCCTGCACACACTCCCTGTGGAGGAGTACCCGGCGCTGCCGCAGATGCCGGGCGCGACCGGCACCGTCCCCGGTGAGGTGTTCGCCTCGGCCGCCGCCCAGGTGGCCATCGCCGCCGGCCGTGACGACACGCTGCCCGTCCTCACCGGTGTGCGCATCGAGATCGAGGGCGACACGGTGACCCTGGCGTCCACCGACCGCTACCGCTTCGCGGTCCGCGAGTTCCTGTGGAAGCCGGAGAACCCGGAGGCGTCCGCGGTCGCCCTGGTGCCCGCCAAGACGCTCCTGGACACCGCCAAGGCCCTTACGAGCGGCGACAGCGTGATCCTGGCGCTGTCCGGCTCGGGCGCGGGAGAAGGCCTCATCGGCTTCGAGGGCGCCGGGCGTCGTACGACGACCCGCCTCCTGGAGGGCGACCTCCCGAAGTACCGCTCGCTGTTCCCGACGGAGTTCAACTCCATCGCCGTGATCGAGACCGCCCCCTTCGTGGAGGCCGTCAAGCGCGTGGCCCTGGTCGCCGAGCGCAACACGCCGGTGCGGCTGAGCTTCGAGCAGGGCGTGCTGATCCTGGAGGCCGGTTCCAGCGACGACGCACAGGCTGTGGAGCGGGTCGACGCGAACCTTGAGGGCGACGACGTGTCGATCGCCTTCAACCCGACGTTCCTGCTGGACGGTCTGAGCGCCATCGACTCCCCGGTGGCCCAGCTGTCCTTCACGACCTCGACCAAGCCCGCGCTGCTCAGCGGCAAGCCGGCTCTGGACGCCGAGGCGGACGAGGCCTACAAGTACCTGATCATGCCGGTCCGCCTGAGCGGCTGATCCAGACCGACGAGAACACCGCAGGTCGGGGCATACACGGCCGGGTACTTCTGAGCGCGTATGCCCACAGGTGTGCATGACCGTCCGGGTTTAGGCTCGGACACAGGTACGAAAGTGCCCTCATGCCACGTCGCACCCTAAGGAACAACTGATGGAGCTCGGTCTCGTCGGCCTCGGCAAGATGGGCGGCAACATGCGCGAGCGCATCCGCCGCGCAGGCCACACCGTCATCGGATACGACCGCAACCCGGACCTCGCCGATGTCCACAGCCTGGGAGAGCTTGTGGACAGGCTCAAGGGCCCCCGCGTCGTGTGGGTGATGGTCCCGGCCGGCGCCGCCACCCAGTCGACCGTCGATGAGCTGGGCGAGCTCCTGGAGCCCGGCGACGTCGTCGTGGACGGCGGCAACTCCCGCTGGACGGACGACGAGAAGCACGCCGAGGAGCTGGGCGCCAAGGGCATCGGCTTCGTCGACGCGGGCGTCTCCGGCGGCGTCTGGGGCCTGAAGAACGGCTACGCGCTGATGGT
>Ga0307511_10005229_pt1 | contig 13213 bp, 10 predicted proteins | sample 13_EM_MG_FD_200266 | JGI IMG/M metagenome (GOLD analysis project Ga0307511, IMG submission 200266) | Populus trichocarpa ectomycorrhiza microbial communities from riparian zone in the Pacific Northwest, United States - 13_EM | ecosystem: Host-associated > Plants > Roots > Unclassified | place...
GATGATAACGATTTTGATACAAGTAGTGGCTCTGACATTGGTGAACATGATTTCTACAAGGGCAGCGAGTTCCATAAAATTAACAAGTCAAGGGTTCGATCAACTAGGCTCTGATACCATGTTAAAGTAATTCATATCAAACATAAAAGGAGGCTAGAATTCTCAATAATATGTTTATTATGAGTGCTTAAGTTAACCTAAATACAAAGCAATTATATATAGGTTAAACTGAAAATACTATTCTACCCTTAATAAATAAAACTAGATAAATATTACTTAACAACTTGATGTTAGATTGATAAGCCTACGTGTTCATCGTATTATTTATATAAAATAAATCTCTTTAAAACAGTTTTAAAATAAATTTTTGTAATTGAGAGACATGTTCCTCTTTGTCTCCATCCCTTTTTATCGTAATCTTTTGTGACCTTGTATAACCAATTATACATGATCATTTGCTAAACAGGCTGATTTTCTTTTCATTGAAATGGTTCGTAGTATTCTCATGCAAGTTTTCATGTATTAAAGTATTTAGATATTTCTCACACCAATTCTTATGCAATTCAATCTTATCTTAATAAAACTAATATAATTTAGTGCAAATTGTTTGACAAAGAGACAATTATAGAGCATCTTTAATTGCAAAAAGAATAAGTACATAATAAGAACAAAGACTTGGAGAATTCGATGCCTAATTCTTCACCAAATTATTTGGCTCTCTTCTCTGAAAGACAAGTTGATCTTTGTCAAAATACTTGACTTGTCCACATAGTAAAGTATTGATCGAATCCATACAGCAGCTTCTGGAGAGTCAATAGCAAATGTGAATCCGTCTTGTATAGTCAGCCGATAATTGTCCAAAACTGGCTTGCATTGCTAGCATCAAGCAGCTATGAGCTCAGAAGAATCCAACATAAAGGTGCAAAAAAGAAATCTCTTATCAATGCACCGGGACCATAGTTATAAGACTTACTTGTTCCATGATTTGATCCAAAACTCTAGTTAAAAGTTGAGCAGATCAAACTGGATAAACAAGTTGATCTAGGTCCATTAGGATTTTTTTAATAAAAAAATGTTTTATATAAAAAATCTGAAGCGACATCATTGACTAGATCTCACCTAGGTTTTTCACATGTCAACCCTCGACTTGAGTAGCATTACACAGTAAGCTAAGAACACCATGAGATTGGATTGATCATAAAAACACAATAAAATCCCCCGCATCTCTACTCGACATTTTTGTGTAAAGTTTATAATCTGATTTATTACAAAACTAATATCATTCCTTTCTATAGAAAATGAAAAATTGATACAGACAACTGTGTGAGCAAGAAAAATAGCCAAACTCGAGAAACATGGAAAAATGAGAGATTCCTTCTTTATGTCCACCAGTCATTATACCTTAATGTTTTGATGCATCACCAAAAACCTCTGAGTAGCAGATGGGGCAGGCCTGATAGATAGATGGTCATCAGCTTTTTGAAGAACATGAAGAAAAACCACAAAACTTGTTCTCGAGTTTCTTGTAAAATCTCAACAGCTTACCTTATTGATGCTAAGCCATCTGGTCCCGCAACCAGCATGGTAAATATGTTTGCATGGTAGAGTGATCTGACGATCACCTCGCTTATATTCCATTTGGCAAATGACACACCTGTATCCAACAAGAGAAAAATGCTTAGACTGTAAAGAAACAGAGAGAAGATGAACATTTTTTTGACAAAAAAAAAAGTTCGAATTCATCTTGACACACTTGGATAAGCACATTTATGCTTGCAACTTTGTATAGTGCTATCTCAATGCCTACAGCAAACACGGTGAAGCTAGAGTCCATAAAACCAAATTTCCACTAACATAGGTAAATAAAGAAAAACTTTCACCAGTTAAACTAGGAAAAGCTCAATGCCTGTCCTCCATGAGACATTTAATTAAGGACGAAATTAATAGCACTCTGGATTGCAAACTAGAGGATGATAGAAGGTAATGAGTAAGTGAAAATTATGTCAAAATTCTCACTTCATTCATGAAATTGAAAAATGAAACTAACCATAACAGGGAATCACTGCTTATAACATCCCTGCATCTCATTCACCAATTAATTAATCAATCTGAATAATCTTATGGATTTAGTAAAGCAAAACTACGCTAATGAAACAAAACAGAGCAAACAAGAGGCTAGAACATGAACACTTTATTGATTGAAAACAATTTGAACAGAATCCAGGTCCGGCAGACATGACAGTTGTAAGAAAAATAGATGACCAGACAACCAACCACATGCCATAAATAAAAATGTTCAATCATAAACAACAGATACAAGCCCAAATGGTACCTCTCACTTCTTGATTTCCTCCTTGAGAAGAAGCTGCGCTTGTATTTTGAGGTTGGAAGCAGAGAAATTTGTTCTTGAGAAAGACCTCGATTTTGAGTTCCAACTGTCTCGCCTAATTCAAGTAATTCCTGGATGGGAAGGATTTGATTAATAATATTTGTATAAAAATACATGCAAGTAGAGCGTTGTCAACCAAACACAACATGTCCAGAAGAGCAGAGAGAGTTCCAATTGTCAAGATTTTCTATGACTTTGGAGGTTTGTACAGTTTAATAATTCCGAACAAAGGAAATTTAACACACAAGAATTAATGGGAGTGTAGCAGGAGATGGATCTCTATTTCATCTCAGTGATACAAATCAGATTTTCTAGCAGCTAATGAAGTCATGGTGTTAGCTTGGATGAAGGTTCAAGGGTTAACGACATGATCAACTTATGATGATATTAGTACATTTGATGTTGGAATCCCATAATATAGGCTTCAGCTCAACCATAAGTTTGCACACAGGAGCTATATTATACCACAGAATTTGAATTAGGATACAATGTTCACCAGCGAAGAAATTATATCAAGCTAAAATTATCTGAGAAACTGATCCAGTAATTTGTGTTCATAGATTTTCTTATGCTGCACATGGATGCTATCCCATCATGCCCGTGTAAGTAGATTTCATTTTCAGGGATAGAAATTTATGCTCTAACCTCGTAAGTCATATTGTCAGGATCAACATGGTCTTGCCAAATAGCCTGCATTGGACACAGAAAATAACAGTACAGTTATTTCACACGGGTACAGCTATACAATATATTTAGGGGGTGAAAGGATACCATACAGCATATATTAACAGCACTAATATCTTATATCAACGAAGGTATTATGCAAGAGTCTCTTTGAGCACGATTGCTTATCGATACTATCTAATGGCTACAACATGCAGAGACATTGCAGGTGAAAGCATTAAATGTTGAATTTAAGGACTTCATTGGTCTGTATGAAACTATAAGCAAATGATACAAATTAGTAAAATTTAAAGGATTAAATATCAGAAGTTACCACACCTGATAATCCTGAACATTATGATGTCTGCGCAAACCTGGACAAAAGAACATAACAAAGCTAAGAAAAAGCTGCCCATATCACAAATAGTGTATAGGTGAAAAGAAGATATCACACTGTGCAAAAGGCATGACACAACTCAAGTCAACAGAACATTAATCCCATGACTAACTGAGCTTAAATGTTAAACCTCAGAACAAAGTATTCATGAACAAATTTTCTATGTAATTTATATATGAAAAGGCAATTATCTTGCATCTAATAATAGGGGCGAACAAATATTAATTGGACTATTTGTTGGGAACATACTACAATATAGAACTCAGAACTTACATTCTACAGGGTCATCATGAGAAGACCTGTTTTCATTTACTTCCCATTCAGTATTTACTCTAGAAGTCCGTTCATTAGTTGCTGTAGAAGAATTCTCCGAGGGCGGCCTTCTATATTCTTCATTTCGTAGTCCATGATTGTAGACCTCATAGACATAAGCAGGGTCATAATATGAAGCGCTCTCTGGTGGGGATAAGCCAAACTTGTAGAAATTTGCATTCATCGAGGGGTATACACTATCCTGCAAATCCAAGAAAGAAATATTCATTTGTACAAGAACAAAACCACAACCCACTTGTTGCTCCATTATCTATACATTGAAAAATAAAATAAAGATAACAGAACCAGAAAACAAACCTCTATCTGATTCGCCAATAATTTGCATCATATGGATCTAAATATTGTTGAAAGCATATATTATTCTAACTGGATAATTACAAAGTACACGAATAAAAGATACCTGAACATGGGAAGCTCCATTGAAAATGAAATTCACATGGTCATACGTGAGACCTTCGAAATATTCAATAAAACTTCCAGCTGAATTATATGGGTAGCTAGCATTCATGGAATGACCGTCCATGAGTGTATTCCAATTCATTTCAAACCACTAATCTGTCACACAAATAAGCACTAATATGAAACCAGAATTAAGTTTAGCAAAAATAACAGATGAAATAGAAACCAACCTGCTCTCCTAGAGTTTCGAACTTGGAACTTTCACTCTCAAAACCAAAACTTTTGCATCAATAAACTGTCCTCTAATCACTTTCTAACCATCTCACAACTCCTACAGAATAAGTCAGCAAATTAGCATAAAATTTGATAGCACAAGATAAATCAAGCAATGAAATAAGAAATGCTTGCATATTCAAAACATCTTAAAGAAAAAAGATCCCAACTTGTTGAAAATGGCTTCAAATAAAGCCAAGATTAACCGAGAGAAACATCAAAAGATGAGAGAAACAGAACAAAATAGCTCACTTCAGCCATAACTTGTCCTTTTTACAAAAAAAGCCAAGAACCCATTTCCATTAAGCATCTAAATCAGATGCTAGTGATCTCTAATTACCTCTATCAACTCAAAAGGAACAAACTTTTTCACATTTCTTGCCAAATCAAGAACTTTCTCGCCTATCTTCACTACTACAGGGTTTTGATCTCTAAAACAACTGTTTTTTTAAAGTGATTTCTTGATCTCTAAAAAAGAAAGAACCTACATTGTAAAAATAAAACAAGAAAATCAAGAATTTATGTGATACCTGATTACTCAAGAATTGAAGAATCCAAGAAAATGTGGGAGAGGAATGTGAAACAAATGGATCAGGTGGTGAAGACAAGAATATATACCTCTCTCTATATATATATTATCAGCAATAAAGAAAGAGATAGAGAATCTGATTCTTACTAGCAGTAAAAAAGAAAGGAAAGAAGAAAGAACCGACAGACATTGATAGGTGATGGCTTTTAGAAGAAGAGGGGGAGGCAGACTAGAGATAAAGATACTCACTTTCCTTTGTCCTCTCTGTTTTTCTCTGTTCTTAGAGGAAGTGTGAGTGAATGTGGGCTGGGCGAGCGTCGTGGCTCCCTTATTGGAGCGTTGCACTTTTCTTACTGAATTACTGTTTAGCCATTTGACGCGAAGCAATAGTAGTATAGTACATTAGCAACTAGAAAACAGATTAATGACAGAAAAGAAATACGTAAAACCCTAAGTTGTAGTTTTACCGTTGAAGAGAAAACTCTATTGTGTTATGTTTTTTAAGTTTAAAAATTAACCTAAATAAATTAAAAAATAAAAATTTTAAATAAATTAAGAAAAACAAAATCAATATTTGATTTTCAAAATAGAATACGAAAAGAAATAAAATCACCACCATGAAACAAATATTTTTCTAAACTAAATAGAAATAATAATAACTAAAAAAAATATTTTTTTTTCTAAAAAATTATCTTGCATTATTTTATTTGGATAGGGGAAAACTCACCTCGAGTTTTGGTCATCACATTGCCATTGTTGTTAACTCATGAGTGTTTCTCTTTCTAAAAAGAAATTTTCTTATCCTTTTCTATTTGACTATATTCTGCTTTGCAATCTCTTTCTATCATGGTTGTGCAGTATCATATAGTAATGCGAAAATAACTTGAGATTGTAACACACAATAAGCAATAACTTGGAATTATTAAACTCTGATACCAAATAACGCATGCATAAGCATAAACATAAACATTAGGAGACAATAACAAGAGTAAAAAAAGAGCCAAAATAGAGTAGAACACAAGAACCATAATTTATAATTTTATTGTTTGAGATAAAACTCTATAATATGTTGTTTTTTTTTAAAAGGTTTACAACTTTTTAAATAAGTTTAAAAACCAACTTGAACAAATTAGGAAACCTGAAAATAAAAGAAAAATAATATAATTCCTAAATAAATTAAGAGAATTAAAATTATCAATGAAATAAAATCGCTATGAAAAAAATATTTTTCTAAACTAAATAGAAAATAATAATAACTAAAACTTTAATTTTTTTTCTAAAAATCCTCCTTAAATCACCATTACCATTTGCTAACCTTCCTCATTACCATCGCTTTTTTTTATCAATTCCATTAATTAGATATATGGGCCATTTGTCTAATCACTAGATTATATACTATTGTTTAACTTAATTTAAATCAATTCACTAGATTTATAAGTCAAGTTTAATGACTATACAAAATTCATATGTGTATGAGCCAACACCTAAAACATACTAAGCTAGTATATATTACCTTGCAATGTTATCAAGATCAACTAATTAAAACCAATTCACCATCATACATTGACTGAGCTCAGTGAAATTCCATCTTATTTTATATAGTTCAAACATCAAATTACTATAGCATATATTAACATGACGTACAATCATTTAAAGCATGGTGCGCCGACTTAAATTATTGTTCTTACATGGCCATGTCCCTTTTTTACCCTCTTTGCAAATCACTTGATATGTCTAAGACAAAAGGTTCTCCTCCTTAGGTTCATGCATCCACCACCATAAATAGTAAATACTTCAATTCCAAAATGGAATTGTTAGAACTAAAAAAGTTACCACTTGCCAGGGATTGCCCGCAGTTGTTAAGGAGGCTGGTAAACATTGAGCCAATGGACCCAGTATTTGTTGGAACATGATTTGCGGTGGCTCTGAGTGGTTAGCTTGTGTTATAGAAAATGGACCTCATGTGATATATGGTTAAAGGAAGATCACCAGACCATCTGATTCTCTCAGGAGGAAGTTGGTGTCAGTTAAGGTTGGTTGGCTGGTTTAGGAATCAATCTCCAAAACACACATTCATTAAAGATATAAAATATTTGCCTTAGCTGGAATGATATCCGTCGTCTGCTAAGCAAAATTATGCAATGGGGCCAGTTGTGCTTAAAGCTTCCTCAAGGTAGGGCACAGTTGAGGTTTTGATGACATGGAAAGGATCGAAATCATGAAGTAAAGTTTGGAATTTCCTCGACGGGGGGTCTACAATGTGTTCTGCCATGGACCCCATGGAAGAAGAACTCTCATGTGCTTGAGAGAATCCATGCTTATTGATTAGGGTTGGTGAGAAATTATCCAAAAAACTGTAGAGAAGTTCTTGTAACAAGTATGGATAGAGTGGTTAGGTCCGCAACAATATGGGGCAAACTTGAATGGGATTTTTACTTACACCTTCCACCCTTAATTTCTCTAATTTGTTCATCCACCTTAAAGTATGATTTTTCTAATAAGAAATGCAGGTAGGTGGAGAATTTTTTAGGAGTAAATGAGAATGGTTGCCCTAAACCAGCTTGATAGGTGAATGGTTCGAACAAAGGCCAATAAATGGATCCTTTTTAGGTAAAAAGTCTCAACAAATTTGTTAAAGAGTTTTTATTTGGGTTGAAACGATAGGTGCCAAGGCTACATTCCCAGCTTGGCCTAGCCTGTAATTTGATCCTTCTAATGGCTCACCAGAGTGGGCATGAAGGATAAATGTCAACTAGATCAGCAGTTAAACCAGGAAAAGTGCGTTGATGACATTAAGTATGTGTGGTTTAAAGGAAAATAGGTAAGAGACAAAATCACTGGAGCAAAAAGGCAATCAAGATGGTGCAGAGAAGTAAAAAGGAAAAGGTGAAAATTGCACTTCGTGTTCGTCATCTTGATAGTAAAAATTGGTACTCTGTGCGACTCTGGAATCGACCTAGAAAAAACCTAAAACGAATTGGTTTTCGTGAAAAAAAAAGTTAATTTGGCTCGAGCTAAACTCTAGATCAACGAATCACCGAGTAACATGTCTGGTTGGGTTAGCTATTATAGCTATGGCTACAAGGCAGTACAGAAACAGATGGTTGTGCATGCCAATAGTTCAAGTTTACGATGATTGGAGGCTACACCAATGGCCATTGTCATGGCCCATATGGTCAAGCAATCAGTGTGGCCTGGCCAAAGAGCCTAAAAGGCTGTCAGGCATGTGGGAGAAGCAGAGAGGTGACAAAGAAACAGAACATGAATGTGAATGAACAAAACCTAGCGTGCAAGCAAGGACGAATCATTGTATATATATTCCCTCATTCCTTTTTGTCTCCACACTTGTCAAAAGTTAAATTCTGTTTTAGGCTATCCCTGCTGTTGATCTCAAGACCCAGCATTGGATCCCTACTTGCAAAGATGTGGGGCTTCATCGCCCCCCCCCCCCTCCCTCTCTGTTTTTTCCTCCTTATTTATCATGTTTTGCACCCTACCCATAGCTCTTTCAAGGAATTTCTTTTTAGCACTCCCTGGTGGGTTCAGCACAGCCATATTGGTCCCAGAGAAAAATCATCATTAAGCAATCCATGACTGTTGTTGTCTCAGTCCCGCATGCAAGAATGCATCTGATATAGAGAAATGTCCACTGGGTTTGAACTTGAAATCCCAGGAGAGTCATCTAAAACATTTGAAACTCGGTAATTTAATCCAAACTCAATGAATATTAATATAAATCGACCTGACCAAAGACTAAATGAGGTTGTTGTTTTTTTATATATTTATTTTATCTTCGAATGAGTAATAGATGTATTATCAAGTCCAATTTGAAACTGATTCAAACTCTATACTAGATGAATATATAAAATCGCATGAATATGGTTTAAATATCTAAATTATTTACTTAGGATATAATAAAAATCTGATTTGTGGATACTCATTCTCATTGGTATTCAAACATAGAAAACTCTAGTTGTCTGGATAATTGTATTAAACGTTCATAAACATGTTCAAATTGAGGATGTGATTTGTCTCTAACAATGTTAGATAGGATGACCCTTGGCAATACTCATCTCTTAAGGTTTCTTTTGAGAATAATTTAGGTATTTTGGGCTTTGACTCTTTACCCTACTCTGGACTATGTTCATCTTCTTTCTGGGCTCTTGTTTCTAGTCCTTCTAGGCTCCCTCAGACAGACCACTCTGTGCCTCCTCCCACATACCAGCTTCCCTGTACATATTTGCAAGCAAAACATATAGCACTGTCACGGGGATCCAACTCAAGAAGCTTTGAAGCTGCTCTTTCCCCTATCTGAAGATTTCCGTGAATTCCACAAGCAAAGAACACATGCCCCACACCATAGCATCTGCCTCCATTGGCATTGTTTTAATAATCTCTTTAGCCTCCTCCAACAAACTGGCCCTACCATGAAGGTTCGCCATGCAAGAAAAGTTTTATACCCATGTTTTAAGCGGTCTAACTCCAAATAACATTCTTTCTTTTTGAGGAAATGTTTTGCGAAGATGGGCCTAGCATATATTTAGGAAAGGATTGTGTTGAGACACTGTATTTTCCTTGAACAACTACTTTTATTTTGGAGTTCCTTGAGAATATAGGAGCCATAGATAGGCTTTTGGTGTTTGGGCTTGGGGCCACTCTTGCAAGTTGCAACTATATATGTGCACGCACTCTTTTCTTTGTCGTTGAAGTTTACAAGAGAATGTCCATGGTTTTTTAGAATGTCGTAACTTCAATCAAACTTGTAATGAAAACCGAGTTCAAAAGGGACGAATTCATCTTATGTTCATGATTTTGGATTTGCTTGTAATTCATTACCAGTTGATTGAACCATGTGACTGTCAAGTACGTTAGAGCTGATGCTTGAACTAAACTGAAGTCGTAAGGAGTGAGGAGTTGCGCCATCTAACATTCTTCTATAGCTGGGCAATGAAGATGCAAGATGACCATTGTTGAGAGCACGGTGAAAAGCATACCTCTTTTCCCCAATGGAAAAATTCGTCTGTTTGTCTTCATTTTCAGACCCCATTGCTTCCTCAGGTGTGTTTCAGAGTTGAAAAACATCATACAAACAATAGAAGCCTGAATGAGGTCCATCGCATTATTCGATCGCCAAAAGGTTTAACTTATGCAATGGACTGTAAAGAACCCAGAATGATAAAACGAGAAGGATAATTTATAGTTTTGATGTGTTCAAAATCAATGTAGTGCAATCGCAACAATTCCTAAAAGACAGGACTACAGAAATGGAAATCCTGAAACTGAAAAAAGTTAATCCAAATGAGTCTAAAGAATTATCCAGAATAAATTCTGGAATGGAACTCCAAGAATTTCGTCACCATCTATGATGATTGTATGGGGTGGAAGAATGAGACTTAATTAGGCCCCACCGGAACCGTACTTCTTTCCCAAGGCAATCACCTGAAGCTTGTCATATCCGGCAAGCACACCAGCACCAGCAACAGCACGGAGGATGTTTGCACCAGCACCCTTGAAGAGGGATTTAGCACCCTCGTTCTTAAGGATCTGGGAGAATGCATCGAGGGAGCTCTTGTACTTGACAGCTTCACCAGATGTCATCATCATTCTTCTGCGGACAGTGTCAATTGGATAGGATGCAAGACTAGCACCATTGGTGATGACCCAGCCAAGAGCAAAGCTAGCAAAGAAACTATCCTGTAATCATAGGATGAGCGAAACAACATGAGAATTTTCACCTCAACAAATGAAATTGTAACTGTTAAATAATTTATGTTAGAATCTACCAACCTGCAGCTTTCCAGTCAGGACGACTGGCTTCAAAGAATCATACAATCCAAAATACAGACCACGGTACACAATAATACCAACACATGAAATGTTAAATCCACGATAAATCCCAGCAATGCCATCTGATTTTAGTGTCTTCCTGTAGACATCAACCAAACCATTGAATTGCCTCTCCCCTCCCTTTTTTCCAGCCTTGGCATCATTTGCAAGACGTGTTCGGGCATAATCCAAAGAATAAACAAAGAGTAGTGACGAGCCACCAGCAGCACCACCAGATGCCAAGTTTCCAGCGAACCACTTCCAATAGCCATCACGGTCCTTCTTGAAGTTGAAAAGCCTCTTAAAGTAATCTTTGAATGCAAAATTCAGGGCCTGGAGGAGAGTTCATAGAATAACTAGATAAGCACAAAAATAAAACCAAATAGGTCAGTAAAGTATCCAGGATGAAAGAAACCTGAGTGGGGAAGTAACGGATGACATTAGCAGTGTTCCCTCTCCACAAAGACATCGTCCCCTCATCTTTTATTGTTCGGCTGAAACATTCTCCAATTCCCTTGTATGGTTCAGAGAGTCGACCAGCCTTGATCATCTCATCCTGGTTTTGGATCAAGAGCTTCACACGCTCAATGGGAGCTGCAGCAGTTTTTGACACGGCAGCAGAAACACCGCCCATAAGAAAATCAACAGCAAAGCCAGCCAAGCCTTTCTCAGACGGGGCTTGGACAAATACCGGTGCAGTAGATGATGCAACCAATGACATGTCAGGGCTAGACTGGCATGGCCTTGTCATGGCATACTGGAATCCCGCATTGGAATAGTTTCCATATGCAAACTGCCTTCGGTGTAAAGCAGGTCTCTGAAAACCTTGGGGAAAGCTAGAACTGAGATGGACCTGGCTGGCCATCTTTTGCATGACAGACGGTTGCTGGCGCCTATCAGCCATTTCCTCACACAAATAATTAGCCCCTGTTCCTAATTGAATTAGTAACGCGACTAATTAACCACAGTTGTTCTTCGAAACAGTTTCAAAGTAAGTAAAGTGACTCCCCACAATAGCTTCGAATGCATGTATCACTCTAACGCAGGATTGAAGACATGCCACTTGCACAGCAGTCAAATCATGTTTTAAGATCAAAATCAAATAAAAAACAACATCAACAATAGTATCATATCCTAATCAATCAAACTGTCCATTCCAAATCAAGTAACACAAACATTCATCACTTATTCCAAAATTCCAAAAATACCAAATCTTTCTAATCCACACTAATAACAAAAATATTCAAAAGAGTAATGGTAATTAAGTGATTGGAAGTGTGATTGGAAGTTATTTTTTAAAATATTTTTTATTTTAAAACACATTAAAATAAAAAAAAAATTATTTTTAAAAAATTATTTTTGACATTAGTATATCAAAATGATCTAAAAACATAAAAAAAATATTAATTTAAAATAAAAAAAAATAAAAATTTTTAAATTTTTTCAATAAATTAAACAAATCATCTCAAGCATTGATGGGGTGGACCTCAACCTACCACCAAGACCTTAGGATCATTCAGGAAATCATTCGGGACAAATATTTCAGAACAAATAGCAATATTCTGATCAAAATGAAACAAAACAATAATCACAGGCCAAAAAAACAACAACCCATTTCATATATCATAACAACAACTCATCTAACCATGTATTTCAAAGGAAAAAACAAAACTTTAAGATCCAATGAAGAAAAGAAAGATATTGATATCAAAAGTAACCTGTTAGTTTACAATCCTTGAAAAAAAAAACGAACAAAAAAAAAAGTAACAGATCTAACAAAGAAGCCAAGAACCCACCGAAAGAGGGAGGGAGAGAGATCTAAGAAAGAAGTGAAGTGGGTTTTATATAAACATGATGGTGTCAATGCAAGACAGGCAAGACACAGACAAGTCCGAAATACAAGGAACCAAAGACAAGGAACTAAACTAGAAAAAACATGACAGTTACATATGAACCGATTCATGTGGCGTGTGAAATGAAAGGAAAGGAAGTAACTTTAGAGGAAGAAAGAGAGAAAGTGAATACCTTCTTGTTGGTGTGAAGAGAGAAAGGAGTCTTCTTCAGGGTCTTATGGAATGGCAAAGTGGGAGACGAGAGTCAGTATGAAAAATTATATATGGATGGAGGGAGAGAAGAAATGGTGAACGAGGGGGTGCATGCAATCATAGTAATCACACCCGCTCGGGTCTCACTCAGGAGCCTCAACTCCTGTAAGAAAAATAATATCCCAGCCTTCCCCTTAAATAATTTATAGTTTTAGCTCTAAAACTAGTTAAATTTAAATTTTAGCCTCCCTAAATAAATTTCCTCACCCTTCTGGATCATAGATGTTTACTATGCTTTTATGGATGTTTATATGCTTTAATTAGTGGTTGAAAAAAAAAAAAAAATGGTGTTCTTAATT
>Ga0307511_10005231_pt1 | contig 13212 bp, 6 predicted proteins | sample 13_EM_MG_FD_200266 | JGI IMG/M metagenome (GOLD analysis project Ga0307511, IMG submission 200266) | Populus trichocarpa ectomycorrhiza microbial communities from riparian zone in the Pacific Northwest, United States - 13_EM | ecosystem: Host-associated > Plants > Roots > Unclassified | place...
CTTCGGGATTTGGAGCTATCTTTTTTTTTTTTAATAAAAAACAAATTCTACTCTAATATTTTTCCTTTTTGCTGGTCATTGGAAACACGGAAAATCTATATTTAGAAGAGAATGTGGGTTTTATTTATCAAGAAAGAAAAATAAAAATAATATTTTTTAGATTTTTTTATTGTTAATATCAGCATATTAAAAATATTTAAAAACACTTAAAAACATTAATTTAATATTTTTTAAATAAAAAAATACTCTAAAAAATAAATTAAAACTCAAAAACAAATACACTCTCAAAAAAAAATTTAATCGCCAGACCTAACCCTTTAAGATTTATAACCGCCTTGTTCATGCATTTATTTTCTCCTTAAATGAATTTAAAAAATAATATTTTTTTTCTTCAAGTCAACTCGTATTTTTAAAAAGTTAAATTTGTTTTTGTTAAAAATTAAATTTTTTATATGTTTTGAATTATTTTAATACGCTAATCTTGAAAATAATTTTTTAAAAAATAAAAATATATTATTTTAATATATTTTAACATAAAAAATATTTTAAAAAACAATTTTAAGAATATTTTCAAACAAACCGTATCATATTAAACAATTTTGTCCAATTCTCCTTATTATGAACACTGCTTCCAGCCTCATTCATGAATCATAGCCCACAAATCGAAAAACGGTACATCGGGATTAGTAAATTTGTGTTTTTTTTATCAGGATACGTAGATTTTATTTTTTATTTTAAAATATATTAGAATAATTTTTTTTATTTTTCAAACTAACACACTAAATTTATTAAAAAAACTCTAAAATAATATTAATTTAATATTTTTCAAATCAAACACAGTTATAACCGCAATACAAAACAAGCACGAAGTCATTGATCCCAGTAACATCGAAACACGGAGAGTACAAACCTATCATTCGCCATATCTGATCACTGGTGCGATTCAAAGGATTAGCGTGCCACTCAAGGCAACATAAGATCCTTCCTTTATTAAGAACCAAAACGAAGAATTTATTTGAGGAGGAATGAGAGATACCACAAAGAGTTATTAAATTTTTATATTTCAAGAAAATTATAATATATCATAATAATAATAATGATGGGATTCAATGATTTCTAAAAATGGATTCGTCTTTGAACTGTCAATGATGTTGTAGTATCTTACATTTATACGTGATTTGTTAATAATAATAATAAATAAAGATAATATTAAGATAATAAAAAATAGAAAACAATTAATCACTTGGATATCCTGTATCAATTGCAAGGAAAAGAAGCCTTTATCGTACTGTTATATCGAAACGCTTCAGAATGAATGTCCATAGCCAGCTGACATGGTTGAACTCTCTAGTAGCAGGATCCACAAAACATACTCTGTGTCACAGCAGAGACGGTCAAGTTTAATGCAATGCAAAATGCCGCGAGAACCTATAGTGGAATTGATTACATGTCCCGATCGAAATGGATTCCTCATCAAATTTCGTTGAAATGCAGGAGCAGAACCCTTGATGGATCGTGGCATGTTTACACAACGAAGGGGAAACGTTACTGCTTCTGTCTGCTGGAGCAATGATATGGTGTTGGACCAACGGTTGGAAACAGTAAAGATGAGAAGGGCTTCGGGGGACTTGTGGAATTGGGCGAGCAATTGCTTGGATCTCCATGAAGATGCTTAAAATACACTATCCCGGGACAAAGCTGTGAAAACTTGATTTTTGCTATTTCACTATCTGCCTGGTAGACACAGGATAGCAACTGGGCTTGCCTGTTCGACTTTGGATGTGTCACCTTAATTTTTAGATTTAATCTGTTGTTGAAAATCCGTTGTTTCGGAGGCTGCCGCAGTGAAGAAAGGCCGAGCCATCCATTTTTCGTACAATAAGAACTTAATTACTCTTTCGATTTTTGTACAATCTAAGAATATTCAAGGTTAATAGATTATTCGGTCCCCTTGTATCACTGGAGCTAATGGGTTGCATCTTTACACGAAGGAGAACAAAGGGCTCGAATTTTAGTGTAAACAGCTAGGGAAGCAGATATTGCTATCCATGACTTCAAGTCAGCTGAATATGCAGATAGGAATCAATTTGAAACGAGGCTCATTGAATAAAAAGAAAATGCACAGTACAGAAGGCAATATCAAAACATTATGCAGTGAAAGTTGATGTTGAAAAGGGAAGGACTCCTTGATTTTATGATATGCAAGAAATATTGAAGAAAAAAGATGCAGAATTTTCTCTGCGACAACATGAATCTATAAACAAAAATTACTTCACAGATTTCTCTCGAAGAACTCCCAAATTCTCTCTTCCATGTAAATTCGGTCTGTATGCCGACGGGGCATGTGTCGTTCGTCTGGAAAAATTAATAGTTCATAGGGTTTTCCAGCTGCCACGAGTGCATTGACAAGCCTTGCGGTGTGTCTAAAATGCACATTTTCATCAATCATCCCATGCACCAGTAACAACCTCCCTTTTAACTTGTGCACATGATGCATCACAGAGCCGTACTCATAGCCTGTTGGATTCTCATAAGGCAATCCCATGTATTTCTCAGTATAAAATGTGTCATATCCATCCCAGGAGGTTACAGGTGCACCAGAGACTGCACAACAGAAGACATCAGGGAACCTTGCCAAGATCATAGCTGACATATATCCCCCATAACTCCATCCATACAACCCAATATGACCAGCTTTTGCCAGTCCTTGTTTAATGAGCCATTCAGCTCCAGTAAGCTGATCCTCAGCATCAAAGCGGCCGGGATTTCCTTTCAGAGCACCTTCAAACTTTAGCCCACGACGAGCACTTCCTCTGTTATCCAACTGTCAAGGGTGAAAGAAAGACGATTCAGGTAACAAACTTTCTTCACTTAAGAAATATTTAAGATGTTAATGTGAGGCATAAACTTTTTTTGTTTTTGTTATCACCCATTAAGCAACTAATCTATAAGCTAGTGGTTGTAAAATGTTGACCTACAAGATGTCTCCAAGTTAACAAGTATCTACACCAATAAAATGACAGTTCCCAGTCTTTTTCAAGCTCAACTTCCAGACTTGTTAAGTTTCTGTGCATGAATATTGAAACATTAACCACCACCAGTTTCAGATTTGACAACATTCCATCTCCTAAATTTTGGTGACTGAATGAATTCAACATCTAAGTAACATCTATCTTAAGCACATGCATTACAAAAATGTGAGCTTCCATTCAGCAAAACGAGCAGCAAATATCACAAATTGGGAGCATGCTTAAGCTGGGGATTCGAACAGGCAACTATCTATGGATACAAACAGCAGAATTGAACCATTTATGTGATTTTAGGTAAGAAAGTAACAAATATTCTAATTAGTCTGACTAGATGAGGAGCCAAAAACAATAAAATCAAAATCAAATCAAGTACACAGCCAATACGTCTATGTTTAAAACACTAACCTTCCACACTAAGATGCCTTTGCTCCGAAGATATTGTGCTCTCATGTCAACTGTACTTATCCAAGAATCACATACATACTGTACACTGGGGCCACCATACACACTGATCAAGGTTTTGTATGGTGGCGGTCCAAATCTAGTTGGGTCAGGCTCATATAAAGCCCCATACAATATGGTCCCATCGTTTGCCTGTATCTGAACTATCTTTGGAGGCTCAAGTTCCAGCCTTTTAAATCTTGGAATGGTGAAAGCCTGTTCAAACAGAGGCATAATTTCTCTTCCATCGATCAAGGAGCAGAGCAAAACTCTAGGGGGACAATCGAGGGAATCGTGGATATCAACAAAATTCTGCAAGTGGTGATCAAGCACAACCAAGTGTTTCCCCTTACCATTTGTTAATCTCACTGGAGCCTGCAAGGCGTTTTTTTCATCTGGGAACAGTTTAGCACGATAAAGATGCGATTCCAATGGCCCATCTCGAGTTGCAGTAAAATATATCATTCCAGCAGCCTCATTTACACCAGCAATTTGCTCAACCATCCAGTCACCTTCAGTAATTGGTCCTAAGCATGTCCCATTTGCATCATGCAGATACAAATGTCTAAATCCTGTCTTTTCACTCGCCCAAATGAATCCTTCAGAATATTTAGTGATTCCTTTGTCCAGAGGAGTGAAGCAGTCATGTAAATTAATCCATGGGAATTGTTCTTCCACATATATGACTTCTTTTTTCCCCGCCTTGATATCAAACTTAATAAGTTTTAATTTTGAATGAGACCTGTTCAAAACTTGAGCTATGAGAATATTTCCATGCATCCAATTGATTCTGGCCAAATATTCATCCTCGTTATCTGGTTTTTCTGTTCCTCCACAGAGAAGATCCAACCAAGTTACAGAACCACCATGAACAGAAACTACCCCGAGGTGAACTTTGACATTTGAAGCTCCTGCAAAGGGATAAGGATGGTCTTCCTGTGCTTCTGAACCAACAGAGCTTTTGCCTTGGTGCATAATTCTAAAAAGAGGTATCTCAGATGAATCAACTTGTGTAAATGCAATAAATTGGCTGTCAAGTGACCACCAGTAACCATTCTTCCGGTCCATTTCCTCCTGCAATCAATAAATTAAAAACCTCAGGTAAAAAGTTCAATTGTACTCACTTAGAAATAGAACCCACAGAATCCAATACCATTGTAAAATCAACCTAGCAGCTGAAAATAAGTAATTTAAGTTCTGCTGAAAAGTAAAAGTATTTGCAAACCAGCAGTGTCTAAGTTAACATATGTGTGGAGATGACAAGCCAAGAGTAAGGATGAAGTTCTCACCTGAGCTATATATTCAGCAATGCCATGAGTCTGTGAAGTAAAAAAAAAAAAAACAATGTCATATTCAGTTCAGAAAAATGATGCAGAACAAATGAAAATAAAACAATCAAATAATTATCGATTACCAAAACCAAATATTATTGTATTATTTCACAGGTTAACTTATCAACATTTCTAGCTTATGATGGTGGCCTTGTTTTGAGTTTGAGCATGATAAAAAGCTGTCAGAATAATACACCATAAATGTAGCATTTAAAATAGATGATTTTGGGTAAGCGAAAATCTATGAACAAAGCCAGGTAAAAAGAGTACAATTAAAACTCTCTCAATTCCTGTGCATTTTTAATTCTGCTGTAGAGAGAAAGTCAAGCAAACCAATACTGAGAAAACTGACAGTTTCTATTCTGTCCAAATATCTGATGGGTCAAATTGGAAAGAAAGGAGTTAATTAACAATGGTTTAGTGGCGGATACAGCACTAGATAGTGATGTAGGGGGAAATGCATGGAGCAGATCCTACATGTTGGAAATTCAAATTCATAGGGTACAATGAGTGATAATTATTGTGTAATTAGAATCAAATATATGCCACAAACAGTTGAAGAGAAGTTCATCAATAGGATTTAGATAGATCGGTGATTCAGTAAATAAAGACTGATGGATACATGTAATCATAATGATATTGATAGCTCATAACATCAGATATTACTCTATGGACAGGATCCATAGTTCCAATAGTTAACGCACGTCATCGATAAAATCATAAATTATCCAACCTCCAGCAGATACCAATAATTTGAAACTTACCACTGTATTTCCCTGAGCACCATGTGTTAATTGTTTGGACTCATTGAACAAGAAATTTAGAACATGCAGCTCACTGTCCCGTACATAAGCAAGCATGGTACCGTCAGGAGAGATATGCGGATCGATAATAGGTGATAATGAGGAGCTAGGAAGCTTGAGCTCGGGTTTGGGAGAGTAGAGTTCCTGTAAATAAATCTGTAAATACAGAAAAGGTAATATCATCAGCAGAGCTGACTGATTTCAACTTGTGGCTTTGCATGTAAATATATTAGGCTATTATATTTACAAATTGCTCCTGATCCATTTGTACAAAGCACTAAAAATTATCATGCAGTTTAAAAAATCAAGTTAACTGAACTGACTTAACTGCATTCGATTCCACCATATTGCAAAAGTAACATAAGAGATACTTCTGGCAACTATATAAACATGAATTAGACAACCTAGCAAAAAGTACAAATGTGTTTGACGTAGAAACAAAGAGAATTCTATAGCATGAGAGTAATATGATCATACGAGGTTTCCCAATGAAATAAGAAATTGCAGTGTTATGTGATCCCGGGGATTTAAAGTGGGACCCCATAAAAGAAATTATTTTTCTCGAATTCAAAAATCATAGAGCAATTTACCAACTCCACAAGTTCAATTAGAACACTTCTCCATTACTTCAAAATTCAAACCTAAAGGAAAATCTATGTACAATGTACTTTACAGTAAACAGATTAAAATAAAAGGTTCCCAGCTACCAAACTGCAAGGATTAGAAAGCGGACAGTGACATTAACTGTTTAAACTTTAAAAAATAATTACTGGGAATCATATACAGTGATAAGTAAAAGAAGTGAGTGAACAAACCCCTGCAGGCAATGGCACCATAATTGCTTTCTTCTTCAAGCCTGTCTTCACCCATTCATACCGTGTCACTCCCAGCCCACGTTCTCTCAACCTCTCCCTCCGCAGCTTCTCTTCTGCTGATATATTACTCTCATCGAGTCCGCCATCAGGGGGACCAAAAAACAATTCTTGCTTGCCATTCTTGAGATCAAAAGCAAAAACCTTCCTACTCAAGGTGTGATCAGGACTAAATAAGCAAGTAACTAAACTATCATCAGCACTAAAACCTATCGAAGTCGGCGCCACATATCCAGGCAACGGTGATTGCACTATCTCTTCAATAGGAAAAAGAATGCTGTCCTCAACATTTTGTGGGGTGGTGTTGTCAGTCAAAGGCATATTGTTACTTAATGATCTCAAACGCTTCAATTTCTTGTTCTCGCTCTCGTTCTCATCAACTGATTGCATTACAAATGAACTACACTTCTATCTACTAAATGGCAAGGCAGCATGAACCTAAACCACCCAAAAAAAATTCAAAAAACCAATTAAATATTTTTTTTGTTACTTCAAAATTTAAAAGAAAAAAAATGAACTGGCTAACATAAATCAAGTTTCTGAAACAAATTAACTGAGATTAAAAGGTGAAACTTTTTTATTCAAACAAAACAGCATTAACTGTAAAGTAGCAAACTTCATCACCTCTTAATCTTTACCCCCATTTTCTCACTAATCAAAGTGAAAAATAAAGCAAAACCCAGTTTAGAATTAATCAGCATTAGTCAAAGTTCCATTTTTTTCCTCATTTCCCACTTATTTTTTCTTGAATTTCTCAGCAGCCACAAACAGAGAAAAAAAAACAAAAATAATTAAAAGACACAAATAAAAATAATTAATCCAAATGACAATTACCTGCTAAGAAACTTCACTGATTACTTCACTATCAAGAGCAACAATCAAGTGGATCCAATCACATGCTACTAAACTGCCTCGATCACCATCATCAAAATCAAAACTTTTCAGCTAAGAAAAACTTTTCAAAAAGAGGAATCGAATTATAATATTTACCTCAAAAGAGAAATGATTTCATCAGCCATGAAAGTGAACCCAAAAGAGAGATTTTAAAGATTCTGATTCCTGGGAAACATCAAAGTGCTACTTAGATTGTGAATCTTGAATTCCTAGCGGAATTGGATTCTCTCTTTTTAAGTTACAGAGAAGAAGAGATCTATTAAAAAGGGAAATTCCTTCTTTTTTTTTCTTGAGGAAATTTGGAACCTGAAATCCATTCAGTTGAATTCTCGATATGGATATAAATTATGGTGAAACAAGGTTTTAAATTTTTTGTTTATTACACGCGTTAATGAAAGCGCGTTGTGTTTAGTGAGTGATCAAAGCACGAGTGTTCCGGAAAAAAAAAATAATAAGAATTTTTTATTTAGAGTTTTTTTCACATAATTTTATCTATTTTTTTAAATAAATCTCAAAAATTTTAATGAAATGTTATTATTTACTACCTTGACATTATAAAATTCCTCATTTTGTTTAATAGTTTGAGTTATTAGATTATTAGGTCAACATGAATTAATTATTTTTATTTAAAATAATATTTTTTTATTTTTTTTAATTTCTTAGAATTTACATAATCAAGTTATATTTTGGATCAACTGAATCATAGTTTAATTCATTAAATCATTCAATTTTAATTAAAATAATATTTAAAATAATTTAAAATAAAAATTAGTTTAAATCAAACACATTCAGTTATCTAATCAATGTATTAAGTCAAGATGGGATTGGGATTTATAACTTATATTTTAGTGAATCATGATGGAGGTGGGGGGAAATTGTTAGATCATGTGCATGGAAATGATTGTAATAATGTTTGGAATGATGAATAAAACATGATTTGCCACATTAATCTCATGGAAAGGTAAATTCATGAATTATATCAACACACTCTTTAAAAAGATGAATTGAAATAAAAATTCAGATGAATTTACACAATCCATTGTTAGGATACAGAGTGGGAAAAAAAATAGTGGCAGAGAGAGTTTTACATGAACTCCTTTTTTTTCTTTTTTAATTATATATTTTTTTTCAATCACTCTTTTTATTTTAACTTTGTTTCTTTTTTTTAATTAAGAGAACTCTTAAGTTGTTTTTGGATCAGTCAAGTCGACCGAATCACATTAAAACAACCCTCACACGATTTAATTTCAAATCAAAGTTAAGTAAGAGGTTTTTTCCCTACCAGTTTTGATATTTTTTTTCTTAAATTTTTTTCTAGATTTTTTTTCACGGTTGACTAGGTTGTTTTTAAACTAACCAAGTCAATTTGATGATGTTGGAGTAACTCTTATACAATTTAATTTTAAAACTAGGCTAAATAAGAAGTTGAATCGGAAGGTTTTTATGTCAATTTCATCATTTTTTTTTTCAATTTCATTCTTGTTTTTTTTTATCAGTCAATAAAAATGCTTTTGATCCGGTTAAGTAGTTAGATCATGTATGGACAATATCTCCACTGAGTAATTTTAAACTAGATAAATGGTAAAATTAGAAGATTTCAAGATTAATTCGTTAAATCAAGTTTAATAAAAATATTAAAAAGTTTTCTAAGACTTCAATATTTTATATTATATTAAAAAAAATTAACTCGACATTCAATGTATCACATACATGTAAACTGGTATTAGTTTAAAAAACTTATAAACTGATAAAAAGAAAAGAAACCTCCAGCTTAACTATGAGCCAAATAGCTAACCAATATCCACTTGATTATAAATAAAACATGTGATTTAAAGTTGGATATGTAATTAAATTAAAGTTATTGAAAAAAAAGATAAAATTATAGTTTATTCAGTAATATAAAATTATTTTTTTGTTTGAATAAAAAATTAGAAAATATGTTTATTTTATAGAAAATGAAGAATAATTTTTCCACCCAAAAAATAAAAAAATATGTCAAGATTACAATGATTTTTCATAAGAAATTGAAACCGTAATTTTCAACAATCATTTGCATATGTGATAATCTAAGTATAAAATATTAATTTTATTTAATTCTAAGTATAAAAATTATCTTGAAATTTTTTTTAATTAAAAATTAAAATTCTATATTACTAATAAAACAAATAAATCAATGACACTAAACATTTATAAATCCAGAAAAATATTTTATATTGGATTTTTAACAAGACAAATGAGTTTATGACACTAATCAAATATAAACATATATAAAAAATAATTTTAATGTTTTGCATTTCTAAAAAAATTTGTGTATAAAATAAGAATACAATATTATTCATAATTGTTTTTCATTTAAAAAACAGTTAAAAAAAACTTATAAAAAACGTAATTTAAGTTGAACACCTTGCCTGTCACTGGCCAGGGAGAACATCCAATTACGGTGTTCTAGCTGCAGAGAATTAAACAAAAGCCTATAATGAAAGTCAGTGAGTTTTCTCACGCGAGATAAAAGCGCGTGAAAACCAAATACGACAGAATTTAGGTAATTCAGGCAAAAAGAGTTTTATTCTAAAAAAATGTCTCACAGGTGACAAAAAAGAAAAAGAAAATGTCTTGTATTAGGACGAAATTGGGAGCTGGACAATAACTTACGGACCAAAATTAAGGTTTATAAAAGGAAAAGAAATAAAGACACGACAGATTCCTACAGCCAAAGTGAAAAGCGCTGGTTCACTGTCCATGCTCCACGTGTATTTTTCTTAAAAGCCATGGAGCTCTTTTTGTTGCCTGATGGTGTAGATTAGGACCTCCATTGATGTTAAATCCTCAATCAAATCCCTCGATGTGTGGTGAGTATATCTTGAATTGGCCAATGAAGGGTTGCCAGGTCCCATCTTTTAATGCTTGATTTTGGGTTCGTTTCTATAATATTGGACCCACCATGTACGGTCTTGTCTTGTTGCTCATTTATTATTCATGGTAATAACATAATCTAGGGCATAACAATTTTATAATAAAAAAAATAGAGATACTCGATATAAAAAGAAGAAGAAGATATATTCTTTTATTTATTTTTTATTTTAAAATAATATAAAGACAGATTATGTAAATGGTTGGCATAATTTGGTTGATGATAAAGACTCTAGAGTTGACTAAAAAAAATTTATATTAACAATATTACACTCAACCGATAATAAAAACCAGATGAAACTTATAATTTTTAATTAAATTTAGATTTTTGAATTGATATGAAAAACTTATAATTTTTAATTAAATTTAGATTTTATTTTAATTTAGATTACTTGTCGGCTCATAAATAAATTATAATCTAGTTAGCTTATTCAAATCTAACCAAGTTAACATTAAAAAATTCAATAAAAAAAAAGAGAAGATATTTAATTTAAGTTTTGATCATCGGATACTTCATGATTGAGCACAAAAATATAATAATCAAGATTCTTTTGCCTTTAATTACCCATAGGCATGTATGGCTATGATCGTGGGGGCAACCCCATGTATAGAATCTGTAGCCATGGGCATGGACCGTATGGGGTTCCGACAATCATTAATTTCCAGCAAGAAAATGACGTGCAGGTGTCTGTCTCCTTTTCACTTCCATTCCTGATCATCTTCTTCAATCCAGAACTTAGCTTGTTGTGTAATTACGAGTATTTTTTAAATAATTTTTATATCAAAATACATGTTTATAATGTTTTTTTATTTTTTAAAAATTATTTTTGATATCACCACATCAAAACGATTTAAAACGTACAAATCATATTAAATTTTAACAAAAAACAAAAAAAAAATTTTAATTTTTTAAAAACACGGATTGAACCGCGTTTCCAAACATACTCGAAATCCAACGTAGGTCACAAGATTGTGAGGGAGCTGCTTGCCTTTCTATGGTCGGCAATGTTGACCCCTCTGTCTCGTTGTGTTTGTTCTTTTTTTCCCTAGTTTGAATTTGAGGTTTTTGTTTTTTTTTTTAATCATGTTTGTATTATTTTTATATTTTTAAATTTTTTTAACATATTGATGTAAAAAATAAATTTTAAAAAATAAAAAATATATTATTTTAATATATTTTTAAATAAAAAATATTTTTTAAAATAAACCATCACCCCAGTCATAATCACTGCCTTCTTCTCCTAATATCAACTCAGTTAATAACAGTTTTTTTTTCTTTCCTCATTTTTTGTTGTTTGGACACATCTATTGTTCCTGCATTTTGTTTCAATTTTAGGGATCAGCTAACTTAAGCAGGACTCGATTCCCATAATTAACTGGGTAAACCATTTATTGTATATTATATCGTTATTAAACATATTTCAGATTCAAGGCTTATGTGATTTCACCTCAAATAATTTAATGTTCTAGTAATATAGTTCAAAATCATGGTTTCAATCATAGTTTTATTATCTATTTGGGAGTGCAGTTCAAACAAAAATTTATTAAAATTTATTTTTTATTTAAAATTATTTTTTTATATTTTTAAAACGTTTTGAAGTGCTGATATCAAAATTTTTTTTTAAAAATAATAATAAAAAATATTATTTTGATGCATTTCTAAGCAAAAAGTACTTTGAAAAATATTCACTATTATACTCTCAAACACCATTTTAATTGCAATTATTGCCTAGATTGTGAAGATAACATTACAACAAATACAAAAAGAGCTAAGTGTGCTACTATTCATCATTTTATTGCTCATCTAGACACAAATTATTGTGGATTGAAGCAGTGTAATAATGAAATTGTCCTTGCCAAAAAAAATTTGCCAAGCATGTAGTTGGGGGTAGGATTGTCTTTTTTATGAGATACATTTGGCATTGAAAGAATGAATGCGGATAAAATGGTTCGTTCGAGTTTTTTGGGATACAATATAGATATTGATTTGCCCTTCAGGGCATAAAATTTTAACCTTTAGGTGGGGGGTTTCTTTTTTATTTTTTTAAAAATAAACAGTGAAGATACAATTATGCCTCTGAAGAAGGGAATATGCATGTGTTGAGGGCTTCTCCATTTTTTTCTTTTATTGAAACAATTAAAATTGTAAGTATCATGTGGGGTTGCCATACCCACGTGCCTTCAGTCTAACAACCTTTGGGTTTGAGGCTTCTTTTACTTTTTTTTTTTATATAAAATAAACAGTGAAGATACAATCATGTCCTTGAGAAGAGGAAAGTATGCATATATTGAGGGGCTTCTCTGTCCTTTTCTTTTATTGAACATGTCAAATACAAAAATTACCCTTGGGTTTAAACAAAAATAAGGTTACATGCAGGGGTGTTTTCATCGTTTCCTTATGGTTTTATTGTAAATATCATGTAGGTTAGGAGTAATTGAGTATTTGTATGTATATAAATTACTTAAGGCGTTTGGATGTGGCGATTAGCCAAATTCATAATAACGTGGGTTTAACATGTTTACTAGACTCAAAATGCCTGGACCTGATAAGCTATCAAGTCTAACTTGGATATTAAAACATTCATAAATCTAATTTTTATTATAATAATTATTTATATTTTTTATAAATCAACTCGCAATAACACGTGAGCCATCTATCTATCTATTGCTCGCTATTTATGGTATAATGTAATAGACAACTAGATGCATTATAGGAGGATTTTAACCAAAAACATTAAAACACAAATTAGGAAAAAATGTAAAGTATTAGAAATAAAATATTGAATTTCTTAAATTAATAATGACCATTACTTTTATGTTATAATAATTATTGTAGTCACCCTCACCTCTATCACATCACACGTAGCGGATTATTAACCACCGACAGGCTGAGATTAGACACATAACTGCGTTTTAATGCTGTGCTCCTATT
>Ga0307511_10005232_pt1 | contig 13212 bp, 11 predicted proteins | sample 13_EM_MG_FD_200266 | JGI IMG/M metagenome (GOLD analysis project Ga0307511, IMG submission 200266) | Populus trichocarpa ectomycorrhiza microbial communities from riparian zone in the Pacific Northwest, United States - 13_EM | ecosystem: Host-associated > Plants > Roots > Unclassified | place...
TGTTTGTTACTTTTTTTTTTTTTTTTTTTTATCAGAAATGGCATGGCCACTCAACTAAGGGCTATTTCCTTACTAATATTTCCTTTGCCCTTTATAAATAGTGGAAACAGAAAAACCGATATAGAAAGTTGGTGAGCGCTTTCCTTTTTTATTTTATTATTAGCTATAAAAATAGTTATTACACTCGGCTCAAGTGATGATCCGGCTAAGGAATCAAGTCTTGAGTCACGTGGGCTGACTTGGATCAATTCAGAAAAAAAAAAAATATGTGAGATTTTAATATCTTACATGAAAAAATTAAAAAACAATTCATGTGGATATAAGTTATACATGTTGCCAATAATAAAATTTAAAAGATTATTTCAAAAGGTTTTTTTAACCCCATGTTGAAAAGATATTATCTTCTTCTTTTAAGTTGAAGTATTTAAACAAAAAAAGTTTCTTATCTCACATAGAAAAAACACAACATTCTTCTTGTGAACATAAAATATATATATTAATGGTCTTTCAATCCTATATTGAAAAAACACAACATTCTTCTTGTGAACATAAAATATATATATTAATGGTCTTTCAATCCTATATTGAAAAAATAAAACTTTCTCTAATATTTATATAGTAAACTTTGATATGAGCTAATAACCAACAAAAAAAAAAGTGGTAGGCTCGCATGCATAAGGTTGGGCCGAGCAAAAGAAAAATCTCCAATTACCCCTCCTCCCATGCAAGGCAACACCTACCTTTTGTCTTTAGTAGTAATTTTTTTTTTTTACCCTTAAAATGAAACTACCATTTTAGATGCTTTGTTTGGGGAGCACCCACCCAAAAACAAATATGTGAGGATAGGGGTTTGTACATTAATTTTCTATCTTGTTAGACAAAGAAAATTAGTTTATTTTTGGGAGCCCCCACCAATGAATTTTTTTTCTTGTTGTAGATAAATATGTTAGTCTTGGTAGTTGTAAATTATTTACTTTGTCTTTGGGAACAATCACCCGAGAGAATAATTTGTTCCACCTCTTAACAAATAGGTATTTGAAATTTATTTTCTTGTTTATAAAAAAGGACGGGTCTCTATCGAGTTACAGCGAGTCACGTGGGTCCTTGATTGACCTGAAGGGCTGCTCGAGTTTCCTTGGGCCAAATGCAACCCCAATTTTCTTCTTTTTTAGACCCGACCAAGGCCTTGAGTTGCCTGAGTCCCGGGTCAACCCGTCGAGCCGGACTTGATAACTATGGATGTTGTAACCCAATTTTGGATCCTTTTTGCCTTTTTTTTTTAATTCAATGATAAGGGGGTTAAAATCTGAAATTAAAAGACTAGGGGTTTGAATGCAAAGATTTAGAAACTTCAAGGATCGGATTAGAAATAGCCATTTCCAACCCCAAAACAGCGCCGTTTCAATCAAGCACAGTTCTTCGTCTTCATCTTCAAGCACATAAAAGCATGCCTACAAAGAAGGAAAGGAACATGTGAAACACCAACATCCTAGTCATATCCAAACATAGAAGAGCAATCCTATTCTTCCTGATAATCACAATCCGATGAGATAAGGACTGGACTTCACGTTCGAGTCCCAGCAGAGACTATCTTCCTCAAACCGTGCTTATCAGGAGGAGAGACGTCAGGTTAAGGGAGAGGAAGATTGGTCCCTATAAATACCCAGCAATCAACAAAAAATAGGGGAGAAAAAAAAAGAAAACAGGGGAGACGACAGAAAAGAGAAAACATAGGAGGGAACCCATAACAAAAAAAAAAAAACACACCAAAGCATAAGGAGGAGAGACTGAAAGGAGCAGGGGAGAGAAGAACGTTCTCCGACTAGGGCTAGGACAATCACCTTCATCTCTTTCTTCGTCTTCGTCGAGTAACACTCTCTTCTCATACTCTGCCTTTTCTTTCATCTAAATGTTCAAAACAATGTGAAGGTAATTAATTACCTTCACACTGTGCAGTGCATGCATGAGTTAATTCACGTGTGCCTACTGCCCAGCCAGGTCACTGGCTTGGGCCAATGACTAGGCTGGGCCGGCTGGGTCTAGCCCAGCCCATACTGGTTGGGCTAGACCCAACCCCCCCAACAAAAGAGAGTGGGTCAGATCTAGGCTTTAGGCCTAGTCAACCCAAATTATGTTTATGCTTTGACCATAATTTTTATGCCCATTTTAATATGATATTTGGCCAAACGAGCCCCTTTTCGATATCAAAAGAAATTAAAAAATAATTTGGGAGATCTTTGTTGATTTATTTGTGGGCCCCTCCCACTTTGATTTTTTTTTGTTGCGTTTTGTATTTTTTTCAACTATGTGCTCAATTTGTGGACTATTACTGTTAAATGCAAATCTGACGTATAATGTTTTTTTTATTTCCATATAAAAAGGAAAAATAATAATAAAGGATAAATAAAAAGAAAATGGCATAGAAAAAAGTCTTCTTTAAATTCAATTTTTTTGCAAAATTATTCACCGACGCTAGAGTCAAGAATATCACAATTTTTTTGGGTTTATACAATATTTACCAATGCTAGAGTCGAAGATATTTGTATAAATGTTTCACTGATGCCAGAGTCAGGAACATTATAGGAAGAATAAAAAGGGAGAAAAAGAAAAAAAGAGAACATTTTTTTTAGCAATTTTAGACAAAATCAACAATACAACTTGCCTCAAGTAGGACGCTTAAGGGGTGATAGCATCTTCCCTTTCACGTAACCAGTCCTATACCATCAGAATTTATGTTGACCAGTTAGGGTTCTTAGTGACCATAATACTAGGTGGCAACTCCTTGAACTTAGACCTTTTTCCCTAAAAGAACAAGATGCCAGATATCTATTTCTTTTTCCAATCAAGATTAATTTTTAATCGGTTGCCGCGATATTCGGGTGTGACAATGGATATAATTGATCAAATCATGAAAAAAACTTCAAATAAAATATGGATTTTTCATGGCTGCATCATGGCTAGGATAATGAAATGACTGAGCTAGTCTTTAGCTGATGGACTTTGTAATAACCCAATTTTGGATTCTCTAAAATTTTCTTGTATGTTATTTTATTTCTATTTTTATTCAGAAAAATCCAAAAAAATTGAGAAATTTTTAAAATAAAAAATATATTTTTCTTGATTCAACCGCCTTTTTCCCATAAAAAAATGAGTTCACATGGTCAATACGAGTCAAACCATGTCGACGAGGACAAAAAATGAGTTTCAGGCCATTTTAGATCAAACCTGTCATTTTCGATGAAAATCAATCCCACTAGGCAATACATGTCAAATTATGTCAAGTTTCAGGCCGTTTTGGGTCAAAATTGTCATTTTCGGTCAAAACCATGTCATCGGGTCAAAACTGAATTGAGGAGGATGCAAGGGTGGGAGGTGTGTAGGTTATGTGGAGGGTGCTGAGGTATGTGTTATCTATTCAGAGTTTGCAAAAGGAAAGACAGTTTCATGAAAACAAACATGACGGGAGACATAAATACGATAAGAAGCTAAATCAAGGCAACAATAACCAAGATGAGATGAGCTATAACCTAAGAACACACATGGTGAAGAACGGAAATCCAATTTGTGAGCATGGTATGGATGCAAGAAAGGAAAACAAAGACACCCAAAAGTACGCAGAAAGTTATAATCAGGAGTACAACAAAACAAACACTCAAATGGAGATTTATTTTGAAGAACAAGAGGAGGCATGCGATTAATAAAATAAACCGATGATTCAAAAGCATAGTTCCAAAATTGCAATGGTGCACTACACTGGCCTAATAGGGTTAGGCTAGTTTCGACATTATATTGATGACGACACTCAATGGTGCCATTTTGTTCATGAGTATGAGGACAAATTAACCGATGATGAATACCAATGGTCTGAAAGAATTTATTTAAATTATGATATTCACCGTCCTAATCAGTTTCAACAGCTTTAATTTTAAGTGAAAACTGACGTTCAACAAGTGTTTGAAACCGTTGGAAAGTGGAAAACACATCAAATTTAGCAACAAGCGGATAATACCAAATGTGTTTAGTATGCGCATCGACAAAGATAACAAAGTAGCGAAAGCCATCAGAGAAAAACATAGGGGCAGGACTCCAAACATCACTAAATATTAAATCAAGTGGGGCAGTAGTTTTATGACCCATAGTCGCAACGACAGACGCGACGACTTGCCTAAAGGACAAGCTTGACACTGAGCAAAAGAACGTCTAGAAGTAGATACGATTTTATTGCTGGAAACTAACAGATCTAAAATGCGAGGGGTTGGATGACCGAAACGATGATACCACAGGTCGGCAGTCACGGAGATGCAAGGAGACCAAAAGCTTGAGGAACTGATGTGGCAGAAGACTCGGAGAGGACATAAAGACCATCATTACTCTAACCGGAAAGGAGTCTCCAGTCGGTAGCAGAGGGACCCCGTGGCTGGTGGTTGTAGCGGTTGTTATGGGGACACCAGTTACCACGGGAACGACCCTTGTTACGGCTGAAATTGGGGCTATGATGAGACATAGCAAGATGAGCAGAGGGCTATGGTGTTGCCAGCAATGGTGGCTGCTACGGCAGAGAAGAAGATAGTAGAGAGGGAGCGGCATCCATAAAATGAAAAGAGTTCTTGTGTAGAAATTCATGGGTAAGAAGGTGGCTATGAAGATCAGCATATGACAACAGTTCTGCCTTGGTTATAAGGCTCGTTACCAAGTCTTTAAACTCACCATGAAGGCCACGAAACATATAGAGATTGAAGCTTCAAGGGACATGAGGAGATCAGCAGCAGCCAATTCATCAATAATGATTTGGATTGCTGCATGTACATACTAACCGATGAGTCGCCTTGTCGAAGATCTTGAAAGGAGCCATGAAGTTGTATGATGCGAGAGTTAGACAGAGATGCAAGCGCTTTCTCAAGAGTGTGCCAAACACAATGCGAGATAGAACAATCTACCACGAGATGCAACACATCCACAAAGAGGGAGGAGAGTAATGCACTCAAAATAAGTTGATCTTGTTGCTTCCAACGAAGAAAAGATGGGCTGATTGTAGAGGAAGAACCAGCAGAACTGTCAGAAACATGAGATGGAGGACACGACACTGAGCCATCAAGGAAGTGAAAAACACCTTGACCAAGGAGATATGGCTTCATCTGCATTCGCCAAAAGAGATAATTTGTGTTCGTAAGTTTCAACGAAACAACTTGGTGGGTGTTTGAGAGAGGAACAATAGCTGGAGTTTGTGTTCCCATAATGTGCAGAGGAACGACAGAAAGTTGCGAGGAGTCATTGACTTGTTCTGAAAGGGAAGGCTGCTGCTGTGGAGGAAGAACACCACCGGTAGCAGCTTGTAGATGGCTGGCCGGTGGGGCCTCACCATTAATGGTGAGGGAGAAATCAGCTACAACGGCTGTAGAGTCCATTTAGGAGAGGAGGAGAGAAGGCCGACTGCAAGGGGGAGAGGGAGAGAAGAGTTCTGACGGCAGAAGGCTCTGATACCAAGTTGAGAATAATTAGGAGGCGTAACCTATTGGTTAGCCAATCTTCTCTATATATATGTGTAGAGCAATATACAATAGTAATGGTGGAGGTTACCACACAAGAGTATGACACAATATTTTCTATATACAATATTTTCTATATAGGTACATTCTATAATAGTGATTGACTCATTTAAATTTGTGTTACTATATTCTCATTTGATTTTTGGACAACTTTTAAAAATATTTTCAATAAAAATGAGAAATAGTTTTTGATAAACATGAAAGCCTATTACTCATTAATTTTAATTAAATATTACTCATTATTTTGAGAAACTTGAAAACTAAAGAGATCATTTTTAGAAAAAATGATATAAAAATATTTGAAATGAAAACTAAAAATATAGAAATAATTTTTAGTGACTCGTTAGCTATGGGCATTCTATAAGAAAAATTGTTTAAGCAACTAAATTAAATTAAATGTATGATCTTGATGGTAAATTAGATGAGAAATCAATATGTATGCTGCTGCCTTGTAACTGCGCTGCAGCAGAAGGCGACAATCAATTGTATGAAAAATAGACAGAGCAATTCTATTTAACATGAAAGATGGTTTTTGTTAATTTAGTAATTGAATATTTAATTTGTTGTTCAATTTAATCTCACTGTTTTGAATCAAATAATTACACAACTTTTTTATGTCTCACGTTTATTTTAGTCGTGGATAACATGATTATGCAGATGTGTGGTGGAAGACTTGGACTCTGAAATTGGATGGGGCGCCCTATATAAACTCCATTGCTTCACTTATTTGCTCATTAAGAAAACCAAGGATTAATTTACTTGCAGATGTGTGTTTTTTTTAACTCCATTTCTTATTTGCTCATTAAGAAAACCAAGGATTAACAAAAAAAAAAATGGCATCACCTGTGTGTTTCTTAATCATGCAGATGCTTTTGCTCTTTTTGCTGTCTTTGTTTCATCTTAGAGCTTGTTATTCTTCTCCTTCCATGCAGCCTCTATGCCATGATGACGAGAGTCATGCCTTGTTGCAGCTCAAGGAAAGCCTTGTAATTAATGAGTCTGCTTCTTCTGATCCTTCTGCTTATCCCAAGGTTGCATCATGGAGAGTTGATGGAGAAAGCGGTGATTGCTGCTCTTGGGATGGTGTTGAATGCGATCGGGACTCTGGTCATGTGATCGGCCTTGACCTCAGTAGCAGCTTTCTTTATGGCTCCATCGACTCTCATAGCAGCCTCTTCCACCTTGTTCAGCTCAGAAGGCTGAATCTTGCGGACAATAACTTCAACAACTCTGAAATCCCTTCTGAGATTCGAAATCTCTCAAGGCTGTTTGATCTAAATCTCTCAATGTCTGGCTTTTCTGGTCAGATTCCAGCGGACATCTTAGAGCTTTCCAAGTTGGTTTCCCTTGACCTGAGATGGAATTCTTTGAAGCTCCAAAAGCCTGGTCTGCAAGATTTAGTTGAAGCATTAACCAACTTGGAGGTACTCCATCTCAGTGGAGTGAACATATCAGCCAAGGTACCTCAAATCATGGCAAACTTATCCTCTTTGTCATCTCTATTTCTCAGAGATTGTGGATTGCAAGGACAGTTCCCCGTGGGAATATTCCAATTACCCAACCTTCGCTTTCTCAGTATCCGGTATAATCCATATCTCACTGGATATTTGCCGGAATTTCATTCGGGCAACCAACTCGAATTATTGTTGCTCGCAGAAACAAGTTTCTCCAGTCATCTACCGGAATCCATTGGTAACCTCAAATCATTGAAAGAACTTGATGTGGCAGATTGTTATTTTTCAGGGGTGATACCATCTTCACTTGGTAATCTTACAAAACTGAACTATCTAGACCTTTCTGATAACTTTTTCTCTGGGAAAATCCCTCCTTCTTTGGTCAACCTTCTTCAACTTACTGACCTGTCGCTTTCTTCCAACAATTTCAGATCTGGTACCATAGATTGGATTGGTAATCTAACCAAACTCAGTTTTGTAGACATGACAGAAACCAATTCATATGGTAACATTCCATCCTCCCTTAGAAACTTGACTCAGCTCACCGTCTTAAAGCTTGATAGAAATAAATTAACTGGTCAAATTCCATCTTGGATAGGAAACCATACCCAATTAATCTCACTACACCTTGGTGGCAACAAACTGTACGGTCCGATTCCTGAGTCTATTTACAGGCTTCGAAATCTAGAAAAACTTAACCTAGCATTTAATTTCTTTAGTGGTACTTTGGAATTGAACCTTCTTCTTAAGTTCAGAAACCTTTATTCACTCCAATTATCGCAAAACAATTTATCTCTGCTTTATAGTCACAATGCTACCATTCCTCAGCCAAAACTTGAACTCTTGACGTTAGGTGGATGTAATCTAGGTGAATTTCCCAGTTTCTTGCGTGATCAGAACCATCTGGAGATTTTAGAACTTCAAGATAACGAACTTGTGGGACACATACCCAAATGGTTTATGAACATGAGTACGATAACCCTCGAGCATCTATCTCTGGCTAGCAACCTTCTGACAGGATTTGAGCAATCCTTTGACGTTCTGCCATGGAATGTTCTACACTCAGTGTATCTTAATTCGAACAAGCTTCAAGGATCCCTTCCAATTCCACCACCAGCAATATATGAATATGAAGTTCAGAACAACCAATTGACTGGAGAAATCCCAGAAGTTATTTGCCATCTGACTTCGTTTTCTGTCCTTGATTTGTCAATTAACAATTTGAGCGGAAAACTTCCTCAATGCTTGGGCAATACAAGCAGCACTGCTTCAGTTCTGAATCTGCGCAAAAATAGTTTCAGTGGTGATATTCCTGAGACATTCACTAGTGGCTGCTCTTTGAGGGTCGTTGATTTCAGTCAAAACAAATTGGAGGGGAAGATACCAAAATCATTAGCCAATTGCACCGAGCTAGAGATTCTCAATCTTGAACAAAATAACATAAATGATGTCTTTCCTTCTTGGTTGGGTGTTCTTCCTGATTTGAGGGTTCTGATATTGAGATCTAATGAGCTCCATGGTGTGATTGGGAAACCTAAAATCAACGTTGAATTTCCGAGGTTACAGATTGTTGACCTCTCCAACAACAGTTTTAAGGGTAAGTTGCCACTTGAATATATCCGAAAATGGACTGCCATGAAAAATGTCCATAATGAGCACTTGATTTACATGCAAGCAAACACAAGTTACCAAATATCACATTATACAATGTACGATAAGTATGAGTTCTCAATGACAATGACAAACAAAGGTGTGATGAGACTATATGAGAAGATCCAAGATAGTCTCACAGCTATCGATCTCTCAAGCAATGGTTTTGAAGGGGGAATTCCAGAGGCCCTCGGAGATCTCAAAGAACTTCATTTGCTCAATCTCTCCAACAACTTTCTCAGTGGTGGCATCCCTCCATCCTTGTCCAACTTGAAAGAGCTTGAAGCTTTGGACCTTTCTCAGAACAAACTCTCGGGAGAGATTCCTGTCCAACTTGCACAGCTCACCTTCCTCGAGGTCTTTAATGTGTCTCGCAATCTTCTCTCAGGTCCGATACCACGAGGAAACCAATTCGAGACATTTGACAACACTTCATTTGATGCGAATCCAGGATTGTGTGGGGAGCCGTTGTCAAAAGAATGTGAAAATGATGAGGACTCGCTGCCAGCAGCTAAAGAAGATGAGGGCTCGGGATCTCCACTTGAATTTGGTTGGAAGGTGTTGGTGATGGGTTATGCAAGTGGATTGGTAATTGGAGTGATTCTTGGATGCGCTATGAACACAAGGAAGTATGAATTGTTAGTGAAGAATTATTTTGCGAGGTGGCAATACAGGTGGCAATACAAAGGTCAAGATTTGAAGACTCGCCTGCATAGAAGTTGATTTCTAATTATTAAGGTCTTTTCTAGTTTGTCAATCATGTTAAGATTGTATTTTCCTTTCCTTGTCTTCTCTTTCATAAGTTTGACTTTTAAGGATAAGAGTGATTTTCTCTGGACGGTATGTTTCATATATATACTAAAAATAAGATGGTATGTTGAATATTAGTATTCTAGAGTACAAATAACAAGAATAGAAGTTGATTTTCTAATTATTAAGGTGTTTTCTGGATTTTTGTTATATATTTCTTGATATAACAAATATTGATATAACATGTCGCATGTCACCCTCGGACCATCGATTGATGATTTTTTGTTTCCTTAATTTGTTTATTCAGAGTCACCACCTAGCCTAGTATTTAATTAAGAGCTACTAGGAAATTTTTTGTTTGCTTGATTTGTTTAAGTGCACTAATCTTATAAAAAATTCATATAAAAACTAATTGTGATTAGAAAAGATATTAATACCTCAAATGCACCCTATCTGAAATAAACTGCTTCATAACTTTATGTTAAAAAAATTTTAAAAATTTTATTCTTTCATTGATTATTAAAAATACAACTTGATTATTAAAAATACAACTTTTATATAATTTCATAAAAGCAAATCAAAATATTAAATTCTTTTTATTTTTTACAATTTCATCATATAAAAAAATACATCGATAAAAAGCATTCAATCACACACACAGTTTTACTATATTTTTTCCTTTTTTACTTTTTTTTTTTTTTTTTACATCCACACTTCAGAATACAAATTCAAAACAACTAAACAAAAATTACATTACACAATTTTAAATTTATAAATAACCCCTAAAAAATTCAAGAATTGCAGAGGAAGACTTCTAAAACTGCAGGAACAGTGACAGCGCGTCTCCACCACGCGCCGCCGCGGGCACAACCTGAGAGATGGGTGGATCTGAGTTGTTTTCTCCTCCTCTCCCCTTCTGCACCGACGGTGGGAAGTAACGCCACCTGCAAAGCCAAGAAAACGCAACAAGCAATGGTTTTTTATTTCGTTTTCTCCTTCTCAGATCTGCTCCCGGTCTTCTTTCTTCCCCTTAGTTTTCTGTTCTTTCCTTCTTCAGATGGCAGACCTGGCGGCTGAGGAAGGAGTGCTGGAGGCTGGAGGCTGGAGGCCGGAGCTGCGGGTGCAGCCGTGCTTGGGGGAGGAGCTGGAGACGGCGCCTGCTTTGGTCGCTACAGCTGAGACCGAAAGGGAAAACAGACGCTGCTGATGGGGAAGGAGACGCTGCTGATGGGGAAGGAGCTGCTGCTGGCCGGCTGGTTGGAGATCTGTGAGATGGCCGGAGAGGGAGGCCGATGGAAGGGAACAGCTGGGATGGAGAGGGACGGCGCTGCTGTTGTTCGGCCGCTGCTGGGGCCGAATGGAGGAGAGACCTGGCGATGGAAATGAGAGAGTGAGGGAATTCTGTTGTGTCAAAGAGAAGGGGCGAGTGAAGGGGAGATGGGGGAATGTAGAGGAGGCTGCTCTGGTTTGGGAGAAGAAGCTGGAAATGAGGGCTGTCTTGGCTGAGAGGGGGAGGCTCCTTCGGGTCGCAGGAGAAGAAAAGGCTGTTGGCTGGCCAGCTAAGGAAACCGTGATGGAGGGGGGGCGGCGGCCTGGAAAAGAGATAGATTTAGGGTTTCCTTTTTGTTTTTTGAACTCTCCCAACTGGCCCTTCTCCCCTTTGTAAATTTCCTCCACCCCTTTGATAATTTTTTTTACTTATATTTACAAGTAAAATGTTGCTTGATCCTCAAAATTAATCCCTTAATTTTATTTTTTTTATAAATTTTGATTTTTTTTTATTTTTAAAAATAAGCAATAATAGTCGATTCAGAAAAATCAATGATTTCAAAAATAACATGTAAAAATTCGAACGCGTTTAAATTTTTTTTGAAAAATTAAATTTTTTTGAGACGATACTAAAAATGCTAAAAACGATATAAATATATTAAAAACGTATTTTTTTGGATTTTTGTTGTTTTTTGCTATTTTAGGATTTTTCAAAAATTTTATCAAAAAGATGGGTCAAAAATTGAGTAGCAACATAACCGACACCTGTGCTATAAAAGGAATTTGATTTGTTGTTAAAATAAATTATAATCATGAATATCTGACAACATTTACAAGTATTAACATTATTCGAATAAGATAACTAATGTAATCATGTTAATAATTTATAATCCAATTGGAACCTTATTTGTGTATAGTTTCCAGTTGAGTAATAAAAAGAGTTTATACTATATTTGTTTAAAATATCATTACTGAATCCTCTAACCTTGACAATTATTTTATCTTTGTTTAATTCTTACATTAATATCACATCTCAAATCTCACTTCAACTCATTTTTTATTATTTTTATTTATTTTTTTATTTATAGTTTATACAATTAATTTTTATATGGAGTTATTTATTAATTGAATGTTTTTATATCTAGAAGAAAATATCAAATTTTTGATCGTTTCTGCTGTAAACAAAGCCTAAATCTTGGACCATGAAATGGACTAATAATTTGTCAGTGGCCCAAAAGCAGATTAACGATTTATAGGGCATTTTTGGAAGTTCAAAAAATATAGCTAGATTTTCTCTGATTTCTCGGACACTGATCTTTTCTCCATGGTACCTGTACATTGCCATTCTTTGCAGAGAATGGTTTCTCCCAGCACAGCACCATCATTACTTCTTTATTTCGAAGAACTCTTCCTTCAGAACTGAAGGTAAATTGAAAATAAGTAAAAATATTCATTTGAATGCATCACAATGGATGATCAAGATGCTGAATATATATAACCCACTTGGACCTTCTGAGCTCAATCTTGCATGAATCCTCTTTCTAAACGATTCCCTGCTGAAAATTAATAACAATAGATGTTAAATCTAATAATATAAAATGAAAAAATAAGACTCTTCGGCAACTTGAAATGATTGATAATTTTAGTGTATATATAGACTCTTCTTCTGTCGAACCAAGGACAAAAGCAGAAGAGAAACTACTAAAGAAAGCCTCAGTTGGAGAAAAAATTGTGAACTTATTTAATAATAAAACCTTTTGTTTTCTATGATAATCGAATATAAAAATAATAAAAAAATATAACCTTTTACTCATTAAGAAAACAAAACCCATGCATTAACAAAACTAAAACCTTCTACACATTTAAAGAGAAAAGTTATCACAAATAATAATAATAATAATAATAATTTAGTAAAAAATTCAAAACTTTTGCTCATTTAAGTTTTTGTTAATATTCTGATTTAATTTTTTGACAAATTATAGAAATATTTTCTATTGAAAACATTTTTTTATAAAATGAAAACCTATTACTCATTTTTTAAAATTATTTTGATACAATCAAAAAACTAAAAATGTATATTTTTATTAAAAATGATATAGAACATTTGAGATAAAAACTAAAAACCTAGATTGCTAAAAATCATTGTTGTTATGGCATGATGAATCCTCAAACATAGATTGAAGGATGTGTAGGAAAATTTACACGAAACATCCTCTACACTTTGATGCATTTTATCCTCTGTTTTCTGAAATACGCTTAGCATGCTCTGGTGACATTAATTGGTGTTCTGTCACTATAAAAGTCAACTCAGAATTTTCTGGCCACCTATTCTCTGCCTTTCTCCTACTAATGTTAAGCTGCTATATATAGTTTGGAATTCAAAAGGAACAAACCTATCACCCAAAACGCACGCAAATGAAATCTAACTCAAGCACTACAAAAACAAAACCCAACACAGCTCTGATACGGCCCCAACTGAGCAAGTTGATGCAGTGGGCAAACATTGGTATTCAGATGTTTGAGTAGTGGTGTTCTGTCATTAA
>Ga0307511_10005233_pt1 | contig 13210 bp, 14 predicted proteins | sample 13_EM_MG_FD_200266 | JGI IMG/M metagenome (GOLD analysis project Ga0307511, IMG submission 200266) | Populus trichocarpa ectomycorrhiza microbial communities from riparian zone in the Pacific Northwest, United States - 13_EM | ecosystem: Host-associated > Plants > Roots > Unclassified | place...
TGGCATGTGCGCGGCCCGTGACGTTGGGTGACACATTTACAGCCGTTGCCGGTCAAAGCCAAGATAGAGTCTGTCCGTGCGCGGTTGGATCGGCTCAGAGTGGGAGGGGGCGCTGCGAGGAATGCCAACGAGTTCGGCCGACGGAAAGCCTTGTTTGAGTGTGTTCTACACTGATTGCGGATGACCGTCCACTAAGCCTGTCCTAGAGCTCTTGAGGGAATCAAAGTCAAGTTGCAGCTCCTGTCCGAACGGGCTGGTACCACCGAACAGGCGGAGAAGGGAGGTGATATGACCGCTGCGTGCGATCTTGCGGACGACCTCAGAGATGCCATAATCGAATACCAGGTCAGCACGAGCATCCAAAACGCATGCACGAAGACTCGCTCACGGCGCAATTCATAGTTCGCGCAACAGGAGATAATTTACGAGCAGAGCTGTAGGCTGATTGTAAGTCACAGGATCCACTCTTCGAGGAAACATTGGGTGCTGATCTTCTATCGCAGGACACTGGTCAGACACAGTCCTACTTCCGATTGACACAGGCTCACGGTTCAACAGCTGAATTGTTGGTGCTAAATGGCTGCCGCCGTGCCAGAGGAGCGGACTTCCGGCACGGTGACCGCCAGGGCTGCCTCAAAGGGACCCGGAAGGCCGTCTTGGACGGGATGGAGTCATGGTCCAAAGATCCCAATGCGTCCCCCATCTACTGGTTGAACGGACTCGCCGGAACCGGCAAGTCCACGATTGCCCAGACCTTCGCCGAGCGCCTCTTCGCCGACGGGGGATTGGGAGCGTCTTTCTTTTGTTCACGCGATTTCGAAGATCGCAGGAACCTCCATTGCATCTTCCCTACTCTCGCCTTCCAGCTTGCTCATAAATATCCCGGTTTTCGATCTGCCCTCATCCCGCTCCTTCGATCGAATCCAGATATCGGACACGAGTCGCTCTCCAGCCAAATGAGGGCAATGATTGTCGAACCCCTCAGTTTGTCGGACATCTCGACGGTCATCGTCATCGATGCATTGGACGAGTGTGCGGATGAAGAACCGCAGTCTGCCATCCTCTCTGTCATGGGAAGATTGGTGGGAGGGATTCCGAAGGTCAAATTCCTCATCACCGGTCGACCAGAACCTCGCATTCAATCCGGTTTCCGCCTTGAGCTCCTCCGACCATTGACCGATGTTTTTCTCCTCCATGAGGTGGAACCTTCTGTGGTCAACACAGATATCCGGTTTTTCTTCGAACATGGGTTATCCGAACTTGCGAAGAGGTCAGGCATTGAACGAGATGTTTGGCCAACCGAAAAGCATCTCGACCTATTGTGCGAGAGAGCTGCCGGTTTCTTCGTGTACGCTGTGGCAACTCTGAAATTTCTGGATCACGCGGTCATTCCGCCGAGCAAACGACTTGACGTCATCACGAGGGCCCCCGGAAGTACCACCCACGAAGGAAAGGCAAAGGTCCGGTCGAGCGTGACCCTTGACTCACTCTACCTTTCGAGTTTCCAAAACGCTTTCGATGGGATGGACGCCGAAGATGACGAGAGGACACGTTTTGTTATCAGTGCAATCGTTCTGGCTGTGAATCCTCTTTCACCTTCTGGAATCGCTACCCTCATCGGTTTGGGGGAACAAGAAGTCACGAGTACGCTTCGTCTGATCAAATCCCTCCTGAAGCTCCCCGAGGACCCTGACTCCCCAGTACTCCCGTTCCACAAGTCGTTTCCTGACTTCATCACCGATCCACTCCGCTGTCCCGACGAAAGGTTTCACATCTCCCCCAGGACTGGTCACCTCAAACTTGCCCTGAACTGCCTCGAACTGATGAATGATGGTTTGGAGTGCAACATTCTATCGCTCCCTGACTATGCATTGAACTCAGAGGTCGAGGATCTAGAGGCGAGAACCAAGGGTCGCATCAGTGTTGCGCTGGAGTATGCCTGCAAGTCATGGCACAACCACCTCACTGAGATCAGGGGAGATGTCGCAGCCATTGTCTCTGCTCTGCGCAGTTTCATGCAGGAGAGGTTTCTGGGGTGGCTGGAAGTGCTTAGTGTCACTGGTGCCACAAGGGACGCCGTCGTTGCGTTGGAGAAAGTGATTCTCTGGCTACGGGAGGTTTGTTTTGGACCACTCTACTGTATCTCATGATGTTCACGCGCACCCCGGATCAGGTGGTTAAGGACTATCAACTTCTCGACACCGCAAGAGACTATTTTCGATTTGTGACCAACTTCTTCGAGGTCATCAATGTTTCTGCCACCCATATCTACCACACCGCTCTGGAATTCTCCCCTCTATCATCGGTTGTCCGAAAGCTTTACTACTCTCAACGGTCCCACCCCATACCCAGAGTATTGATGGGAGTCCAGGATTCGTGGGATGATGTTACGGCCTCTGTTTCGACCAAGTGTCACTTTTACATATCCTCCACTTGGTCACCGTGTGGTCAATTTGTCGCTGCGGCAACTGATCAAACGGTGGAGATCCGGGGTGCACTCGCCCTCAATCTCATCTTCACCCTCCGGTCAGTCGAAGCCACCATCAAGTTAGGGGACCGCCTTGCCTATTCACCAGATGGACATTCCCTGGCATATTGTTTTAATACTGCGATTATCATCTGGGATACCCAGACGGGTGGGGTGGCTAGGAAGCTGTATTGTGAGGTTGCTGGCGATTTTTGCTCGCAGCTTGTGTGGTCGTTGGATGGAGACATGATTGGCATCGTTTTCCCGCAGTTGTTGCGGACGACTACCGTACGCGTATATGAAGTTGCGTCTGGCGCAATGCGGTCATTCAGCACAGCCAATTTGACGGGCAATGGGTACCTTTGGGCCCACAATAGATCCTTTCGGCTCATGACAACGACAAGGGACGATGAGGGTTCAACGATCGACATCTACGAGGTCGGGTTCGCTCTTTCCAAGGTCGAACGGTACCATTTCCGGTCTCACCACTATTTCGAAGTCTTCTCTCCGGCCACTTATCGGATCTCCACCTCCGTTTCATATATTATTCAGCACGAACTTCTCATAATGAATGTTCGCAACTCGGAGGTCTTGTTGCGGGAATCAGGCTCCCACAATAAGGTCACCTTTTCCCCTGATGGGAATTTCGTCGCGGCCCACACTGGGGGACACCTTCTTATCTGGAGATACACTTCCGGTCATTATATCCGGTGGAGGAAACTCCAACAGGACTCAGATTTTCTCCGATTCTCACCGACTTCGTCATCGATCCTGAGTTGCGTTGGCGCTCTCCTCCATGTATCGCATTTGGATCATTCCCCTCCTGCTACCGCCATCGAAGACATTGCTATCACCCGCAACGTGCCATTGGATGCCTATCCTTCTCACGGTGCCTACATTGTAACAACGCATCGTGGGGAAAGTGTCATCACAATCACCGACCTTCGTTCCAAAAACCCCTCCCCTTCCCAGTTCATTGATACCGGTTTGGAAATATTGGCGATCGTTCTGACTGGCGACATTCTCTTGGTGAAGGATTCGGATACATTTGTGGCATGGCTCCTCACGGAAGAGGGGGTGGTGGGCGGGATTTCTGGTGGGAGGAGGGCAGACCGTAGCGACAGCCTTTGGGACACGCCATTCCAACCCTGGGGAGAAAGCGATTCCAATCTGCAGTTCTCGGTTGAAGGTGAAATCGTGACCATCGAATGGTATTGGGATCCAATCCTCTATTACCATACCAAAACTGGGGAGATCCTCGACTTGGACGGGCCGCATCTGGGCGACAGGCAACACTACAGCTTCGATGACAGGTACGATTACAATCGCGATCGGTATCACTATGATTCCTACAGACTCCATGAACCCTCCGAGTGTCGTTGGCGAGTTTCTTTGCAAGAGGAGTGGGTGAGAGACTCAGAGGGGAAGCATCGGTTATGGCTGCACCCCCGTTGGAGGTCGCAATTTAACCGCGTGGACTGGTTCGACAAGGTTACAACCATGCGACTCAAAAGCTCATCCGAACTTGTTATCATCAAGTTTTGATTGCAATCCTTTCCCCAAGCCCATTGGCCACCGAGCCAGGTATGAGATCTACATTATGAGCGTCGCTTCATATGATTGACCCCTCGTACGTTCTATCGTAGTCATGCTTCGGTCGGGTCAAAAACCGTTGGTCGTCCCACATGTATTATACCTGAGTCCGCGAGATATATATATTTAGTCGGTAGGCACACACGAGATTGTAGTGAAATTACATCGCATGTCTACCTCCTGAGGTGCGGGTGGTATAGTAAGCTGGGCTTACCCCTACCCCCTCGATCCGGGTACCAATTTTGCCCCGATTTGGGGCACCAAGTCTTATCCTGGCGCGGATCGTCCGGGGTGGAGATGGTTCGTTGTCTGGGAGGAACTGGATGCGTGGAAAGGACGCCACTTCCTAAGTCGGATGGCTTGCGAGCAAGCACAAGTTATAGTGGAGATAGGGCTCACTATCCTTGGGTGTGCATCATTCGGAGTCTATGTGAACGTGAGCCGGTGGGGGGGGATAACTCGTGAATCAAGAGTTTCAGGCCGCTGTGGGGCGTACGGAATGAGAACGTCAGATACTGAGGGAGTATTTTACACGTTCAGACAACGGAAGCGAAATGGAAGGCAAAATGGAGAGGATGGATGAGGCTAGGTTTGGGGCAACCCGTGCTGCTGGTAATAAGGCTGGGATTGGAGCATCTCTGGGGGAGCGTTGTAGTTATGGTTGTTGGCAGGGGGATGGATGGCAACGGTAGCGTTGAGAGGGCCGATGTTTGCCATGTTGTTGGCGGGTCCCCGAACCAGTTGGATTTCCTTTACGCCGGACTGCCAAATAGGCCTTCCTGCTCGGCCCGCCTTGACAGCAACTACGGCGAGGGTGAAGATATATCCAAGAACTACAAAGGTGCCGGATCAACATGGCTGACACGATTGAGTCTTCTGCGGAGCTTACGGAGTATCGAGTTGAGGTAACAAAACGTGGTGATCACTTGGAGGGGTGTCGAGGCTACAGCGGGCCGTTAGAATCGAGGCCACGAGCGTAGATGGAGAGCACATACAAAAGAAAGACTCTGCGAAGGAGTATGCCATCGGTGAGCCACATGGCACAGAGGAGCGACAACCACGCAACCTCAACGGAAACCCTGGATGTTAAGGCCCTAAGCACGGAATGAGCTTTTGTCAGACGTGCAAAGAACAGAACTCGCATGGTGGTAATGGAAACCAAGTGGAAGAGCGCAACGCCGAGACCGGGGGCCGTGTTAATGGGGCTGAGACGGCCCTGTAACAAGAGGCATATAGCGAGACCAAGGGTAACGGAGGCGAACGCATTGGTCACCACTAAGAATGGGCGTGTCAAATTGGCAACTGATAGAGATGAGGCTGGGTGGGGTCTCACAGAAGATGGTTGTCCTAACTCGGAGAAGGGTGAATGGCATAGTGGAGGGAGACGAGAAGAAAGAAGGGGAGGGCGAAGGAAACAACTGGACCCAACCTACCAGCCTTTATCAAATCTAGCACGTGGCCCCATTGAGAGGGTTGACAGGTGGGCGGGACGGGGAGTGTTACCCCCTTCCCTTGTGGCGCCCTAGAGTGATGGGTTCTGGCAAATCCTGAGCCAAATCGGGGAGGGGACCAGACGGAGGGAGAGGTTCGGGGGTGCACGGAGCAGCATCCAGTTAGTCCGCAATTGGTCTACAATCCCAAGAGAGAATGATTCCCCGTGCCCTTGTGCGTCCCCGGCTGACTTTCTCGTTCAGTACCCAGAGCAGTTTAAGGAGAGGTCGAGAGTGACCGCCAAAAATGCGGTGGTGGCTACTGCCCAAGGACGTGGTCGGACAAGTGGTTCAACGCCCCCCGACGTTCCGATCCTGGCCGTCAACCAGTACGCGTCATTGCCGAATAAATCTGTTGCGTTGTAAGAATGGAGTGATAACGTTTAGACTCTTTGATCCGCCATTGCTTAACGTGTGTTTGACCCGATATATATCAGCAGAGAGGAACTATATTAAGTGTTCGGAAACCGGGACTAAAGGGGCGGGACAGACTGGGAACCCTCCGCCGTGCTGCTGATAGCTACGCCGGAATTGGGGCACGACATGAATCAGGATTGCTGGCAGGGGGGTAGGTGGTGTTGGTAGGATCAAGATAGTCGACGGAGCCCTTTTCGTGGTCGGTGGGTTCACCAGCCCACTGGATCTCCCTCACGTTGGATAACCAGATGCTCCTTCCGGTTTGGTTGGCTTTGACAGCAACGGTGACGAGGGTAGTCACATATCCAAGAACTACAGAGGCTCCAGATCAGCACGACCGACACAACCGAGTTTCCTGCGGAGCTTGCGAATTACAGAGTTGAGGAAGCCAGACACAGCAATCGCCTGTGTGGCTCCACAGGCTACGCCAGACGACTGGAACCAAAGTTTCGGGGCAGAAGTGGGAGACACTTACAGACGCCTTTGCAATGGACGGTACTGGCGAAGGCGGCAACAGCCCTAGCGCCAGTAGAGAACCACGTGAGGCAGAGGGAAGACAACCACCCAATCTCGAAGGAAGTGCACGCAAAGACGGAGTTCACATGGCGGTGACGGAAACCAAGTGGAGGGCGGCATCGATGGCAGTGGCGATGGTATAATAGGAGTAGCCCGTGCCCAGGCACGTAACGTAGATGGTGAGACCAAGGATGACGGAAGCGAAGGTGTTGGTCATCCCTAACGGCGGATGGACAGATTAGCATCGCGTTAAGATGAGGATGGACATGACCTCATCGAAGACAATGGTTCTGACGAGGGGAAGGGAGAGTGGCATCGAGGAGACGGCGAGGGGGGGGCAGGAGGGAGAACGAAGGAAGCAGCTGGGTCCGGCCTGACCTTTATCGCACTAGGCATGGGATCTGAGGAAATCGACAAGTGGGCGGTGTCGAGTGACATATCCCTTCATCCATCCACAAAAGACACAGCATCACCGCAACACTTTATCTCGATGAAATTCCAGCCGACTCTGTTGGAGTTCTGTCCGTGGCTTTCGATCTCCATAAGCGTGGACCGGGCGTTGGCACCTTGCGTGGATGCGCGGTAATGTATCGAGACCAGGCGCTGGACTGGGGCGGAGGTCGATCCTGTCGATGAGGTCATTCGGTTCACCGTGGCAGTGGATAAGCTCACCGATCGCGTAGAGCTCTCCGCTCTTCCGTTCGATCCACCATCCGCCTAGATCCACCCAAATAATTCTTCATGCAACTAACGATTCCGGATTGTTGCCTCGGGGATTTCTGTTCCGGGATAGATGCTAGTCATACGAAACGAGAAGATGTAAGTTTATACCTCTCCATAAAAGCGAGTGAAGTTTGGGGATCAAGGTTTGCTGAGGTCTGAGTGTCCATTGCCTTCGTGTTTCAGGGCACCTACTATTCAAATGACGACCACGAGACCAATGCTTATCATTACCACAATCTGTGAGTTCCATTGCGACCGACCGACTGAACCCGTTGCACTAATACATGATGCATGACAGTGATGGAAGCGTCTTTTATCGGTATCCCGATAGGAGTGAATATTACCGTCACAGGAACGGAAATATCAGATTCAAACCCCCTCAACCGGAAGGGGAAGACCGTGCCGCTTCCAAATCTTCGACTCCGGGTCAGGGCTGGTATGATTGGCCGCCCCGGCTCGATCTCACTGTGAAGACCGATGGGTCCTCATACATTATCAAAGACGCTACCGGCCCTCCAATCACTTTTGAACCCGTAGTGTCTGGTGTTGGGGTGAACCCAACTCCAGCTCGCAATGGGTCTGTTCCTACCCCCTCCCCATCGATGACAAGGGTTGATCTAATCTCGCATTCCCCGCCCTGTAGGAGATCCCCCTCGACGCGTGTGCAGTTTGAGAGGAACTTGTCTCAGCTAAATCACGGTACAACCTCTGGCGTGCAAGGGCGGATGAATGGACATGCGTTGGCGGACGTCCTGAGTGATAACGAAGATTATTGAGGGTCGGAAATGATCTTCGAGGGGCCGAGATTGAAATGATGATTGCTTGATGTAGTGTTAAATCCCAAGCCTTGCCTTCTCGTAGTAGTATCGTCTCGCAACCTTGGAGCCGTCCTCTGTAGGAACCGTGGCTGTAGGTTCCAGCACGTGATCGGACGCGGTCAACTTAATTTGAAGGCCACGCGCTATCTTCGTGGCTCGCCTTTCATTTCCAATCTTCCACCTCGTACAACCCGCCCCCATCACATTCTCAAGGACAACGTAGACGATGGGAGAGATACCCGATGGTGGTTCGACCACTTGGCCTGTACATAGTGAGTCGGAGGCTTGCAAGCCCACGCGCCAAAAACGCTAATCTCGGATGTGGCGAAAGTCGAAGTACGCCTCTCCAGAACCGCAACAGCCAGATTCGATGTCATCCGACACGCAGTTCACGAGTTCGTCACCACATCTTTCGCCTCTGTCATCTGGCCTTCGACCGTCCTCGATGGATGGGAAACGATCCCGAAACTCGAATCTTCGGTAGAACGAATCTACGTCTCCGAATCTCCTTGCCCCGACCGGTCTATCCCAATCTCTCAAGCAAACCTGCAGATTCATGTGTTTCAGCCATACTCTGACGACGCCTACGAAGAATGCACCGGGGGTAGCGACGGTGAAGAAGAGGTCGTCTCTGCCACCGTGTGCGAGATGCCTAGCAGGAGTTTGGAAGGCCTCTGGGAGAGTCTGATCTACCCCGATGGTGTCAAGTCCAAACTATTGGACTATATCTATGCGACGATTTCGTTCAGCGATGCGGACGTTGATTGTATGGACCCTCCCCTTCGCAAGCGCGGCTGAGGATAACACCTGACTATATGCGTCCGATTTCGATCTTGCAGTCAACATCGTGTCGTGGAACAGAGTGGTCCTTCTCCACGGACCTCCAGGAACCGGAAAAACCTCTCTATGCCGAGCTCTTGCCCAGAAACTCTCGATTCGACTTGCTCACAGGTGTGTACCCCATCCGCTAAACCAGCCTCTCGAACCCCGCGCCCGCTCCACCCTCCCGCCCAATTAAAAACTGAATCCGCTCCTCTAGATATGGTCATGCGAGACTGCTTGAGATCAACGCCCATTCCCTCTTCTCCAAGTGGTTCTCAGAGTCCGGGAAGCTTGTTCAAGGACTCTTCGGGAGCGTAATGGAGATGATTGAGGATGGGAACCGCTTCGTTGTGGTTTTGATAGGTGAGGCGCCGTCCCCCAAGTTTGCCAAGTTGTGGTTTGGAGTTAATCGATACCACAGACGAAGTGGAATCTCTGACCGCTGCACGAGCGGCTGCAATGGCCGGCACCGAACCTTCTGACGGCCTTCGGGTCAGCCTCATGTCTTAAAACCAATCTCACCACCCGACCGAACTCACACGGGATATGTAGGTCGTCAACGCACTCCTAACGCAACTCGACAAACTCAAGCACAAAAAGAATGTTCTAGTAATGGCCACGAGTAACCTCCCAAAAGCCATCGGTCCGCTTGCAGATCTACCCTCCGCTCCATTCCCCTGATCCTCATTTCTACACCTGTTTTGCAGACTCTGCGTTCGTCGACCGGGCAGATGTCATTCAATACATCGACCTTCCGCCCAAGGAAGCGATTTATCAAATACTCCGCACATGTCTTCTCGAGCTCATCAAACGAAAACTCATAGAACCGACCGTGCGTTCTAGCTATCCTCTCTCCCTCGATGTGCTTATCGTCGTAATTGAATCAGGAGGTTCCAGACCTTACATTGGCCAAGTTCCTTCTAAGAGATAACCCAGACGAGATGCAAAATTCCCTGGATCGTGGTACACGGCTCGCCTTCGAGCTGATGGGACTAGCACAAAGATGTAGTGTAAGCGCACCGCCAACCCCAACTTCTGCCGCTGAGGAGAGCTTAATGCGCAGAACCACCGATTATCCGGTCGAGCACTTCGTAAGCTCCCGGTTCTCGCGTATGCTACGTACGGCGTAGCCTTCAGTCAAGGTGCCACTCCTGGGAAGGGGGAATCTCGGCCGGGAACTCCAGTAGAAACCTGGCTGGATGCGATGGGGAAAGTTATCAACGACAAGGGACTGGAACGCGAGAAGATGGAGCTTTGAGCCCACGGGTTTCAAGTGTTCTTATTCTTGGGGGACGGAGGCCCAAGGCGGCCCACCCACTATGTTTTTCCTATCGTTCGGTCGGGTGTTCAAGTCACAAACACTCGGAGTTAACGCTTTAGGTGCTCGTCTGTTTGCTATTGTCTGTATTAGATGTAGTGAAACCGCTGGGAGCGATAATAATGCTAATCGAAGACCTGGTCAGTTACATTTCCGGGGCGGGTGGAACTTGAGGATGCTCACCGAGATCTAAAGTGGTCTGCGAGACGAACAGAAGTGGGTTGTGGACGTTGGTACCATGTGGGTGTGGGAGGTAGTGGTAGAGCGCATGAGACAGAAAGCAAAATGAAAGCGTTTTGCAGGTGACCGAAAGCATCCGTTAGGACCTCGGTGATCGAGCGGGATTGGGACGCCCCCCGATACGCGTCCCCACCTGAGGCCTCGGATTCGTTCTCCGCTTCCTCTCCCTAAAATTTACAATTTTCTTCCACGTCTCTGGCTCCACATGCACCCTGTCATCCTTGTCCCTCATATACACGTCCTTCCCATCCCATACCCGCCTCCCCAGCCTCACCTTACATTTGGTCACCGTGTTAGACAGTGTATCGATCGCCTTACGTTTCAGGATGAGAAGTTCGGCGATTTCATTCCTGAGGACCCAGAGGTGAGTGGTAACGTTGAAGGCGAGTCGGAGCGGAAGTCTGGAGGAGGGGGGAGATCTGTGGGAGGAGGATGAAGGGGATTCGGGGGCAGCGGGTGTGTCTGAGGCCACGGGTGGAGGAGGAACGGGGGAAGAGGATGAAGGGGATTCGGGGGCAGCGCGTGCATCTGAGGGCACGGGTCCTCGTCGGAAGTAGTATTTCGACTTCGTCTGGTTGTAGTATATCCAACTCCGGTACTTCTTTCTGGCAGCCAACGTGCAAGCCCGAATCACCCATCTCACAAGCTCGACATCATGGTTCCTGTTGGCAAAACCGTGAATCGGCCGCAAGGTCCCCACATTAACCCCCCTACGAGGAGCCGCGACCTCTCTCAACGGCTTGTTCTTCAATTCCCACTGCAACTGACGCGTAGTCTTAAGTTCCTCGTCCCACAACTGTGTCGCGTAATGCTTCGCAAGCGCAGGATGCCTATGATCAATGCAGTGCTTGATAAGGAAATTGAAGGTGGTGGTATTTGGTTCCGCGTAAGGTGGCCTCCACTCTTGCTGGATTGGGGAGAAATCGTCGTCGTCGTCGTCATCGAACGTGTCGTCCGTTTTGGCGGGGGCGGGGAGGGGATTTGTCAGAGTTTCGAAAGCGTACACCATCTTCGATATCTGACCCCACCGGCCGAGCGTCTCGACGAGGGCGTTGAGAAAACTGGTGGAGAGTGGTGGTAACCTGGCAGTGGAGAGTTGTGGTAATCCGGCAGCGGATGTGGACGGTTCGGAAGTGGTGTGGGTCGGAGGAGAGTCCAAATAATCCAAATCCAACCCGTATCCAAACCTGAGCAGTTCCGTGAGGCCTTTCAAGTCGTACACCTCGCTGAGGACTCGAAACGCGAGGTCGACGCTCGCGGGTGAAGGGGGTATCCGACGGTCGAACATTTCCTGAAGCGTCCGACTGGTGAGGCCCACGAGCTCGCGAACAATAGCTGGTCTTCCCAAGCGCGAGGCGGGCAACGAAGCCCGATGCGCAATGGCCGAAAGTAGGATCCCGAACGTCTGCTCGGTCGGTTCCAACCCCACCTCCCCCATCCGGCGCATATACTCTTGAATCCCATCGTACTGTCCGACCGCGGCAAATTGGTACATGATAAAGTGGTAGTCTTTGATATCCGGGTAAAACCCCGCATTGGCGATGTTCTGCATGATCTTCTCGAACCGGGTCTCGTAAGGGTGGGCAAGACGGTACCAGTCGATTTTGCGTTCCTGTAATGACCGAGCCATGTACTCGCGAACCTCGCCTAATTTTGGTGTGCACGCACGAAGGACGGCTTGGTGGGTTTCCAAAGGAAGGAGATGACCCTCCACGTTGTTGACGACCGCGATGTACTGTTCGTAAACTTGCGTGTGGTCGGAATACCTGGTTTCGACGCTCTGCTTCAGCTTCGCCCGCTTATCCTCTATCACTCGCGCCTTAATATGTCCAATGGGGATTTGATTGTGCGCCCCACGGGCCGGGGTTGGCTCATCTTGCGCCTCCGATGAGAGAGCCGGGAAGGTGGTAGAAAAGTCGCGACGACAGCGGAACAAAAGGTGGGGGGGAACGGAAACGGACTGGGCTCGTCTTGGGGAAGAGACGAAGCCGAGCTTTCGCCAGGACCGTTTCATTCGATCCGCTGGACGCGTCCTCCGTCGTGGGGATGGCCGGAGTTTCGTGTGTGGAGGTTTTGCGTTCGGAAGTGAAGCCGCGTTCACGTGGCACCCGCTGATTCCGGTGATCGACCTGAGACGATCCTGACAATTGCCAGTGTGAGTCCGAAGAGCAGTGAAATATCATTCGAGACTATCTATCCCGCCACTTGGTACCTCACAACCGCTTAAAAACCAAAAGTCTCTCTCGGCCCTTGTGGGCCTCAATGGAATTCTCTGGTTCCTCGTCGATCAGCTTCTCCCAACCCTCCCCTAAAGCCTCCACCTGATGGTTCGGCCTAACGTAGAAAGGTGGTCCGTTCTCAACATACGGATCCATCGGGTACACCAAGCTAATCAAGTATCCGCCAGGTTTGACCAACTTGGTCATCTGCCTCCCCCATTCCGGGCGCATCTCGGGTGGGATGGCCACGAAAAACCTATCGACGGGCGTGAGTTAGTTGTTAGGAAACGAGGGAGATTGACCCTACGTGTAGTCGTAGATAAGCTCAAAACTGTCATCCAGTTTAAAGAAGTCGCCTGTCTTGAACTCTGCGTTCTTAACACCTTCCTTCTCCTTCAAGGCGGTCGAGGCAAGGAGAGCGGTCGGAGATATATCCACCCCAACGGTGTGGAGTCCCAGCTGGGTTGCGATTAGAATTGCATCGTAGCCCTATAGAATCCGGTAGCATCATGGTCCCAAACCGCCGGATGGGCCCAACACTGACCGTACCACACCCTGGAACAAGTGCTCTACCCTCAGTGGGGAGG
>Ga0307511_10005234_pt1 | contig 13209 bp, 10 predicted proteins | sample 13_EM_MG_FD_200266 | JGI IMG/M metagenome (GOLD analysis project Ga0307511, IMG submission 200266) | Populus trichocarpa ectomycorrhiza microbial communities from riparian zone in the Pacific Northwest, United States - 13_EM | ecosystem: Host-associated > Plants > Roots > Unclassified | place...
TAAAGGACTGGGATTTTAAGGATGTTAGCATCCACACGAAGGATGGTACGAAATTGCCCGTTAAAAATATCACCAAATGAAAAAATTATTGAATGTCGTTCTGCTGGTAGCCTGTGCTGCTTTTCCCCTGTTGGCGGCAATAGACAGCCGGCCGACGCTCTTTATCATCGGGGATTCCACGGTGATGAATGGGAAAGGAAAAGGCGATGGTAGTCTATGGGGATGGGGCAGCTTCCTGGACGGCTTCTTCGATACGACAAAAGTCGCGGTGCGCAATTATGCATTGGGCGGCCGCAGCAGCCGTACTTTTATCACGGAAGGGCACTGGGATGGGATATTATCCCAGTTGAAGCCGGGGGATTATGTCATCATGCAGTTCGGTCACAATGATGGAGGACCATTGGATGATACGGCTCGTGCCCGGGGTACGATCAAAGGAACAGGAGAAGAGACGAAAGATATTTACAATCCTATCCTGAAGAAACCGGAGACGGTACACACATATGGTTGGTATATGCGTAAGTATGTCAGTGATAGTAAGGCTAAAGGGGCCATAGCCCTTATTTGTTCTCCTATTCCCCGGAATATTTTTGTGGACGGGAAGGTGGTGCGTTCTTTGGAGGATTATGGTAAATGGGCCAGAGACGTTGCTACGGAGACCGGGGCTTACTTTGTCGATCTGAATACTATTATTGCGGATCAATATGATCAGTTGGGGCCTGATAAGGTAAAGGCTTTTTTCCCGGGAGACCATACGCATACGAATGAAGCCGGGGCGAGAGTGAATGCAAAGGCTGTTGTGACGGGGCTTAAGGGACTGGATGGGTTGAAATTGAAGATTTATTTAAGAGAATCTTATTCGCTGCCGGAGCAAAAAGAAATATTGTCCTCCCTGCGACTGGCCAATACCTACTTTATGAATAAATGGCCCGATCCGGGCAAGGTGATCGTCACCAATATGACAAGACCTGCTAATATCTGGACCCGGGCTGTATACTATGAAGGGCTGATGGCCCTGTATTCCATCGATCCCGAAAAGAAATATTATGACTATGCCGTAGACTGGGGGGCTAAGCATCAATGGATCCCGCGGAATGGTATCAAAGGAAGGAATGCCGATGATCAATGTTGCGGGCAGACCTATATAGACCTGTTCGGAATCGATCCGCAGCCGGAAAGGGTGGCTGCCATCAAGGCCGCTATTGATAATATGCTGCCCGGGGATAAATGCGATGACTGGTATTGGATAGATGCCTTGCAGATGGCGATGCCAGTATTTACGAAGCTGGGTGTTCTCTATAAGGATACTGCCTATTTCCGGAAGATGTATGACTTTTATCATTATACGAAATTTATACATGGTGGTCACGGATTGTATAATCCGGAGGAGCATTTGTGGTGGAGGGACAAAGACTTTGTTCCGCCTTATAAAGAGCCTGACGGGCAAAATTGTTATTGGAGCCGGGGCAATGGGTGGGTATTGGCAGCCCTGGTGAGGGTCTTATCTTACCTGCCGCTAAAAGATCCTCACCGTCCCGAATACCTGCAGAATTATCTTGACATGGTAAAGGCCCTTGTTCCGCTGCAGCGTACTGATGGCTATTGGAATGTGAGCTTGTATGATTCCACGCATTTCGGGGGAAAAGAATTGACGGGGACGGCGCTGTTCACCTATGGGATGGCCTGGGGGATTCGCCAGGGGTGGCTGGATAAGAAGACTTTTCTGCCGGTGGTGGCAAAGGCCTGGAATGCTCTGATGAAAGAGTCCGTCCATGAGAACGGTTTTCTTGGCTATGTCCAGGGTACGGGGAAAGAGCCGATGGATGGACAGCCGGTGACGTATGATAAGGCGCCGGATTTTGAAGATTATGGATTGGGCTGCTTCCTGCTGGCTGGTAGTGAAGTCTGGCAGATCGCTCCGCCGGGGGCCGCCAACCTGGATGAGACGAAGGTGCCTCCTTATACGGAGCCGGATCCGTTAGTGGCTGCCGACGGTCGCCGGGTGACTACGGTAAAAGAGTGGGAGCGGGCTCAGCGTCCTTATCTCTATCAGTTGTTTGAAAAGAATGTCTATGGTCGCATGCCAACCCTGGCGGTTGCGGTGACCTGCACTGTCCGGAAGGTAGATTCGTCGGCGCTGGATGGCATGGCGATCCGCAAAGAGCTGACCCTGCATTTTTCGAAGACCGATACGGGGGCAAAGCTGGAGATGGTGCTCTATCTGCCGCGTAAGAGGTCTTCGCGGTCGCCGGTTTTTGTGGGTTATAATTTCGGAGGCAATGCCGGTGTGGAGATGTCTTCGCAGTGGCCGCTTCAGGCCATTCTCTCCCGGGGTTATGGAGTAGCCACGGCCTGGTATTGGGATATCGAGCCGGACAGAGCGGATGGATGGCAGACAGGGATCCGTACCCGCCTGGCGGAGGCTTTGCAGATTGAGCCCTATGAATGGAGCGCTATCGGGGCCTGGGCCTGGGGGTTGGAGAGGATGGCGGATTATCTGCAGACGGAGGGGGCGATAGATTCTGATCCCCGCAGACTGATCGTCATCGGTCATTCCCGGCTGGGGAAAGCCGCCGTATGGGCAGGGGCCAGTTATCCGGGATTTGCTATGGTGGTCTCCAATGAATCGGGAGAGGGGGGCGCAGCGCTGTCAAAGAGGGATTATGGAGAAACCATCGGTATTATCAATGCGAAATTTCCGTGGTGGTTTGCACCTGCGTATAAACAATATGGCAGCAATACGGCGGCTCTGCCCCTGGATCAGCATATGCTGCTCTCGCTCGTAGCTCCCCGTCCCCTGTATGTAGCGAGTGCGGAAGGGGATCAATGGTCGGATCCGAAGGGAGAATTCCTCAGTGCCGTTCGGGCGGGGGCGGTCTACCGGCTCTTTAGGGAGAAAGGGGTAGGGGTGGACAGTATGCCTTTGGCAGGGCATCCTGTAGGGGATTTTATCCGGTATCATATCCGTACTGGTAAGCATGATATTACACTCTATGACTGGCAGCAATATATGGACTTTGCTGACCGGCAGTTAAAGGATAAAAAATGAGCCGTTTTAAAAATAATAGCAGCCGCCTTTTTTCTTTGAGATTCAAACCTTTTTTTCTTCGAGATTCAAAAAAGAGTATCTTAGTACTAAGTAATTTAGTATTTAAATGCACCTTCTTTTTTGCTGATTAATAACATCTATTGGTAAGTAAAGGGCCAGTCGATTAACCGGGTTTTGTCCGGTAGTTGTAAGTCATTGTTTATTAATCATTTAAAATTATTTTATGGAAGGGAAAGGTAATATTGTCTTTTACCAGGGGGAACCGGGTAGTACTCAGATCGAAGTTATATTGGAAAATGAGTCCATTTGGCTTAGCCTTTCTCAAATGGCGGCCTTATTTGATCGCGATAAGTCTGTGATATCCAAGCATTTGTCTAATGTATTCAAAGAGAAGGAGTTAGATAGAGACTCAGTTGTTGCAAAAAATGCAACAACTGCAGCGGATGGGAAAAAATATCAAGTTGAATATTTCAATCTGGATGTTGTTATATCAATAGGCTACCGTATCAAATCTAAACGAGGTACGCAATTTCGTATTTGGGCTAACCAGATATTGAAAGACTATCTGGTCAAAGGTTATACTATCGACAAAAAACGCTTTCAGGAGCAGTCGCGGCAATTGGACGAGTTAAAGCAAACCGTCAAACTGTTGGGAAATGTTATCGAAAATAAGGTGCTGAACTCTGAAGAAGCTACGGGGTTATTAAGAGTTGTTACCGATTATGCCTATGCCCTGGATATTCTGGATCAATATGATCACCAGGTTTTAGAGATGCGATCCACCACTCCGGAAGAGATATTTCAAATTACGTACACCGAAGCTATGAAGGCCATCAAAGGGCTAAAGGACAAGTTCGGTGGCAGCACCCTTTTCGGAAATGAAAAGGATGACTCTTTTCACGGATCGCTGGCAGCGATTTATCAAACTTTTGGGGGTAAGGATTTGTATCCGAGCGTAGAAGAGAAGGCGGGTAATCTATTATATTTTGTCATTAAGAATCACTCATTTTCGGATGGTAATAAACGGATAGCGGCTTTCCTGTTTGTTTGGTTTCTGGAGAAAAATGGAATTTTATACCGCCCGGATGGTTCGAAAAAGATTGCGGATAATGCCCTGGTGGCGCTTACGCTCATGATTGCAGAAAGTAAGCCGGAAGAAAAGGACATGATGATCAAGGTGGTAGTGAATTTGAGTAACCTGAAGAATTGATCCAACTTGTCATTAATCTGGCATTAATTTTTTTGAAACGTCCCTAAAACCGGGTGTTTTCACGATTCTGTGTTGGGAAGTAGCCGGGGCTGCTGGCATGATCATGGTCGTTTTATCACCTTGCCTTCTTTCATGACAAAGTCGACTTGCTGGAGGAGCGTAATGTCTTCCAGCGGATTCCCGCGTACGGCGATGATGTCCGCGATAAAGTCTTTTTGTATCTGGCCCAGGGAATTTTGGACACGGAGCAGGCTGGCGGCATTGAGGGTGGCTGTTTTGATGGCATCCATAGGGGTCAGGCCTGCTTTCCTGACATAGTATTCGAGCTCTTTGGTTTCGTTGATGTTCCAGCTGGTAGCATCGGTGCCCATGACGATGGTCAGTTTGGCTTTGTAAGCCCGGTTGAGATATTTATGTACGCTATCGAGTAATGGCCCCGGATGGCGTTCCATGCCGCTAATGGTAGGACACCAAGATGTTCCATGAGCGAGGGCCAGATTGATCAGAGCGTCGTTAAACTGGTGGCCATGTTCAATCGATCGGACTCCAGCTTCGATGGCCAGTCGGATGCCGACACTTGTATTGGCATGGGCCGCCACATCGAGACCTAATTTATTAGCCTCGCTGACAATGGCCTTCATTTCTTCGGCGCTAAAGGTGGGTGTAATAAAGTCCCCATACATTTTGATCCAGGTAACTCCCCGGGAGTATTGTTCCCGCACTGCTTTGATGCATTCGTCGGTGCCTGTAGCGAATTGGGTGCCATAGGGCAAGTCGATCGACCAATTCTGATCCCTGGCAAGAGGGACGTATTGTCCCGTGGCGGCGATACCTTTTCCTGCCGGGAAAATGCGCGGCCCTTCGACGAAACCCGAGTCCACAGCTCTGGCCAGGTCCACATCCGCATAGCCCGCACCTTCCGAGCATACATCTCTCAGTGTCGTAATGCCGTTGTTGAGTGCCGTCCGCATATGCATGACCGCACGAAGAGCCCGGTAGGAAGGGGAGTAATCGTACAGGTCCTTCTCATAATCCCCGGATGTGCCGAGCAAATGCGTATGGACGTCCATCAGTCCGGGTAGCAGGGTGTGTCCTTTCAGATCGATGACGATTGCGGAATCGGGAATTGTTTTGTTGAAATTGACATCGATAATCTTGCCCTGGTGAACGATAATGGTTGGGTTGGGCATGGCATGATCGCTTTTCCCGTCGATGAGGCGGTCGGCTAAAATGGCATAGGTCTGGGCGAAGCTGCAGTTCGAAGCAACCAGGAACACGAAGATTTGCAGGAATTTCATAAAACGGGAGTGTTTACATTTACAGTGGGTCGTGAGGGCCCGTGGGTGTCTAAGATACGGGGTTTAACGCTTTTCGTTAAGTTAAAAACACCTGGTAATGCAATAAAAAATGCCTTGGTTGAATCAGAATATTCATAAAAACTGCCTATTTTAACCTAAGAATGTTAAAATAACTTAATAATCAGATAAATTACTGTGTCATTTCTCCCCGTTAATACGTTTTCTTTGATCCTCCGGAGATCTCCTTCTTTGGGGAAGCTGCCGGGGATTTAATTCAATAACGATGCTTTAACCATTTGTACATGTCAAAGAACAAATTCTTATTCCCTTTCATCCTCGTCACCTCTCTATTCTTCCTTTGGGGTTTTGCTTATGGATTATTAGATGTTTTGAACAAGCATTTCCAGGAGACCCTGAACGTTACCCGATCCAGGTCTACGCTGCTGCAGGGGGCTTATTTCGGGGCTTATTTTCTGATAGCGTTGCCTGCAGGATTGTTTATGAATAAATATGGGTATAAGAAAGGGATCATCGTCGGGCTGTTGTTGTATGCCCTGGGCGCCTTCTTATTTTATCCTGCGGCTGAACTGTCAAGTTTCAATTTTTTCCTTTTGGCCTTATTCATCATTGCCTCGGGGCTGGCCTGTTTGGAGACGGCTGCCAATCCCTATGTGACGGTGTTAGGCACGCCGGAAACTTCCGAATCGAGGCTGAACCTGTCCCAATGTTTTAATGGGGTGGGGGCTTTCCTGGGGCCGATCATTGCGGCGACCTTATTTTTTGGCGGTAAGGATACCCATAATCTCGATTCTGTAAAGGTCATCTACATCATTATCGGGATCGTGGTATTATTTGTCGCGGGATTGTTCATGAGGACCTCTCTGCCGGAAATTAAAGAAACGGAGATCGTGTCTTCGCAGGAACTGGACAAGAAGCCCTTATTCAGCCATAGTCACTTTGTAGGCAGCGTTGTAGCACAATTTTTTTATGTGGCTGCGCAGGTTGGGATAGCTGCTTTGTTTATCAATTATTGTACGGAGGCTAAGGTAGGGATCGACAATGCCAAAGCTTCTACGCTTCTTTCCGTGAGCCTTTTGTTATTCACCATTGGCCGGTTTATCGGTACTGCTTTAATGCGGACGATTGCTCCTAATAAGCTGCTGATGGTATATGCCATCGTCAATATCGGTTTGTGCGCTCTGGTGATCATGGATAAGGCATGGCTCTCGGTATATGCTTTAATGACTATTTTCCTGTTCGAATCGATCATGTTCCCTACGATCTTTGCGTTGGGTATAAAAGATACGGGACACAATACCAAAAAAGCATCCTCGTTCCTGATCATGTCTATCGTGGGAGGCGCCCTGGTGCCCTATATAATGGGTACGCTGGCAGACAGTTATTCTACCGCTGTTGCCTATATTGTTCCCCTGGTATGTTTTATTGTGGTGGCCTGGTACGGATGGAAGGGATATCGGGTAAAGAGCAGCGTGGGATCCTCATCCGATGTTAAAGTTGCGTTCAGGCATTAAAATGGTTTGTTAATACAGGGTCGTTAAAACAGTCAAGTCGTGAAAAGATATAGTTTAACAGTGGATCTGAAAGATGATGCACAGCTAATAACGGAATATGAGGCCTATCACCGGGAAATCTGGCCGGAGATACGAAAGAGCATTGTGGAGGCAGGGATCACGGGTATGCAGATCTTCCGGTTGGGCAACCGCCTGTTCATGATCATGGAGACGGAGGATGACTTCAGTTTTGAAAGGAAGGCGGCCATGGACGCGGCTAATCCAAAAGTGCAGGAATGGGAGCAGTTAATGTGGAAGTTCCAGCAACCTATTGCGGGAAGTAAGCCGGGCGAAAAATGGCGGCTGATGAATGAAATATTTTCTTTAAACCAGTCAATATAAAACAACCATGTTCAGTTTGCAGTACAAACATGCAGTGATCACCGGCGCCGGCAGCGGGATCGGTAAGGCAGTGGCTCTTATCCTGGCAAAACAGGGAGCCCGGGTATACGCAGTGGATCTTAATGAAGAACAGGCTTTGGAAACGGTGAAGGAAATCGAGGCGGCGGGTGGGACTGCCTCCGCGCATGTCGTGGATGTATCTAAACAGGATGCGGTGCAAAAAGTATTCGGAGCGTTGCCGAAGGTGGACATCCTGGTGAACAGCGCCGGCGTGTCGCATATAGGGAAGGTGGAGACTACTCCGGAAGCGGATTTCGACCGGTTGTACAACGTAAATGTAAAAGGGGTGTACAATTGCCTGTTTGCGGCTATTCCCCAGATGAAAAAACAGGGGGGAGGCGTGATCGTCAATATGTCTTCCATCGCGGCGCTGGTGGGTATTCCGGACCGCTTTGCCTATTCCATGACCAAGGGCGCCGTTTCTGCGATGACGCTCTCCGTGGCGAAGGATTATCTCCACGACAATATCCGGTGCAACAGTATTTCTCCTGCGCGTGTACATACTCCTTTTGTAGACGGGTTCCTGAAGAAGAACTACCCGGGGAAAGAAGCGGAAATGTTCGAGAAGCTGTCTAAGACACAGCCGATCGGGCGTATGGCGAAGCCGGAAGAGATTGCGGGGTTGATCCTTTACCTGTGCAGTGATGAGGCTGCTTTTATTACGGGATGCGATTATCCGATCGACGGAGGGTTTACGAGATTGAATAACTAACCCCCAGCCCCCAGCCCCCTGAAGGGGGAGTTCCTGGGGGAGTTGCCGGGGGAGATTTAAGACACTAAAAACTTTTTTATGAAACTAATAAGACACGGAGGCCTGAATAAAGAGAAGACAGGCATTGTTCTGAATGATAAATATTATGATACCTCGGCTTTCGGGCAGGATTATAATGAAGATTTTTTTGCCAACGGCGGCCTGGAAAAGTTGCAGCAGTTTGTCGAACAGTATAATGCGCCGGGTGGTGGCACCAAACTTCCACAGGTACCGGCCGGGGCCCGGTTGGGATCTCCGATAGCCCGCCCTTCCAAGATCATCTGCATCGGGCTGAATTATGCAGACCATGCGAAGGAGACGGGAGCGACTCCCCCTTCGGAGCCCGTAATTTTCATGAAAGCAACAACGGCTCTTAGCGGGCCTGCTGACGATATCGTCATTCCCAGGAACTCCAAAAAAACAGACTGGGAAGTGGAACTGGCCGTTGTTATCGGAAAGAGGGCCAGCTATGTTACGGAAGCCGAAGCCCTGGATTATGTAGCGGGTTATTGCCTCCACAATGATGTTTCTGAACGGGAATTCCAGATAGAACGCGGCGGCACCTGGGATAAGGGGAAGGGTTGCGATACTTTCGCTCCTCTGGGCCCCTGGATGGCTACGCCCGACGAGATGGGGGATATCGATAAACTTCGTCTATGGCTTACAGTGAATGGAAAGACCATGCAGGATGGCAATACGTCCAATTTCATCTTCCGTATTCCCTTCCTGATCGCATATACCAGCCAGTTCATGACCTTATTGCCGGGAGATGTGATCTCTACCGGTACGCCGGCAGGGGTGGGCCTGGGCATGAATCCGCCTGTATATCTGCAGCCAGGTGACCTGGTGGAGCTGGGCATTGATGGGTTGGGTAAGACACAACAGAAAGTAGTGGCATATGCTTAGGATAGACGCACATCAGCATTTCTGGAAATTCGATCCCATCCGGGATAGCTGGATAGGCCCGGAGATGTCTGTGATCCAAAAAGATTTTTTGCCGGCAGACCTGGCGCCGGTGCTGGAAGCAGCCGGTATAACAGGATCCGTCGTCGTACAATCCGATCAGTCGGAGGACGAGAATGACTTCCAGTTGGAAAACGCCCGTCACCATGATTTCGTTAAAGGGGTCGTGGGATGGGTGGATCTTCAGTCCTCTGCGATTGAAGAAAAGCTGGCTTATTACAAGGAATTTCCCAAGATGAAAGGATTCCGGCATGTCCTGCAGGGGGAAAAAGACAGGGCGCTGATGCTGAAGCCCGCTTTTAAAAAAGGGATTTCTTTGTTGAAAAAGTTCGGGTTCACCTATGATATCCTGATCTATCCTGATCAATTGGGGTATACCCGTGAGTTTGCGGCTTCTTTTCCCGATCAACCTTTCGTAATCGACCATATTGCCAAGCCTTACATCCGGGACAAAAAGATAACAGATGAATGGAAGGCTGCTATCCGGGCTGTTGCGGCTCATGAAAATGTATGCTGTAAGATCTCGGGAATGGTAACGGAGGCGGATTGGAAGAACTGGAAACCGGAAGATTTCAGGCCTTACCTGGACGTGGTGGCCGAAGCATTTGGCACGAAAAGGATCCTGTATGGATCCGACTGGCCTGCTTGCCTGGTAGCTGCGTCATATCAGCAGGTTTTCGGGTTGGTGAAAGATTATTTCAGCAGCTATTCGACGACGGAGCAGGAAGCTTTTTTTGGCGGCAATGCAATCAAATTTTATAACCTTTAAAGGATGGAATATGGACTTACAGTTAAAAGATAAAGTGATCCTCGTATCAGGCGGCGCCAAAGGCATCGGAGAAGGCATTTCCAAAGTATTGGCAGGGGAAGGCGCAATTCCCTTTATCATTGGGAGGAACGAGCAGGATAATCTGGCGACGGTGGCTGCCATCGGGGCGGCCGGTGGGAAAGCTTATCAATATGCGGCTGAGCTGACGGAGCCTTCCGCCTGTGAAGCGGCAGTGAAGGCGGTGCTGGCCAAAACCGGCCGGATCGACGGGCTGGTGAACAATGCCGGCGTCAATGATGGGGTAGGGCTGGAGTCCGGCAACTACGAGGCTTTTATAGCTTCCCTGCATAAGAACCTGGTGCACTATTATTTGCTGGTGCATTATGCACTGCCTGCCCTTCGGAAGTCGAAGGGGGCCATTGTGAATATCACCAGTAAAACAGCCGAGACGGGACAGGGCAATACATCGGGCTATGCCGCTGCTAACGGCGGGCGCAATGCGCTGACCCGGGAATGGGCAGTGGAGCTATTGAAGGACAGCATAAGAGTAAATGCCATTGTCGTGGCGGAATGCTGGACGCCCTTGTATGAGAAGTGGGTCAAAACGCTGGCTCATCCGGAGGAGAAGTTGAAAGAGATCGTTCAGAAGATACCGTTAGAGAACAGAATGACTACGTCCGAAGAGATTGCGAACATGACAGCCTTTTTGCTTTCGGAGAGGTCCAGTCATACTACCGGCCAGTTGATCCATGTAGACGGTGGCTATGTACACCTGGACAGGGCATTGGCGAATGCATAGATTATATTATATGAGAGCATTAGTTTGTATAAAACCCGGAGAGTTTGAGTACAGGGAGATCGATGCTCCGCTGGCTAAGCCGGGACAAGCCATTATAAAGATCAAGCGGATCGGGATCTGCGGGACGGATCTGCATGCCTTTGAAGGGACGCAGCCCTATTTTGAATATCCCCGTATTTTGGGACATGAGCTGGCCGGTGACCTGGTGGATTTTGACAAGGCGCCCGGTTTCAAGCCAGGAGAGGCTGTGACCCTCATTCCTTATTTCAATTGCGGCGTCTGTATCGCCTGCAGGAATGGCAAGCCGAATTGCTGTACCACTATTAAAGTATGTGGTGTACATATTGACGGGGGAATGGTGGACTATTTATCTGTCCCATCCTCCTCGCTGGTGCATGGCGATGGATTGAGCTATGATGAGCTGGCCCTGGTAGAGCCGCTGGCGATCGGGGCGCATGCCGTCCGGAGAGCGGTGGTGAAGCCCGGAGAATTCGTGCTGGTCATAGGCGCCGGTCCTATCGGGCTGGGTACTATGGAGTCAGCCCGGATCGCGGGAGGGGAGGTGATCGCTATGGATATCAATGAAGATCGCCTGAAGTTCTGCCGGGACAAGCTGCACTTACTACATACCGTTAATCCCGGTTCAGGGGACTCTATGGCTCTTCTCCAACATATTACCCGGGGAGATATGCCTACGGTGGTGATCGATGCCACAGGGAGCCGGGCGGCTATTAATAATGCTTTTCAGTACCTGGCGCATGGAGCCCGTTATGTGCTGGTCGGGCTGCAGAAAGGAGAGATTGCGTTCAGTCATCCTGAGTTTCATAAGCGGGAAGCAACGTTGATGAGTAGCCGAAATGCTACCCGGGAAGACTTTATCAAGGTGATGGAATCGATGAAGAAAAAGAAGATCGATCCTACTACTTATATCACGCACCGCGTCTCTTTCGGGCAGGTGAAAGAAGAGTTCAATAACTGGCTGGACCCGGCTAATGGGGTTATAAAGGCGATGGTGGAGCTGGGGTAAATATTAAAATCAACTAATGCTAAAAAGAATCTGTTTATTGTTGTTACTGGCTGGACCGGGCATCGGAAGGGCTCTTTCGGCGCAGGACCTGAGACTCTGGTACAAGCAAGCCGCTAAAGCGTGGACAGAAGCATTGCCGATAGGAAACGGACGGCTGGGAGCGATGGTATTCGGAAGGGTGAATGAAGAGCTGATCCAGTTAAACGAAAGTTCTTTATGGTCGGGTGGACCGGTTAAAACGAATGTGAATCCCGATGCACCCACCTATCTGCCCCAGATCAGGGAAGCATTGCTGAAAGAAGCTGATTATAATAAAGCAGCCAGACTGGCCCAAAAAATGCAGGGGCTGTATACCGAATCTTATTTGCCTTTGGGCGATCTGCTGATACGACAGGATTTTAAAGGATCTTCCCCAACAGCATATTACCGTGACCTTGATATTCATGATGCGGTGACTACCACCAGGTTCACGATGGACGGCACGGTATTCACCCGGGAGGTCTTTGTCTCTGCTCCCGACCAGATGATCGTGATCCGGTTATTGTCAGGCAAAGCCGGTGGTTTGAATTTCACGGCAGGGATGAAGAGCCTGTTGCATTACCAGGTGCTGCCTGCCGGCGCCAATGAATGGATGATAAAAGGTAAGGCGCCTGCCCATGTGGACCCGAGTTACTATAATGAGCATAAAGAGCCGATCCTGTATGCCGACAGCAATTCCTGTGATGGGATGCGCTTTGAAGTGAGGATGCGGGCGCTGGCGAAGGACGGAGCCGTTACGGCAGATAGCAGCGGCTTGCATGTCAGCAATGCTACCGAAGTGCTCCTGCTCCTGTCGGCTGCTACCAGCTTTAACGGGTACGATAAATGCCCGGATAAAGAGGGAAAGGATGAGGATCAACTGGCCAAAGGTTATTTGGACCGGGCCGGGACCAAATCCTGGCAGCGTCTGCTGGATGATCACCGGACGGATTTTCATCATTATTTCGACCGGGTGAGCTTTATTCTTAAGGATACTGCCGAGGGTGCGAAGGTTGTGGCGACGAGGGCGAACGGCGGGAAGGGAGGAACGACAGGCGCGGCGGGCGGCGCGAAAGATGCGGCCGGGGGTGCAATGGCCCTACCTTCCGACGAACGGCTGAAAGCCTATTCCGCAGGCGCCTACGATCCGGGATTGGAGACCTTATACTTTCAGTTCGGCCGTTACCTGCTGATCTCCAGCTCCCGACCCGGAGGACAGGCTATCAACCTGCAAGGGCTCTGGAATAAAGAGCTGAGGGCGCCCTGGAGTTCCAACTATACGATCAATATCAACACCCAGATGAATTACTGGCCTGCTGAAGTAACCAATCTTTCAGAGCTGCACGAGCCCC
>Ga0307511_10005235_pt1 | contig 13208 bp, 6 predicted proteins | sample 13_EM_MG_FD_200266 | JGI IMG/M metagenome (GOLD analysis project Ga0307511, IMG submission 200266) | Populus trichocarpa ectomycorrhiza microbial communities from riparian zone in the Pacific Northwest, United States - 13_EM | ecosystem: Host-associated > Plants > Roots > Unclassified | place...
TGTTGGTTTTTTTTTTTTTTTCTATATATGTTTTTGCATAATGCATCCTTCTTCCTTGTTTTTAATGAGCAGGAATCCCACAACCTGAAAGAGCTCACCCCAATATTGACTTTGGTTGGCATATTGGTATTTAATCTAGCCTGGAAAATTACCAAAAATTCAGAGTTTTTTCTATAGACAATTCAAATCCCGTCTTTAGATTAATGAACATAAGTTCATACTTGAGTACCTGTATTAATTTGTTCAGCTTTTATTCTGAGCAAATTTTCCTTCCAAGTAACACATAAATGTGCTCATTGATTAATTAATTAATTCCATGAACAGGGTTTTGGCTGCGGTTTTGCCATAGGCATGTCAGGAATACCTTGGGTTATAATGGCAGAGGTACTTGATGTTATAAGGCTTAAACTTTTATATATGTATGTATTTATAACAGAAAAACTGATTGGAAAGAAAAAAAAAAGGGTTTATAAGTTGAACTTAAGCATGCGTTTTCACTGCAGATATATCCTGTGAATGTTAAGGCATCAGCAGGAAGCGTAGTGGTTTTAACCAGCTGGGCTAGTTCTTGGGTTGTGACATACACATTTAATTTTATGCTGGAGTGGAGTTCAGCTGGTGAGTTATCCCCTTCCCCCTCTCACCGCCGCATCCACGCACAAATTGCTCAATATTTTTTCATTAAGATTCCGTGCTGGATATTTCTTGCAGGGACATTCTTCATCTTCAGTGGAATGTGTGCTTTAACTATTTTATTCGTATGGAAGTTGGTGCCAGAGACGAAGGGAAGAACATTAGAAGAAATACAATCAACATTAATCACTCAGATCCCTGGACAAAACTCGGTGATAGCGAAAACATAAAGATGGTGTTTAGCTTAACGACACTGTTTCACTGAGTATATTCAATTTTTCTTTGATTTTCTTAATGAACATGAATTTATGCAACAATTCTCTTTTAAGATTATTGTATGTTTTTAATTTATCAATATAAAATAAATGGTGAATTACAGACAATAAATTGGTGAAATTCTGAGCATTTAGCCTTGATTCTAGAACTTGCAATAAAATGAATGAACTAAATAATATTTTTATAAGTATCTATCCTAAAAACAAAGAATTAAAATAAAAGATATTTTCATGTTTTAAAATATAAAATAAAAATCAAGACAGGAGGGTGTCTAATTAGAAAGAAAAAGGAGAAAAGGATTATCAATTCTCGGAATTTTTCACAACAGAGTTGATGAGAATCTTTAAGGGTAATTTCTGTCTTTAAAAAAGCTTTCGGAAGTGCCAATTGCTAGAGAAATTTATAGAAGAGTTAAATAATAATAATAATAATAATAATAATAATTTGGTTAAGTGTGAGTTTTTTATATAAAGCTCAGATCTCTCTGCAAGAGAAGAAGGATCCCCAGGCAACAAATCAGGCAACTGATAATGTAATTTTCTATCAAGCCATTTAGTAAAAAAAGAACTCTGCGCACTTAAAGGAAGGTTAGCAAAGTGCAATGAAAAATAGAAATTTATGGTTAATTGAAAGAAAACGCTCTCCTTTTCTTTCTTGAAGTGTAGAGATTAAGGTGATAGAACTTGAATGAATGAAAACGCCATCTCTTGACCTCATTCTCGATTCTTATACGCCAGGAAAAACAGGGTGAAAAGTGGTCACATAAATAAACTTGAAGCCCCATGATTCTTGGTCCATGATTAGAGTTTTGTTTTAGCTTGACCCAGCTAGCTCAGTAATATTTGAGTCCAATCTCTGCATCTGGGCTTTATTCGGTGGGGTGAAGATTTTCCAATCTCAGAGAAAATGACATGGCAAGGGGCAGTAAAAAATGTTTGATGTCAACAACAAACATGATTTTCTTACAATTAAAAAAACAAATATCATTTTTCAGATAAGAATAAAATGTTAACATTTTTCAGAAACTCCCAACAAAGTCACGGAAGCGGAAACAGCAGCAAGCAGAGAGTTTCCAGCAGCAGGTCGGTGCCGGAAGTCCTTTCGGGAGGTGGGTTTTTAGCTCCTGCAAGGCTGCTAGAAGAGGCATTTTTCTTAGGGAAACTGGACATGAAAAAAGAGGAAGTTTCCTACAAGGAAAAGGAGAAGAAAAGTACCGAACTGATTTAAGAGGCTTTATATGCGTCAGAAACAGCCTTGAAGACAGTTGAGTTTAACTCAACCTAGTCTCTGACTTCGAGAGTTCTGGGTTCTGACTTAGTTTTAAGTTCTAATTTGATGTAGCTGTTTGTTTTCAGAACTGTATTTTTTATTGTATTGATTGAATAGGAATAATACAATTTATAGGATACAAACCTAGCTATATCAAAATAAAAAACTAAATATACAAGAAAATCTGAAACTAATTATAGAAATCAATCATTCTAATTCAAGAAACAAATATAGAATCTTACACGTATATAATTCCTGATTAGACGAGATAAAATCTCAACACTTCCCCTCAAGTTGGTGCATAGATGTCACACATGCCCAACTTATCTAAAAACTTTGAGAACACTCGATTTGAGATTGTTTTGGTGAGAATGTCCTTAGGCAACTCAACAATTTTTCCATCTAATTTCTCTTTAATGAAGAATCTGTCTATCTCGACGTGCTTTGTACTACGAATAATCATCTTTATACTACGAATAATAATATTTTTAATATTAATAACATTAAGTATAATAAAAATAAAAATATTTATAGTACAAATAATAATATTTTTAATATTAACAATATTAAAATTAAAAATATTTATAATACATATAATAATATTTTTTTAATATCAATAAAATTAATTATAATAAAAATAACAATATTTCTACTACAAATAATAATATTTTAATATTAATAATAATTAAATTAAAAATATTTATAATATAAATAATAATATTTTTAATATTAATAATATTAATAAACTTACCCAAGTTTAAGTGGGTCTGACTGTAACATCAGGCCCAAGCGCTTTGAGCCCCAACCCATTAAATTTGGGTTAGGACGCAAGATCCAAGATCATTGGGTCTTGACACAGACCCATCAGCCTAGACTCCTAACCTAAGTGTCTTGAATCATGGAGGGATACAAGACCCAAGAGACTTGAGTCTGCGTCCCTGCCTCTCCCAAACAACTTGAGTCAGACTCTCCTTTCTAGCCCCAAGTTTCTTAGGTCTGGAAGAAAATGACAAACCCAAGTTAATAATAATAATAATAATAATTGACTTTATCCTTCAAATCAAATCTATGTTTTTATTCGATAATAATAAAATTTATTTTAAGTTTAATAATATTAATGAATTTAATAATAATATTAAATTTGTCTAGTCCAAGTTTTTATAGTTTTTAATCCCGTCAAATAAAATTTATTGTTTTTCTTTGATAGTAATAATATTTTTTTTCAAGTCTTAATGATAATAATAATATTTTTAAATTTTACCCTTCAAATCAAATCTATAGTTGTTTTTCAATATTAATAATATTTTTTACAAATGTATTAATTATGATATTAATAATATTAATTATACTTAAAATAATAATCTTTATATTACGAATAATAATATTTTTAATATCAATAACATTCATTATAATAAAAATAACAATATTTATAGTACAAATAATAATATTTTTAATATTAATAATAAAAAAAATTTAAATATTTATAATACAAATAATAATATCATTGGTTATGGCTGCACAGCCAGACCCAAGATTGGTGAGTCTGGCTGGGCAGCCTGACCCAGCCCCCTTTTGAAGTGTTTTGGGTTTGGGTCTGGTTGGGCAGCCTGACCCAACCCTTTTTTGAAGTGTTTTGGGTTTAGGTCAGCCAGAGCCAACACTGTTAGGTCTTGCTGGGCAACAGGACACAACGTTGTTGGCTCTTTTTGGAAGTGTTTTGGGTCTGACTTGACAGCCAGACCCAACAACTTTTGGCAGATGAGGCAATGCCCACAGCCACAATTCTTGATAAAAAAACAGACGAGGAACACCCCTCAGGGTTCTACAGTGCTTTTAGCAAAGAGCAAACTCAAAACAGTGCAGTCTATAGTGAAATCACTCACACCGTGCAATAACTCGCGTTACAATGCAAAACAGTGCAATCCACAGTAAAAGCACTCACTGTAATATCTTACATCGACAGGTGAGGACTTGGGGGACCTTATGTGAGCATGTTCACCTTGACTAGTAAGACGCATTTTGGGGCCATGCGTGACTGTCAAGAACAAATTTGTGAGGCCCGTGGGTCAAAACAAACAATATCTTGCTAGTGAGGTGGGGTGGGGTGGGGTGTTACACTCACAGTCCATAGTAACTCCAACTATAGTAAAACACCGATTCCTTTTGGGTATAGTTGATTCTTTCATGGTTACTCTAATAATTATCTGGTTTTATATTAAATTATATAAAAATTTAGATTGACATACATGTTAACTTATAACCTAATTGATATTTTCAAATCTAAGTAAGAATAAAACTTATTTACCACAATTTAAAAGATAAGAATAATAATTTATTTTGATGATTTGACCGAGGAGAATGATAAGTTAATTACACAAGGATTAGATTTTCATTGCAAAGCACTGCAATTATTGTGTTTAATTTGTAAATCCAAGAACTATAATTTAATCATTCTAAACTTAAAAATGAAATGCCATGATCTAAAAAATTAAATTACATAAAACCAGTTATTTTGAATGCTGATATACTTTACCTTCGCGCATTTATTGGGGGACGAAGCATGAAATCTTAAATCATGATTTTTTTGGGAGGGTAGATTAGAATAGCCTTTCTAAAATATCACAAATTTTAATCACTGTTTATGATGTTTAGATTTTTAATGATTTTAATAAAAAACCACAAGAGTTTTTAGAAAATATTACATAAACATTTTTTATTCTCAAAATATAACATTTTTTATGTCCACAATATCCTAACCTGTACTAAAAATATCATTAATGAGTATAATTTCTTGTGCTTTTAATACACCTTGAAATATAGATGATCACAATTTTTTATGGAACAACAAAGCATTTATTCTTTTATTTTTTCAGAAAGCAACATTCTCATACTTTTCCTTATAACAAATACAATATAATTTAAAGAAAGGATCACCTAACACAAAACCTACCATTGCACCATAGCTGTTTGTGTGCAGGATGGCTTTATTTATACATATAAACCGGAAAAAAAAAAAAAAAAAAAAAAAACGCGATACTACATTAATTACCACTGCGTTATTTTCCATCAGCTCTTGACTTTTTAATTTTTGGCAAAGCAATGGGTCAGCTCAGCTATCAACGGAGACCACTTTTTATAAACGCTTGAATGATGTCAGGTTGTCGTGGCACCGGTATGCACACAAGATCGTGAGCCCTTGGAACCGTTAATCCAGGCCTTTCTGTCATATCAACAGCAACATTGCCATTGATTTTCTCCCCCTGTGAGCCAGCCACTTTCCATTCAAAGCACTGAATCATAGCCGGGAGAGTTGTAGACAATTCCTGCATGGCCAAAGCAAGGCCAGGGCAGCTTCTTCTGCCAGTACCAAATGGCAACAGCTGATAATGTTGGCCTTTAAAGTCCACCGAAGCAGATTCATTGCACATATCTCCGTTGGGTTTTAGAAACCGTTCAGGTTCAAATTCCGACGGGTTTGTCCAGTATTTTGAATCTCTTCCGATAGACCACATGTTCACAAATAACAATGAGTTTGCAGGGATTGTATAGCCATTGATCTTGCATTCCTGGGTTGATTTTCTTGAGATCATTGGGATCGGTGGATGAAGCCTGAAAGTTTCCTTGAAGATGGCCTGGAGATAAGGAAGATTTGGAAAGTCTGATTCTTCTACCAGCCTCTTGTTTCCAACAACAGCATCAATCTCCTGCCTTGCTTTCTCAAGGATCTTTGGATGGTTTATGAGCTCAGCTAGTGCCCATTCAGTTGAAGCTGCTGTTGTATCCGTGCCTGCTGTTAAGAAATCCTATAAAAATACTTGCAGTAAGGATTTTGTCACGTATGAATCTTAATACAATGCTAATCTTAGAGGGAATGTTCTTACTTAAATCTCTTATCAGTAAATCATTCCTTGAAAAGTACCATTCATTAAATAGAATCAAATACATAGAGGCATCCACTCATATCTAACGAGTGTCTTCTTAAATAAAACCACCATTCATTCACTGAACGGATGGAACTCGCATCTCCACCTATCTAACAAATGAGTCGACAACATAGTTGTGAGCCTGCCCAGCACGGCGGGCTACCTCGGGCTACGAGTTTTTTTTAAATGATATCATTTCATGATTTGTGTTTTAGGAAAGGAAAAAAAAACACCTAGGTTCATCCTGGATTTACCCTTTCGATCTACGATCTACGAACCTTAATCAAAGCCTGAGTTGAACCCCACCAGAACTCGTAACTACAGTTAGTAGACGTGGCAACAATGGGCTATATAAATGGCAAAATATTTTTAGTGCATTTCTTTTTCTGGTGAAATTAGGTGTAAATATCATACACTGAATTTATGCATTGGGACTACAAAAATATAGTATAGAGCTATAAAATGACAGTACAAAATTGCCAATGTAAATCGATAGCTACTAGCTAGATTCTCTACAAAATCACAATATAACCCTATGGCGTCATTTTTTTGTACTAGATTCTCTCACTGATTCATTAATATCGTGACAACATACTGTTCATGAGTCCTTTTCCTTAATTAAGTCACTTCTAATAAAATAACCCATCGGAAAATAGATACTTTACTGAAGGGAGATGGAATAGACAGGGAGGATCCATGAAATTTGAATCTGTAAAAATTTCTCTACCAAAGTGAAATTTGATGTCTGTTATTGGAGTTATTTTGGAAAAGCCTTGTAAAAATGAAGAGAAATATCTCTAGTTGCTCGTGGAAGGAGGTTGTACGTTCTTACCAAAACCAAGGCTTTAATGTGATCTCTAGTAAACTCTATCTCTGAGTTTTGAGCTTCCAAAGTATCAAGCATCATGTCCAAAAGATCTCTGGCCTGAACTTTTCCTCCACTTTGCTTTCTCTCAAGCTCACGGTTTGTGATGATATTGTCCAGCAATGCATCAAACCTTGTATGTACATCCTCGGATTTCTTCCTAGAACCCTGAAAGTCAAAGTTCCTGCAAAGCCATATAAAATCCGAGACGTTAAACTCTCCAAATATCTGTGTTACCTCTCGTGCCAAAGTTTTGGCATCTTCACCCTGGCTATCGCTCCCTGAACACCTGATACTTAACATCATTTGAGAAATGATGTTGTTTGATAAGTTTAGCAACTCTTGAGTGACATTAACACTCTCACTGATTTTAGACTTGGTAAGAAGATTTTGAAGAAACTGTTGCAACTCAATTTTTCTTATAGGCTGAAAATGGTTAAGTGCCCGGCTGCTTAAGAGCTCAAATGTGCTCAACCTCTTGAGGAATTTCCAGAGAGGTCCATAGGGTGCAAAGGCAAAGGAAGAGTTATAGGTAAGGAGCTTAATGGCTCGAGAATCCATTTCGCGAGAAGAGAAGATGACGTCGTGTATCTTTAGGAATTCTTTAGCAAGTTCGGGGGAGGAAGCCACGACACATGGGGCAGAACCAAGACGGAGAAAAATTAAGGGACCATAACGAGAAGATATATCACGAAAGGAATGGTGAATTAGGGGTCCAAGGAGATGGAGGTGACCGATGATTGGTAAAGACCGGGGACCTGGAGGAAAACAGGCATGCCTTGGTCTGTTTGTGAAGATCAAGAAAATTGAAAGCAACAGAATGGCAAAACCTATGAGCTCAAGCATCATGGCGTATCAAATTCTAAACTAGAATATGAACAAATATGGCATACAGATGAGGTGAATATATAGTGCTAGTAATTATTTATTTTTTTATTAGAAAATCAATTAATGAGGTGAATGATTATTTTTTTATTAGAAAATCAATTAATTATTTTTTATTTCTTTAGACTTAGTTATGTTCAGATGGTCTCTAAATAAATTTGTTGGACTTTTTGAATAATCTATTAACTGATTCAAACATAACTGTTCAAAACCTTCAAACTCTTCTTATTCACCTAAGACATGAGCTTTTAATTGGTTTAAATAAAAATAATTCACAATTAAATCAAATCATGTTAAGAAATTATTTTTCAAAGTATTTAGCTGGAATTGTTTCTCATATATATTAATTAATGTTGTAAGTTTTTCTTTTCTATCTTGCATGTATTCGTGACAAAAGAAATTTGATATGTGTTTAGCTATTTTTTAATAGGTGAAAAATATTATTATTTATTATTTAAATATATTGATATATAAACAACCAAGGTTTCATAATCATGACGTAAATTTTTAATTACATTCATTTTACAATAATAAACTTGATAGAAAAAAATAAAGGTATTAATTATTTTTAATTAAAAACATTAAAATATTTTATGCTGGCTAATTTTGTAATGTTTTGCCAACACCACCTCATCCTAAAACAGCTGCAACCTGCAAGGAAAATAAAAGAAATGGAATGTACTCCATTAAAATTCTAATACGTGACATGGGAAGAGATAAGCATCTAAAAAGAGAGAGGGCCGAAACTGACCCGTCTGATAAATTAAAGAACTAAAATGTAATATCTGTTATGCAACAATGACTGGTGGACATTTAAAACCACTAGAAATACCAAACTCCATCCTGAACTTGCATTTTTTTTTGTACGTGAGTAATATTAGAGAGGTGGTGTAGAAGTCAAGGAAAAACTTGAATGTTGAAAAGTTGAAAATCAAAACTCAACTATCTTATCATGAAAATTAAACTTTTAGTTTCTTGAAAAAAAAATCACTCACAAAATAACTAAAATTATTGTATCATGTGCATGATGCAATATTTGTGCTGAATTTTCAATTTTGACTTTAATTGTTAACTCTTGAACCTGTCATCGTGGAATCCTAATAGCAATTTTTGAAAACGCGATTGATATCATGTTTTTTAAAAATTTAATATTTAATATTTTAAAATTATTTTTTTTATATTTTAAAATTGTTTTGATGTGTTGATGTCAAAAATAAATTTTTAAAAATAAAAAATATTATTTTAATACATTTCCGAGTAAAAATTATTTTGAACTACAATCTCTACCATATTTTCTAACACCCTTTTAATTCACACCAGATAAGAGGATGTTTAGAAGTGTAGTTGTGGTTGTTTTTCAAAGTGTTTTTTATTCGGAAAAGCATTAAAATAATTTTTTTTTAAGAATTATTTTTAGTTAAAAGCTATACAAATTAGGTAAAAGATATTTTTTGTTATCAAAAGAAAACTCGATTAATCCACTACTAAATTCCTAATCAATTGCCACACATTCCAGTTCTTTGGCTGCATGGACTGCCATGTTGATCTCATTTCCATTAGAATATTAATCTTGTAGGCAAAATATGCAACCATGTCAACTTTACATAATCCATGTGGTATTTCCATGCACAACATTAGTGTGATTTTGATTTTTTCCTCATTTTATATATGATATGATATAATAAAAATTTAATTAGCTGAGAAAAAAAACTCTCGGATTGAATAATCGATTCACCATCAGAAAATCGATAAATACAAACGGAAATACCGAGGGAATATTTCTGTCGGTAAATTTCCGAGGAATTTTACCGATGAAAATATTCCGTCGGTATATACTGAGGGAATTACAGTGGAAAAAAAATTAATGATTTACCAATGGAATTACCGATGGAATAAATTCCGTCGGTAACATCCGTCGGTAAATTCGTTGGTAAACTGTGAACACTGTTCATCATGTCAATTACAAAGGGAATCACCGAAGGAATTTTCCGTCGGTATTTTCCAGAGAGCTCCAGAACTATTCACTTTCCAATTGCATTGTTAATTGTTGTTCTTTACGGACAAAATCACCGACGGATTGAAAAGTCGTCGGTGTTATTTGGCGGTTTTCTGAAAAAATTCAATTAATTTAAAATTTTCATTTAAATATTACAGACGAAATCACCGACAGATTAAAAAATCATCGGTAATTGTTGGTGGTTTCTGAAAACGTTTTACAAAATTGAAAATTTAAATTAAATATTACCGATAGAATTACCGATGGAATAATTAAAAAATATTAATATTCAATTATCCGTCGGTAACTCCATCGCTAATGCGCCCCAATAAAAAGTCTGGATCCCCTTATTTCATAAGAGATAGACTCATTTTTTATTCTTCTTCTTCTTCTTCTTCTTCTTCTTCTTCTTCACTATATGTAAAAAACATCAATATCTATTTCTTTCTCTTCTTTTCTCTCCTCATCTCCTTCTCTTTCCCTCCATGCTCGGGTATGTCTTCTTCTTCTTTCTTCTTTTATCTTCTTAGTTTTTTTTTAATTAATATGCTTTATGATTTTTTTTCTCTCCTTAGCTTCACTTGCAACTACATTAAGGTAAGATTTTTTCTTCTTCTTTTTTCATGATTTTTTTCACTATATTTGTTTTTAATTTTATTTTTAATTTTTTTTGTTCTTAATAATTGTATAAATGTTGTTGTGAGATTTTTTTTTTCATATGAGATCAATTTTAGTTGATTTATTTATAGGGATTTTTAAATTTTTAGCAATTGCAACTTCATTTTTTTCATATGAATTTTTTTAGTTTAATTTATTTTTTTGTTTTATTTATTTGTTGCAAATTTGTTTGAGTTGATTTTCTTATTCTTTTTTCCAAGCATTTTGAGTATATATTATAGAGTGTTGATTTCTGTTAATTTATTATTTTATAATTTTATAAAATAAATTTTGTTTAAATGCTTTTATATAATTACCGATGGAATTTCCGTCGGTAATTCCGTTGGTAATAAAAAATATTATTACCGACGCGTCTGTTCCGTCAGTAATAATATACTAAAGGATTTACCGACGGACAAAAAATTACCGATGAAAGATTCACCGACGGATCATTTCCGTCGGTAATATAATTACCGATGGAATATGTGTCTTACACCGACGGAAAAATTCCGTCGGTAAAACCGTGAAATCTTGTAGTGATTAATCAATTTATCATAGTAATCTCGTCTATTTTCTCTAGCCAAGATGGTTGATAGCTTGTACTTAGTGTTTGGTAGACCAATGTGACTTGTGACTAGCACCTTCAAAAGATTTCTCTTGATGGATGCGAAGATTCTCAGAAATTTAAATAAGTATCTTTTTAAATAGAAAAAACAGTACAATAATCCAGTCACGATTGGATCTAGTACTACACCAAGCCCAGACATGTTAGGTCTGGTACTAGCAAGGCCCAATGCATTTTTATTATGGCGTGTTTGGTATTGGCGCGTGCAGCCTGCTCTAAAATTAAAAAGAATTATCCCATGTGTTTTTTTATCTATTATTTTCTTAGTAAATATCAATAAAATATTGGTTGACTTCGAACAATCGATAAATTTCAAGGTCGCAAACTCCAACATGTGATCGGCAATTTCAATGAAAGTCCTGTACGGTAATGGATTCTCTTGGTTAGGTGAAGTCATTAAATACAAGGGTCGAATATATCACATGTAGCTCAACAAACATTCCTTATCGGCCGAAAGCATTTACCAGCATCAGAGGGCTACCAAAGTACCATATGAAAGATGTATTACAAGGTATTGATCTTCCTTCTTCTAGATCAAGAATATGATTCTTCAACGACGACGTATGGTGGTCAAGAAGTCTCGAGGATCGTCGAGTTGTCAGAAGGAATGTGCATGTAGGCATCGAGACTTGTATAAGCCCCAGTTGCAGTCAAACAATGGGCACTGAGATTCGTCAGGGCCGCCATGGTTGGACCACAATTGCTGTTACGCTATCTGACTATTCATGGCATTGTCCTCTTGGCTATTTCGGCCACCTACATTTACATCTCAAGGTGTCCTCTTTTTGAGTTGTAGCTGGGGTCCAAGACATGAAACAAAACAAAAGCACTCCTATCCCTTTACAATCTATTGACAACAAAATTAATGTGGTTTGGAAAGAAAAAAAAAACAGCTTCGTACAATAATGTGTTTTAGTTCATAATTAACTTTGCATGTGATAGTGTTTTCTCCCCCCTGTTGCTGTGTGGTACTTGCGCTCTCTTCTATTTCGTTCTAGGAAGAGAGAAAAGTACATGAAGAATCTGTGCAAGTACGTAGGAGTACCGTTCCGTGCATCAACTTTCCTGGGCGATGTCAATCACGTTTTAAAAAATTGCTATTAGGATTCCACGATGACAGGTTCAAGACTTAACAATTAAAGTCAAAATTGAAAATTCAGCACAAATATTGCATCATGCACATGATACAATAATTTTAGTTATTTTGTGAGTAAATTTTTTTTCAAGAAACTAAAAGTTTAATTTTCATGATAAGATAGTTGAGTTTTGATTTTCAACTTTTCAACATTCAAGTTTTTCCTTGACTTCTACACCACCTCTGTAATATTACTCACGTAAAAAAAAAATGCAAGTTTAGGATGGAGTTTGGTATTTCTAGTGGTTCTAAATGTCCACCGGTCATTGTTGTATAACAGATATTACATTTTAGTTCTTTAATTTATCCACTATCAGAAAACCGGCGAAAACCAACGGAATTACCGACGGAATTTTTTCGTCGATAATTCTTATCGACGAAAATAATTCCGTCTCAAAATCTGTCGGTATATACCGACGGCATAACTCCGTCGGCGATACGGTTTGTTTGGAAAGATGAAACGGTGTGGTGACGTGGAGTTTTTTCATACAATTTTACCGACAGAATGACCGAGGGATTCAAACCGAGATAGCCGTACAGTGACGTGGCACTGTCACCGATGGAATCTCCGACGGATATATTCCGTCGGTGAGTCCATCGGTAAAAGCCATTATATACGCACCCCCTCTGCCGACACTCTCTTCCTCTGTTTCTCCTTCTTCTTCTTTCTCATCCCACCTCTCCCCTCCCAAACTGCAGCCAACCACCCATCCCAACTCTCCACTATTCTCAACACAAGCACTCAAGTTTTTTATACTTTGTACGTGTTCACAATATCCGTTTCTTGTGGATTTTATCATTTTTTATAAGTAAATCTATCTTTTTTAGTTTTAACATTTAAATGTGAATTTTATTGTTTTTTTAGTATATGTATTTTGTTAACGTATGTACTTGTTTGATTGTTATTTGTCAAAGAAACTTGTAGTATGAATGTATAATTTTGG
>Ga0307511_10005236_pt1 | contig 13208 bp, 6 predicted proteins | sample 13_EM_MG_FD_200266 | JGI IMG/M metagenome (GOLD analysis project Ga0307511, IMG submission 200266) | Populus trichocarpa ectomycorrhiza microbial communities from riparian zone in the Pacific Northwest, United States - 13_EM | ecosystem: Host-associated > Plants > Roots > Unclassified | place...
AAAACTGGGAAATAGGAGTCTTAGTCGGTTCTTGAGACACTCCAATTAACAGAGGTACTATACTAATTCTACGTATTTTGCCAGGGACTAAGTCCACCTGCAATATCCGCGGCCATATACTCAGCCTCTTCATCAGAAACTAACGTACTTATTAGCATCTAGAGCATCGAATATGAATCCGATCAAGACCATACCTACCTTTTCCCTTTTTCTCCCACTATCTATCTATACCTATTTTATTACCATGTTCAGATGTTGCCGAGTTGCAATGTTGTATGTAGCTATGTCTCAAAACCCACCAGGACTCTTATTTCCTAGCTTTCCCGGTGGAAGCTGGAATCAATACTCCTAATTTGCAAGAGATCCGTTATATCAAGTCCCGTTACCCCATAGCCCGTCGGGAAATATAATATTTTAGCAATTGCAGGGGTCCGAGAAGTATTTCCACTTTTGCCATGGATCAATTTTATTGTGGACTAAGAACTCTACTGAATATTTGGATGGGAGCCAAGCTGTTATCCTTAGTGAAAGGGCGTTCTGACTGGTCTCGATGATATTTATAACTCCAACACAAGCTTGACGATCTACACCGAATGCGCTGTGAAAGGGACTAGAGCCCGCTTGACAGCGAACGTTGGATGTATGGCTTTTAAAGAAATTAGATCGACGGTACAGTATCTAAGTATGCACTACAAAAGGGAGGGGTCAAGAAGGTCACAGGGTACATATCAGGCATGTACTTGATGAGATATGTGATTGCAGTGCGCTTCATTGAAAGGGCATAAATGCATATACATACACCTCAGAGCACCATGCCAATTGGAATTCACTATAAAATGTTACATCTTCGAGGTATGTTTTTCAATGCTAGATAACGTTGTACAATACCAGCAGATTCATGCAAATGAAACTTCTACTTTTCATAAAAAAGTAAAAGAATTAAACCACAAGTGTGCTCTAGATTGACCGCTAAAATATGAAGGTAGCCTATATATTTATTCCAGTTGCATGTCGTTACTACATGAGCAAGTGTAAGTTCGTTCTAACTGCGAGGAGAAGGCTTCTGGTTAAATGACCAGATTGGGCATAATCTTCATGAGGTAAAGTCTGGGCTCATGGGGCCCCATACAATATAGAGTCCGTGCATTTTTACAATTCTAGCACTATTAGTACCTCGTAGCGCTGGCTTTGTACACTCAACTTACTGGTCTTGGATCATGACGTTGACCCTGCTTGCCGGAAATAGGGTGACATTTGCCCTGGCCTGAGAAAAACTAGGAAGAAGATGGGGAACGTGGGGGGAGATGGATGGGCGGAAGAAATTGATGCGGAAGGTAAAGGAAGGGGATAAAGAGGTGAAGTTTGGCTTGGTAGAGACGTTCTTCTCCAGAGGTAGATAGACCCAGGAAAGCGGGGTGTGGTGGCGGAGATTGCGTTTATATATTAGATCTCTTTCTTTTGTTAATTTCCGAGGTTCGAGAGGCTGGAACTGTATGCAGCCTTTTGCCCCGAAGGCATAGTGGAAACTTTAAAGCCGAATGCGAGTACAGTTTTTTGTTTTTTTTAAAAAGAACAAAAACGAAAAAACTAGTATTGAGCGGTTATACTAGGGTTGTAATCCATTTCCCTACATTTTGCGATGGGTGACCAGTTGCAGGTATACTTTGTAACTCATAAGTGCAGAGGCTCTAATCAGGATTTTATACAAGTGAACAAGCCCCAGCGATATATAAAGGAGATGGGAAGAAAAGAGAAGAAGGGAAAAGAAATTGAGGCGAGTAGCTGCTCCGCCAACAAAAGAGATTCGTAATATTGCCCCATCCCACTGGCGAGCTGACTCCTTCCCCTGAAATAGACTTCCACTGAATGATTCCTTGTCTGACTATTGTCTCCATCTTAAGTAGGTCAATCTGCTCCCAAGCCGCGGTGCCCCCGATACCACCACACTTTAACTATTGGAATATCCACATGCTAAATATCTCTCACAATTACACAAATAGAGCATGGATCCTTCGCAGGGCAGAGCCATCCCCGCTTGAGGCTACACCCGCCATTATCTCGCCACAGAAATCCGTCCGCAGCACCCCAACCTTCCTCAACACGTGCACCTCAATTTCAAGCTCACTCGAGTGCTGGTGTGACTCCCCACTTTCATGATCACACGCCTCCGCTCGCGGGTCCCATGTGCATCTCGTCCTCAGCTTCTTCACAACCTCACATACAACCCAATTTCTGGAATGCCCTAGATCTGCCGTGGCAATGGTGAACTCGCACGGCTGGCCTGACGGTGAGGTTGTTGCAATAGGCTTCTGTGAGACGTATGGGCCGTAAAAGCCATAAACCTTAGTCTTTACACTCACCTCATAATTAGTCTCGAACCTGCCAGAAGAGGCCTGAGCACGAGACGGGCTAGCTCGAGCCTGGAGACCTCGTAGCCGAGACCAAGTGGCTTGCTTGAAGGACTGGGAATTCTTTGATAAAGGGGCCCTCCCCGCCTTCTTCTTGAAGGATGTCCTGCTTTCCCCTTGTGTTCGAGAGGGGGAGTGTATGGAAAGCTCGTGCCTTAATTTCCTGACTTTATCCGAATTATTGCCTAGGCTTATAGATACAGGTTCATAACTCACTCCTTGGGCTGAACATTGGGTAACATGACAGTGCGAGAGAGCCCAGATGTCAGACATGAACAGCGATCCCTCCATAGCAACTTCCCCGGACAGGTCCGTCAAATCTGGTATCTTAAAGTGTCTGTGCCCCTTGGTTTGTACGGCGGGACTGTATTCACAGTCAGGATTAACTTCGGGCCACCTCATCAGTTCACTCCAGGTTGGGAACCATCGCTGCTGCATTACTGATCGATAGGGAAAGTCGAACAAAAGTTCAATCTTTCGGGCCAACGGCAGCAGAGGTAAACATCGTGTCCAGGCATCGTTATCACTTACAGTCTCATCGTAGGTAGGAAGTTGGGTCAGTCGGAGGAGGTACACTAATCCAGCAACGTTGTCCGTACTCTGTGTTGCTTTACGCTGGGACATTTCCTTTACAAGTGCGTAGAGGCTGCACCCACTAGGGCTATCGACGTCCGCAGCAAGCTTCAGGACCGGTCGGATAGCACGCCTCAAAGTCATGACCTGTCCTGCCACCATCCCGCGTGTGTTCATGATATTAGATGTACTCCCAGCCGAACCCCTAAGAATTCCTCCGTTGATGGTTGAGTTTTCAGTCTTAATTTCTTGTAATGTCCAAGCCCGCTTCAGCCAATGCCTGTCGCTGTCCCAGCCTTGGGTACAGAAAGGCCTACCAAGCCCATTGAAGTACCGCACAATTCCTTGGGCTACTCGATATACATTCCCAATCGTTGGAACATCAAGTTTCCATTCCTCTGTTTTAGTTTTGTCAAAAGGTGTCGGTCCAGATATCTGAGAGTTCGATGGATTCACATTGCTTACGGCGTGCTGCCTAAGGCACAGGACATCAAGCCACACATACTCAATTCCATAGCTGAGCAGCTCCTGACGTACACCATGCTCTAGGTCAAGACGTCTCGGAAGAGGTACATGCCATTGATGCTGATTAATTGGTGTCGGGGCTGGGTCCATAAAAACTTCCCAGCTGTGTGAGATCGCCCAGTAGACAGGGACCGAATGAGAAACTTTGGCTCGTGCTTTCCCTAATTGCCACTCAGTAGTAGATTCATAAGCAAGTAGCTCTGAATGTAACATTCGGAACTCCACCACTCGATTACTCTTGAGATCCCAGAGGCGGCGTGGCATGACCTCGTAGGGCAGCTTAATCATCTCCTGTCCCGTGTTATCCCGATATATCGAGTTAACCCGTTCCTTGTCAATCTTCTGCGCATTTCTTAGCCACAGGCCTCTATGCCGCTCCACCACATGTACAAACTCCGGCTTTCTGAAGTGCCTCCACCCGACTCTCGCTGCAGCATATGCTTCGCCAAAATCGTAGCCTCGAGTTACAAAATACCGAACATCATTCCGAATCCAGTTCTCATAGCGCTTGAATTCCAACGTGTCGGTGCCAATACCAATCACAAGCTGCACGAGCCCCTGAATAATTAACTCTTGATTGAGTGCTGCACATGAAATATCAGCATGCTGTGCGGTAAGTGCCGCAGACACAGGGAGGCCGCGAATGCCCTGATCGTCGTAACAGGTATCGGGTTTGCCGTCCATCTTGACCACCGCCTTCACCATCAGGTTCCGTACGGCGCCAGTCTTTGTGAATGGCATTGGAAAAGGGGGTGAGCGTTGTAGTTGACTAAATTTCCCATTACACTCCATAACCTTCGAGAGCTCTGTTATTAGGCCTAGATCTGGATCTGACTGTGCATTGCTGCCCAAGCTCAGGGCTGCGTCCAGAGCAGTTGGGTATGCCCCTTCCAGAGCACCTTGATAATACGTGCCACCAACATGGAGCGGATCAGCCCCGCACCCCAGTAGGAATGTAACCAAACTCATGTTCCCCATGTAGGCGGCTTGGCCTAAGGCACTTCCAAACTCCTGGGAACTCACAACATTAATGTCTGCACCCTCGTCCACTAGGTATTGCAAAATATCGTGAAGTCTCTGTGAGTCCCACCCTGCAGCCAGCGCTGCCCCTATTGCAGTCCTGCAACTGTCACCGAGTCTGACATCCCCTCCCCGCGCTACTAGAAAGCGCAAGAGTTGCATGTTTCCGCCCCGGATAGCTGCAGTTAATGGTGCTCCGTACTCCCCAACTTCGACATTAATATGATCCTGGGTGATAGATTCGGAAAGCAGTAGCTTGTCCAAGAAGGTCCATTGCCAGCCACTGGAGGACTGGGTTGTGTCCTGTTGATCGAGATTTGCAATTGTCTGCTCAGGGAACTGGAGATTGGATATAGCCGCCATCAGTGCCGTTCCGTAGACCCCAGCTGTGGTACTGACATCAGGGTTGCGACCCAGTATAAGCATCAATAAAGGCGGCGGCTGCCGCACGTTATCGCTGGAATCGCTAGTAGGCGATTGACATGTACATATAGCTGTAATTAATGCCGCTCCATAATGCCCTGCTGCAATGTTCAGATCCGTGCCTTCTGCATCGAGTAGCAGCCTCACCACTTCGATGTTCTCATGCCCCTTCTTCATAGCAGCAATTAATGCCGTGGTATCATTGACTATCATGTTCACATCCGCTCCTTTATCCAGTAACAGCGACACAATACTGTTATACCCCCCCTCTGCAGCTGCTACCAATGCCGTGGTATGATGAACTACCAAGTCCACATCCACGCCTCGATCCAATAACCGTGAGAGACTCTCAGGACCATATATATGGTCTTGATTAGTCAAACCCCATGATGTGGTATCATGGAGTATCATCTTCACATCGGCCCCTATACCCAGTAACAGCGACACGATACTCCTATGCCCTCGCTCTGTAGCTGCAACCAACGCCCGTGGTATCATGGACTACCATGTTTACATCCGCCCCTTTATTACCCAATAATTCTGATACAATACCCTCATGCCCTCTCTCCACGGCCGCAACCAATGCCGTAGTATCATGCGCTACTATATTCACCTCCGCTCCTCCGTCCAGTAACAGCGACACAATATCCAGATGCCCTCCCTCCGCAGCCGCAACCAATGCCGTGGTATTATGGACTACCATGTCCATATCCGTGTCTTCATCCCGTAATACCAACGCCACAGTACCCTGATGCCCTCTCTCCGCGGCCGCAACCAATGCCGTAGTATCATGGGCTACCATATTCACCTCCGCTCCTCCATCCAGTAACAGCGACACAATATCCAGATGTCCTTCCTCCGCAGCCGCAACCAATGCCGTGGTATCATGGACTACCATGTTCACATCCGCCCCTTTATCCAGTAATACCGATACAATACCTTCATGCCCTCTCTCCACAGCCGCAACCAATGCTGTGGTATCATGGACTACCATATTCACCTCCGCTCCTTTCTCCAGTAACAGTGGCACGATATCCGAATGCCCTTCCTCCGCAGCCGTAACTAGTGCCGTGGTATACGCGACTACCAGGTTTACATCTGCACCCCGGCGCAGTAACATTGACACAATATCCCGATGCCCTTCTTCTGTAGCTACAACCAATGCCGTGGTATACTTGACTACCATGTTCACATCCGCACCTCGATCCAGTAACAGCGACACGATATTCGGATGCCCTTTCTTCACAGCCGCAATCAAAGCCGTGGTAGCTCTTAGCCATGGCCCGACTACCTGGCTCACACCCGCGCCTCTATCCAGCAATAGCATCACAATATCCCGATGCCCTTCCTCCACAGCCGTGACCAATGCCGAGGTATCATGGACTACCATGTTCATATCTGCCCCCCACTGCAGTAACATTGACACGATATCCCAATGCCCTTTCCCTGCAGCCGCAACCAACGCCGTGGTATCATGGACTACCATATTCACATCGGCTCCTTTCTCCAATAACAGCGACACGACTTTCAAATGTCCTCCCTCCGCAGCCGCAACCAATGCCGTAGTATCATGGACTACCATGTTCACATCCGCTTCTTTATCCAATAACAGCGACACAATACTGCAATACCCCTCTGCTGCTGCGACCAATGCTGTGGTATGATGGACTACCAAGTCCACACCCACATCTTGATCCAATACCGGTAACATTGGCATGATATCGAGACCCTCAGGATCATATATACCCTCTTGATCAGTCGCAATCCATGATATGGTATCATCTAGTACTATCTTCACATCGGTTCCTTTCCCCAGTAACAGCGACACGACATCCAGATACCCTTCCTCCGTGGCCGCAACCAACGCCGTGGTATCATGGACTACCATATTCACATCGGCTCCTTTCTTCAATAACAGCGACACGATTTTCGAATGTCCTTCCTCCGCAGCCGTAACCAATGCCGTAGTATCATGGACTACCATGTCCACATCCGCGCCTTGATCCAGTAATAGCGGCACGATATCCAGATGCCCTTTCTCTGCAGCCGCAACCAATGCCGTAGTATCATGGACTACCATGTTCACATCCACCCCCTTATCCAGTAATACTGATACAATACCCCCATGCCCTCTCTCCACAGCCGCAACCAATGCTGTAGTATCATGGACTACCATGTTCACATCCACCCCTTTATCCAGTAATACTGATACAATACCCCCATGCCCTCTCTCCACGGCCGCAACCAATGCCGTGGTGTCATGCACTACCATCTTCACATCTGCACCTTTCCCCAGTAACAGCGACGCAATTTCCAGATGCCCTTCTTCCACAGCCGTAACCAATGCCGTGGTATACGGAACTACCATGTTCACTTCCGCACTTTGATGCAGTAACATCGACACAATATCTGAATACCCTTTCTTTGTAGCAACATTCAATGCTGTGGTATCATGGACTTCCATATTCATATCCGCCCCCTGGTGTAGTAAGATTGACACGATATCACAATTCCCTTCCTCCGCAGCTGCAAACAATGCCGTGGTATCATTGACTACCATATTCACATCCGCTCCTTTATCCAGTAACAGCGACACAATACTGCTATACCCTCTCTCTGCAGCTGCGACCAATGCCGTGGTATGATGGACTACCATGTTCAAATCCACACCTCGATGGAGTAATATTGATACGGGATTGAGACTCTTAGGATTATATATATTGTCGACGTCTTGGCCAGCCAGAACCCATGATGTGGTATCATCGAGTACCATATTCACATCCGCTCCTATGCCCATTAACAACGACACGATACTCCGATGCCCTTCCTCCGCAGCCGCAACCAATGCCGTGGTATCATGGACTACCATGTTCACATCTGCCCCTTTATCGAGTAATACCGATACAGTACTCTCATGCCCTCTCTCCGCGGCCGCAACCAGTGCTGTAGTATCATGGACTACCACATTCACATTCGCTCCTTTCCCCAGTAACAGCGACACTATATTCAGGTGCCCTTCCTCCGCAGCCGCAACCAATGCCGTGTTATCAGAGACTACCATGTCCACATCAGCGCCTCGATCTAGTAACAACGACACACGATCGATTCGCCCTGCCGACGCAGCCCCTACCAAATCCATATCCAGGTCCCCATTCTGCAAGATTAGCCTAGGGCGTACCTATAATAATATGGCATGCTTACCAATCGCCTGCGCTTGTACATAGTACAGCGCCTGTTTTGTGACTATGATTATGGGCTTCGACCTTCTCGGGATTGAGATGGTATCTGTGTCAAACACGCAGGTGTCGAAGGAGCAATGAGCTGAGGTTGTAGAGCACGAGTTGATAGAATTAAGAGTTCGGCTTCGGTGTGATATTTGATGGTGCAACAGGACCGCATATACTGTATATCAGCGTGAGCTCAGCTCCCGCACAACACCGGTAAGCACTAGATTCGAAGCGCCACTCACCCTGCACCACCCTTGTACTATACAGAATAACTCGCTTTTGTATAGGGCTTATCAAGACAGACCACATAACAACCACTTTCCAACCCGTCAACTCTACTTTTCTCCCATTCTTTTTATCAGTCTAAATCAGAATTTTCACGCTTTATAGGCACCAAATTATAGCCGAGAGTCCAGGGACTTTGGGTACTCAATTCTGTGGTATTGAGGCTCTCTGCTACTGTGGAGGTTTGTAATAAAGCAAAATACAGTGCGTGGGGGAAAGTATCCGCGACCCCCCTGCATAATCTGAGCATGAGACATACAGCTGTGCTAAGAAAATGACCAAGGAGGGTTGCAGATACAGTCAACTCTTGCTATAACGGACGGCATAAATTCAGTTCGGTATAGCAAGGGTTCCGATATAGAAAGTGACAGGGGTTGGGCTGGGCATACATACGAGTACGTAGCTGGCGGATACCTTACTCACGGATACGTAGCTGGCGGATACGTAGGTAGGTACGAGTGTATAGCTGGCAAGGAGACTACAGAGCTGGTATGATCATGATATATATAGCGATGTATGGAGAAGGTCTACCTAGATTTCTTAATGCAATACCAGCGGTACCAGCATCAATAGTGTTCAAAAGAAGTACGGTAAAGCGAAGAGCACTGAGTATGTTGGAAAAGCGTGAGATATCTCGAGGCTCTACCATGTTCTTCACTTCAGCAACCGACCTCCCGACAGTCCTTGAATATTTCCGACACTGTAGGGTATTTGCAAAATCTATCTCTTGCAATTCAGGCCCATCAGCATACCAATCGCAAACAGCAGACTCTCCATGAATGGCTGAACTCGAATTCAGGTGAATCAAGCAAAGCGAGCGAAGCAGGTGAACACAATGATTGTTGAGACTGGGGTACCTAGACGCATGTACCTAGAACAATTAGATTAGCTCCGCCTGTTATAGCAAGGGAGAAATGTATAGGGACAGGGATAAGAAAACCTTTGCACGCTGTCCGGTCCGGTATTGTATGGCCGTCCGGTATAGCGAGAGGCAATTTGGTGGTAAGAAAGGGTGAAGCCTCTTGTCCGTCCGGTATAACAAGGGATCCGCTATAGCGAGGTCCGTTATAGCAAGAGTTGACTGTACTTTCCCCCAGGCATTAGAGGGATTTTGTCTGTAGACCATATAACCCATGTACATAGTGTGACCAGGTACTATTATTGGTGGACCGAGCTGAAACCGTGCACACTTGGCACTCCTCAGCAAACCCCACGACCACCTCTATGCAATTTTAAGTTGCTTAAACTCGTGCCATTATCTATATCAAACCCGCTCTATATCATACGCATACTAACTTAAGGGCCAAAAAATTACTTGGACCGCTACATATGAATCCGAGCAAAAAGGTAGCATATGCCACCGTGTAAGCACTCTATCCAGGGGTTAACCTACTCCAATAGGTGTCATATATCACTCAAGGCCCTATATATCTATTATGGTATAAGCGAATACAGATCTCCTAGCCCTCAACCCATGGTGGTGTCTACTTATCTCTAAAATCGCCTGAATTTGTAAAAGCCGGGGTTGCTTCTCAATTTCCACCTCATCAAAGTCCTCAGAGTCGGTGCAGGTCACTGCATCAATATGTAGCACTATCTAGGGGTCTGTGTCATAGTTGATAGATGCTGGTATCCGCAGACTTGTGGTAGGTCTGATACTGCCCCATTCAACTGCTTATTTCCCCCCCCCCTCTTCCGAGCCTACCAGCACCCGGCGACGCGACCCTGGAGCGCCCTATATAAAGGGAGAAGTCTACTGTCTATGAAGGTAAATAGAGCCTGGGCATAAGAGCTATGAGCGTGTCGAGCATGCCTACCTAATTAGTAATTATAGAAGTAGCAATAGAAGCGCGTAGGTAGGTAGAGCCTACATACAGCCACGCGGCCGGAGATCCAATAAGGAGCGCCTATAAGAGAGCCAAGCCACCAATAGGAGCCAAGCCAATAAGGAGCGCGACCGGAATCAATAGGAGTAATATTGCTCTACTCCGTACAAGCAGAGCCAATGGGAATACATACAGCCTCTAGTATCAAAATCCAGTAGGAGCATGGAGCGTTTGACAACCTGCGGCTGTAGAGCGTATAAAGTAAAGTAAGAGCGTGTAGAAAGTGTGGCAGCGATGGAACTTGGGAGATTTGAGTTAGCATGACCAAGTGGTTGTTACTTTCAAAACGTTTTCTCGGCTGCTACCGTATGAATTGGAAATCAGCGACCCCCTCAAAACCTCCGTGTATTTGTTTGATCGCTTCTCAGCTATATCAAACTGTTGGTCTACTGATTGTCAACTAGGAGGGTGTTCTCTTCAAAAGGGGGACACTGATTTCCATTTTCTACGGTAGCTGTACCGTACAGAGTATATACAGCAAGCCCAACTGTGAACGTGCTTTGTAAGCTAGTTTGGCCGCTTACTTCTGCGCAAGACGATATTTATGGATAGTCTGGTTGGCACAAGCCCCTCGGACGAGGTGGATAGTCTACCATGGGAGAATCATGGTAGCGCCAGACTACCCTAAAAGTAGCCTAGCCTCGTCCCAAGCCCTGATTGCTGCCAAGCAATTGAACTACTGCAGCACCATAACAAATCACTTGATACGAGCCAGGATTCGAGTTAGCGATTCCAAGCCGCTGCTTTTCCCTTATAGGATAGTAAAATTATTAGCGTGTTCTGCCAGAACCGCTTCCAGATATCCTCATTATGCCCTTCAATTCCCTGCGTCCAGGAGAATCTGATAACAGTCGTGCCTTACTGTAGTTACTGACTTCGCTTACTAAGCTCCATTTGCACTGAGCAGTTGCCCTCAGCACAATCCGCCACTCCCCTTCAGTCACTATGTGTAAGCTAACCACAAAGTTATCGCAGCATAATAAATCTTCAATCACCTCACCCTCGTGAATGCCTAACCAGACTAGTGAATGCCGAAAACGCAGGAGGAAAAGTCCGAGGAAGCCAGCTAACTAGTTACCGATCCCAGCTTCGACCGACCGAAACTATCTACCTACATCCCTGAATAAGGTGTCATTGATCTTGGTTACCCTACCGTGTGTGTCGCTGCAGTGTTTGAGGAGTAACTCCAAGTTGCCAGGGTCTCCGATCTCACCCGATAAAATCACCGAGAACCCCCTTGCGCGCTCCCAGATCCCGCCCTACGAGCGGCTTGTGCCAACCAGACTACCAGTCCCACCCGATAATAGCTATCATAGTATCTGCTGTGGTCAGTCGACCTCCAGAGATTACGCAACCATATTTTTGTTTATTCGTGCCTTGAAGAAAAAAAGCATCAATGTCAAATAAGCACTACTGCCCTGCCGCAGAAATATTTACAGAATGGAATCCGGAGGCAAGTGCGGATGGATATATATCGTTGTTTCCTTTGTTATTTCCTATGTCATTCATTTCCTAAGCTCGAGAGTCTGAAACTTTTGTGTAACCTGTTGCCCCGAAGGCATCAGGTGACTTTTAAATGGGAACCGCTGGGGGGCCTCACCACAGTACAGACTTAAAAAGAAAAAGAAAAAGCAAAGAACCCGTCCACGGGCTCAATATCTAAAGTTATTTTCGACCCGAGCTCACTTTTGCCTTTACTTAGTCCTGGCACCCCCTTTACTTTGTTGAAGGGCTGTTGTATACTTTATCTGATTCTTTTCACTGCGTTGTTGCTTCAACTGATGCATACATATGATTGTGCAACCATGAAAGCTTAGAGGATCTGAATCAAACGCCGATCATGAACACCAACCCTTCTTCTAGAAGCACTCCCAATTAGTCCGGTTGGGAATTCAAACTTAAAGTTACAATCAATGCCTTAGATGAATACGTCCAATTGGCATTCGCTCCACAGCACAGATCTAGATCCAAACACCTATCCCGTAGATCCCCCCAACTACATACTGTACATACCGAGGTCTTGAACATGGGCCCCTGAACCCAATCATCCCAACTATCTATGTAGTAGAAATTGATCTGTTTTCTTGATCATCATTCACATGCATTACCAAAACCCAAAATTCATACTTAGCCCACTATCCCCAACCCCGAAATAATCTGTCCTCCCAATCTCGATCTCCAACTTTTTCAGCTCAACAACTTATAAACTCCAGACCCACCCTGGTAGATATTATATTTAAACCCATCACCCTATATGTACTGTACATTGTATGTATTTGTACTGAGACCTAGCACGCACAACGCGTGGGTGTTTAGTCTCACCCAATCCGAGTCGCGAACACATACAGCGTTAACCCTAGGTAGGGACTCGGATCTGGTCCAATTATCTATATGCATGATTACTTTGATATCGATATTATACTTACCCGAGTCCGTGATCTCGATCTAGCATTGAGGGTCAATAGCTTGTTACCCAGAATCACAGAAAATAACTTCATATCATTTCTAGAGACAGAAACGTAGCAGTAGCACTTATAAATTATAGTAACGACATGAAATAAAGGAATCAATAGACGCCCGCCGTGCCATGACTCAAAACACAAAGAAAACTGGAAAAAAAAAACTGAAAAAAAATAACAAAAGAATCCAGTCTCTTGCTCACGAATCGAACCCCCCAAAAATAACAGTCTAAATGTCATAACATGTATATAATAGGAACCTTCCGCCGCGATACCTATAATATACCTTCCCGCCCCCCGCCACCACTAACTTGCCCAATCAGATTGACGTTTCTGTTCATCATTATTTCGGGCCTCCATCAATTCCCCCTCCCACTCCCCAATTCCCTTCCCCCTATCAAC
>Ga0307511_10005238_pt1 | contig 13206 bp, 2 predicted proteins | sample 13_EM_MG_FD_200266 | JGI IMG/M metagenome (GOLD analysis project Ga0307511, IMG submission 200266) | Populus trichocarpa ectomycorrhiza microbial communities from riparian zone in the Pacific Northwest, United States - 13_EM | ecosystem: Host-associated > Plants > Roots > Unclassified | place...
TGTATTAAATGTATCTGAATTTACACCTTGGTGGGTCGGTGGGGTATGATTATCCAGCATATGCTCAAACAAAGCCCATGCAGCCTCTTTCTTCCCATATTTAACTAGAACCTCCAAAATGGTATTGCATGTTGCAGGTACCACCTTAAAATTCCTATCCTGCCAAGACTTGTAACTTTCCATAGCCTCCTTATCCTTCCCTTGTTTAAACCACCAATCCATATACGTGGCATTAATCACTCCATCATAAACCAAACACCTCTCTTTCAACTCATTGAAGAACTCATCAGCCTTCTCCAAATTCCCCAACTCCAAAAACCCTTTGATCACATTATTATAAACCAACGAATCCGCACCATGCCCTTTAACCAACATCTCCCTCAACAAAGCAACCGCATCCTCCATCCTCTCAGCATCAATCAACCCTTTAGTTAAATGCCTATAAGTCACTGAAGACGGTGAAAACGGGGCTATCTCAATTATACGCCTATAAACCTCAAGCCCCACATCAACTCTCCCCTCATCGCAATGTGCATTAATCAAATTATTATATGAAACAACATTAGGCACTATATGATGTTGTTCAAAAAAGAACTTGAACAGCGCAATCGCATCGTCATATCTGCATATCAATCACAATACAATAATTCGACATCACAAATTACATTCAAAACAACAACTTACAAAGAAAATGCTCACAATTTATTTACACTCTAATCAAAGAATGTACCTTTTGGCGCGATACATAGCAGCTATGATGGCGTTGCAAGTAAACACAGTGGGGCGAGTACGTGAATAAACAGAATTGCGAGCAACATGGGATGCAGTGTCGAGATCGAAAGCGCGGATTAGGGATTGGACTCGATTGTGGAGGTTAAGGCGATTACCAGTTAATGCGCTTGTGGAGTCAGGGAGGCGAGGAGCGTTGGGGTCACGAGGGGGAGGGTTCGGGTTGCGTTGCATTGCTTGGAGTGGAGGTTCGATTCGGAGTCGGCGCCTTCTTCTTCTACGTTCTGCGGCGGCTTCTTCGGCTGAGGAAAAGGAGAACGTGCGAGATGATGGCAGGAGTGGGGTGGTGGAAATTGGAGGGTTAGGGTTTGGGATATGATGGAGGGGAGAGAGAATGAGGTGGTGGAGAGCTCGTAGTAGAGGATGATTGGTGGTTGTTAGAGTGGAAGAGGAGCGGCGAAGGAGGAGGAGATGGAGGGACATTTTTTTTTTTTGGTGAGGGGTTTGAATTTTGTGAAAGCGGAATTAAACCCAAAAGTGGAAGGTGGAAGGAGGAGGGGCAGAGAGGAGTGCTTAAACCCTGAACTCTGAAGTGAGGATTTAACATCAAGTGGGATTAACACGCCACTGTGTGTCATGTCGTTCGCTTGTTTCTTAAATAAATTCAACAATAACAAGTAAAATTAGCCCAGTTGATTTTATTAGTTTTTTTTTCTTTTGTTATTTAACTCAATATAGAGTATATTTAAAAAAAAATTATTTTTTTTATTTCAAATAATTTTTTTATAGTATTTTTAGATCATTTTAATATATTGATGTTAAAAATAAAATTTAAAAAATAAAAAAAATATTATTTCAATATATTTTAAAATAAAAAACATTTCAAAAAATAATCACTTTTTTATCCCATAAAAAATTCTCAATCTTGGAACTGGCAAAAATGATTTTGAAATGTTGCCTTCTGTTTGAATTTCACAGTGTCTTGAGTGGTGAGTTGATGTTTACATTTTAGCTGTATTTGAGCTCAATATCTCTTCATTTATTAATTTAATATGGGATCATCTCATCCCTCCATTACTAAATAGAAATCTATTAAATAAATGGCTTGTGATAGTGGATTTATTTTTTATTTTCATAAAAAAATATCAAAAAAATTTAATATCTAATAGTGTTAAATCTAACTGCAACATCGGACCCAAAAACATTAAGTTCGGCTATAACATTAAACTCAACAATAATATTTATAATATTAATAATAATATTTAACTTGTTTGTCAAATTATTTTTTTTATCTTTAAAAAAAAATTATAGTTTTTCTTTAATAGTAATAATAGTTTTTTAAAATTTATTATTAATAATAATAATTTTAAATTTGAAGTCTATGATTATTTTTTAATATTGATAATAATTTTTTAAAAAATTTATTAATTTTTTTTATTAATAATATTAATTATAATAATATTTATAATACAAATAATTATATTTAAAAATTTAAGATCCAAAAACCTTGGATGCTGACGCCGGATCGAAAAGAATTAGCACTTGATATAGATCTCAAGATAATTGAATCCTGATATAGAATTCATCAGTCTGGACCAGATCCAAAAAAATTAGCACCTGACGTGAGACCTGAATCCTAAAGCTGACCCAAGAACATTGAATCTGGCACAGTCCAAAAAAATTAAATCTTGACACAAAATCTAAAAGCATTAGAGCAAGACTCATTAGTTTTAGATCCCCACACAAGACCGAAGAAATTGAATCTTGATAAAGAACCAATAGTCTTTAGTCAGACAGGGTTGCAACACTCGAGGGATTTGGATTTAGCCACACCCCAAGCCATTCCTCAAAAAATGCTAGATCACTTTCCTCACGGTCATATAAGCAACAACACAGTTTGATACACAGAGGCTTGAATGAGATGACTGGTTCCAATAAATCATCAAGAAAGATGTCAAAAACCAATCCTTCAAAACCAAATCTATATGCATCTCCAAGACCAATTGTATTACACCATTTAAAGAATCAATCCCCTATCTATGAAAATCAACTATTAAACACATCTGGTGTATCTTCCATATCCTTTTAGCCATGGGAAGAAGGACCGAAGAATCACAACATTGCAACAAGCTGTTTCAATGTTTGATTGAGAACCGTTCGGCATTCTTCGACATTATAATATAGACAATCATCAATCACATCTCAGGATCCTCAGTGGCTTTGATGTGCTGGAGCTTGGCGGTTCAGAGATCTTTTGCTTGTGCAGAAATGTGTCAGTATTAACATTTGTGGCTATGTATGAAAGTCGTGTGACGCTCGGTTAATAAAACAAAGTTCAGAAGTTCAGTGTCTGGTTTGGTTTGAAATAAGTTGATATGGATCAACCCAACATCTGTCCTCCTTTATTGCAGCTTCCCATCTCTCGTGGAAGATATTCATTTCAACAGATGACTGTGTCCTAACCTGCACAAGAACCGTGCTTGCTTAGCAAAATGGTTGTAGGTGAGGAAAGTAGATCATGAGCATAGACATTGAGAAGGAGAAACATAAGGTTACAAGATCTATAGTTGGTTAAAAAGGAGAAAAAAGAAGCATACTTCGGGTCTTTTATCAACTTCCTTGGACTTGGATAGCAGTGCCTGCAATATACAAAACATGAACAGTCATTATTCATGGCAAAGAATTATGGGGGACAACAGCAAGTTCAGACAACTCTGTTAAGCTACCATGTTTTCAGAATGATACTCAAAAGAAAAATTAACTCAGGCATCACAATTTAACAGCATGAATGAGTTCATAGGACAACATGAGGGAGAATCCTGGTATGTTCAACATCAGTGCAGCAGATTATCCAGCATGTTGAATTAATGATTGTTTTGATATTTTATACATGTAATTTTTAACATGAAATGTTAAATAAATGTTATGATGTCTAATTCATGTAACATATATATATATTGTCCCAGCATTAAAACAGCAAAGCATGACACCAGACGAGGCTTTGACCCATATGAAGGTCTAACTAATGCAGGAGGTAAGTGGCACGCCAGTAAAATTGGACAGCGGAAGAGTAAGTAACACTAGACAAGCCTTTGCTGATGAGTTCAAGAACAAAGAGGAGCAGGATAGAATAAGCAGTTATAGCAATCCATTACTACAATTATTCTATCATAAGGAACATAAGAAATACTTGCCTCACTTCCATTGAAGACGCCAAGGGTTGAAAGACCCAGATGAACTATGTACTCAGCATCAACCACGCCAACATTTTTCGTCCAATCACCCTAAAATAGTAAAAGTGTCACTACCATAGCCAAGCAGATTTTTTATTTTTTTTCCTGTTGAGAAGCAGCAAAGCCAAGAGAATCACAAATTGAATAGGAATTAAAGAGTTACTTGTGCGCAATAACCGAGTTTTCTATCCAGACCCCATGCGTGGATTAAGTCATTCTGCACAGGTGAAAAGGCAAATTAGAGGTAACGAAGCAGCTAAGTACTAGCTGACCTGTCAAGCACAAAAGTAAATTGTGATGAATTATACGGCCAAGCCAAGTATGGGGTGTCATTTTAAAGGCTAAGCACTCTGCTCTAACATAATGATTAAGAAACAAAGAAGACCAGCCTCCTATTACGATGCATTCAATCTAATTAGCAAGATAAGCTCTTCTTACTGTGACAAAGTGGTCAAGTTTTCAATTTATTGTAGGATGTTAACTACTAAGTTCAAAATTTGGTCAAGTGCCATGACGCAATCTCTGGAAAAGATTCGATCATTCAAAGATTCAATACCTGGATCATGTACCACGTGCATTGCCAAGCTGCCTTTGAGAAGACAGGTGCCATCATTTCCACCCAACTGCACAGAAAGAGAGTATTTTCACCACATTAGCACAGCGTATTTCTAGCAGTTTGATAAGAAAAAAATATTTTTTTTCCAACAGAAAGGTTACTCTTCTGCAAACTACAGAGTTGGTCAACATTTTAGATTTACCCTGTGCATGGAGGTGAAGTGCTGTTGCCATAACACTTTGTGTTGCCTCTGAACTTCAATATTTTCCTGTTGAAAAAATCAGCCTAAAACAGTTAAGCTAGAATTTTTTTCTATACTATGGCAATCATGCAGTACAACCATAACCAAAACACATTACACGGATTTTTTCTATGATCCTAAGGTCCTCTACCCCCCTTAGTTGATAATCATCCCTTTGGATTCATGGTGCACAGAACACAACAGTAACACCATCACAATGTCAAGAAAATAGTCTTTGTTGCTGAAAGCACAAAGGAATTCAGAATCATTAGCTCTCCATGATCAAGCTGACCCAACAGATTACAATGATTCCCTAAACCCTACTGCACTGTGGAATACTTTTCAAAATTGGCATGTTCCTAAACATCGACCTGTTATTTTGAATTCTCATAGACTGAGTAGCATTAGAAGATTGAACGACTGCACCTTTCATAGATATTCCTAACATTTAAAACAATCTCATCAGGGAAAATAACAGCACAGACAGATGAGTGAAGTTTAAAGATGAAGAAGAAGAATATGAAAAAACACTTCACATCTTAAAAGCCTCCTTCATTAGCACAAATCCACAGTATGTGATTGCTGGATAACCTTGAAAAGTAGGTAACTGAAACACAACTGGATAAGTTCAAGAAAATTTTGTGTTTGATTCAACCAGCAATAATTTAGATTCTTAGTAATTTCAACACCAAGTGTGCTTGAAACTCTTGGATATTAACAATCAAAGCTCTTTGCAAACAAAGACGCCAAGTAGAATTTGATTAAAACATTCATATCCAAGCAAACTCCTTTTTTATGCTCTTCATCTGCTCATAAAAAATTGATGGTAACCAATAGCAATACAATGATGATCAGTGTAACCATTTAAATCATCCCAGAAAGGAATTTAAGCTAGTTTCCACAAACCTGTGCACGATGGAGTTCCTTATACGAGCAGTAATTTGATGATGAACGGTAGACCTAGAAGGATCAAGTGCTGGCTGCGATACTTCTAGTCCCTCATCCTTGACAATTGACAGATATCTGCAAGAAATTCAACACATTCGATAATGTTCATGAAATCACACTCCATAAAACCACCTGTAGTCCAATTCAAAAAGAAAAGGAAGAAAATAGAAGGACACCCACTTAACCACTTGGTATTAAGATGTTTAACTTGTTTGACCTAAGTAGCAGGGGCATTCAGTAGTGAAAAGACACCTATTTCCATTACTAGAAGAAAATAAGAAGAGCGACAGGAAAAATGCATCTAGCAGAGTTTTCACTGTTTTTAAGAATTTCACTAGATGTGAATATTTTACTCCTTGTATTTTAAAAGGCAGGCACCAAGACCATTAAAGATGGTCATCAAAGTAGTAGTTTTAAACAGTAGGGTACTGTTTTTAGGAAACAAAATTAAGACACGGTACCATTTTCATTTCTAAGCATGCTTACCTTCTAGGATTGAAATTCTCAACTCCAAGGTCTTCATCCCAAAGAAATATATAATTGTATTCAGAAACTATATCTGGATGCAGGAAACGCTTGGCAAACCACCTGTGCAATCAAAGTAATTGTTCATCTAAGGATGGATGTTATGAGATGGCATGGACCATGCATAAATAAACACATGCACATCAACATGAACTAATGCATGGAAGCAAAAATTCAATCCTGGGATGCATGTAGGCAGATATGTGCCAGTCTCTGTGCACATGACCAATTCCATTTGTGATTCAAGGCAACATCAACTTGGGATGAATCAAGCTCACCATTTTGTTTGATTTACTGCAGACACATGGATGGCACTGTTGCTCCATGATAAATCCCTCCATTCATCCACAACACCATCATAATGAAAAAGCATCACAACAAAATCACTTAAAGGGAACTGCAGGAGAAAGATAAATATTTGCACAAATGAGCACAAAAATTTTATGAAGCCAATAATATATCAAGATTGAAAGTCACCTTTTCAACAATTTGGTTCACTATTGCCTTTTGCTTTATCCCAACTGCAATTGCTAACAAGCTCATTGAAGGTGGTGGATTGTCCTGGCAAAAAATAAAGCCACATTTAATAAGGACAAAAGATAAGATTTTCCAACAGGGATACAAGAAACCATATGTGAACGTTGATTGTCTAGTTCTGCCTACTAGAAGAAAATACTCATTTCAATTTTAGATCTCAACAAACTTTACAAGTTAGTCAAAGACTACTTTTCCGAGTCAGTTTAATGAGGACCACGTTCTCACTTTTGGATGCCCTATTTACTCAAGTTCATGTTCCAGATCTAGTCTGGAAGATCAGACCAACCATAAAAACAAAACATAATCAACTAAGTTTTGAGCTAATATAAGTAAACACTGTGCATGTTGATTGTTCTTGCAGTGTCCTAATAAAACTTGGAGTAGTTCATGATATCATATCCCTGGCCTATGATGCAATGCAAGATCTTCAATGTCCACCAAATCACACTTCTCATGTAGAGGAACAATACCCGTGGCCCTTCAGAGTAATGCAATTCAAAATAGAATGAACTAGAAAACAATGATATAAATGACGAGCAGAACATGAAGACTAACTCATGAATATGAGGTTCCTTGCACCCACTAACAAATCTGATGAACATGAGGTTCCTTCTCACATATATTGAGCATCTGAATGGAATTCACTTACATTTTTCAAAGAAGAACCCCATAAAGGCCGCATTTTATAGTTAGATTTTTTGGTCACTATTCCTTGAGGCAATGCCTCACTTCCAGATGGCCTGCAACGATCCTAAGCAGAAAAATGATAGAAATCAGAAAGAAATCCAAGTCACTGGTAAGCCACTTTAAAGTGTCTTTTCATTTTAAACTTTTCTAAAATGGACAAACCTTGCATATGTCAGATGTCTGCATCGCCTCAATCACTCCCCATGCAGTTATTCTCTGCATGGATAGAAAATCATCTTGTAGGTAAGTTTTTAAATCATCTAAAAATTTGAAGTCCCGTTTGAAACAAACTAAGGCCAGACTAGATAAAATTTCAATCACTTGGATCTTTATGTCTAGAACAGCTTGATTAGTCTACAACTAGAGCAGACACAATTTTAGTCTACAACAGGCACATGCAAGCTACCGTAACTCCATTTTATGGTTGCAGTTCAAGCCTAGATTTCCCAATTCAAAACTCACATATCCCAGGTGCTTTCAATTTACATAGAGGCAATAGTTCTAAGCCTCTTGCCGGTAACTTTCATACTAAAAAAAAAAAAACTACACAAGAATTGATAAGATACCAGACAATACCCCTTGCTTTTAATTTCTAGTGTTTCAGTTCTTTCCAGTGTTTCTAACTTCATTATGTAATTTTATCTCTTCATTTATAGGACAGTCTGTCATATGACAATTGACTGTTTTAACCAAAAGTACTCAATTTCAGCTTCTAATGAGAATCGATTGAGTCAGTACTAAGTGACACACTATTTGGGACAAAACAATGGTAGAAACTCAGAAGAAATGGTACCTTATATTTTCAAAACAAAGCTAACATAAAAATCTTTCATGTATTTGTAAGTAAACCTCATTCAAGATCTTCCCTAGAATATTAAAATCCTCTTAAAAGAACATTCGCCATCATGTCACGATTAAATTTTTTTTGCAAATCTACAGATTAAACAAGGCCTATGATATTGTTTTATGCAAAATTAAATTTTAACAAAACACCACCATAACATACACTTACTTCTTTGTATTGCTTCCCAAAAAATGCAGAACCAACAAAGTAAACACTACATATCAAAGAAAGTGCAATTAAGAGACTGCAGAGGTATGATCCCCTCTTGGGATCCGATGGTGCAGAAGCCTGAAAAGATAATGTAACATGGAAACATGAAAAGTTATAATCTCATCTTGTTTCATAGAAGCACTGCCGTAAGTGGCTATGCAAAGGATAAAAAGGTGCATTAAACCGAGGTTATGTTGATGAAAAAGAAGTCCTATAATTATAAGCATTCTTCCAGATATGTTTGATGTGACAGCATTATACTTTCTGGAGGATAGTCCATCAACACAAACTCAAAATTCACTGGGTCTGCTTTAATATAATGATGCAAGACCGTTAAAAATCACATTGAGGTTTGGGTGACCTCCATATCTCTCTTAGTATTTGGTCATGGCCAGGAAAAAAAGCAAAAGAAAAAAAAAGTCTCCTTAACACCCAGAAAATCAAGAACTTAAGAAAGCAGTCATCAAGTCACCAACTCCCAAAAATGAAAATATAACCAAGCCATTCACATGCAGAAAAATCAAAATCAAATGAAAATATATTTTTTTTCAAAATTATTTGAAATTGTCTCGTAATCAATCATAGAACAAGTTTAGAGAATTGAACACATAACTCTTTGAACAAGTTTTGTAAAAATGTCCAGTCACTAAAATAAACGTCTCAATTCAAGCACCAAGGCAATTTACAAACAATGACCCCCTTTTCTTTTCTTTCTTATATAGTAGACAAAAACCTCTTTGGTCAAATCTAAAGTGAAGAAAACCAAAAAAGATTATTTCTTGCATAAGCAATAGAAATTCTAACTTGAAATATCTTCCACTCAACCCTCTGATATAAAAGAAAGAGAGAAAAGTAACCCTGTAAGAAGTTCCACTTTCACTTCACAAACAACAAACATGTAAGACCAAAAATTTTCAATTTTCTCCGCGTCTCCTCCTTTTTCTCAGCAACCAAACAGAAGGTCAAAGAAAACATCTCCTAATTTCCAAACAAGATGTCATCCATTTCCTATCCCTCTTTAATTATAATAAAATAAAATAAGAACCAAAATTGGCTGCAAACCCATTGAGTAACATCAGTGTCCAAATATAAAAGTCAATATAATCAATACTAAGTGACTAAGTGACACTACTTGTAACGAAACAATCGATAGAAACATACTGAGGTTCAGGTGACCTCGGAAATCTTTCATGCTATTTTTCCACGGCCAAAAAAGAAAAAGAAAAAAGAAGAGAAAAGAAAAGAAAAGGTAGCCTTAATACCCAAACAATCAACAATTAACGGAACCAGAAAGCTATCATCAAGCCATAGACTACCGAAATACGAAAATATTAGCAAAGGAATGCACTGTTAGAAAAATAAAAATCATATCTTGAACTGATATCAAGTAAAATGGTCAGCTAGTGAAGCATATCACGGACAACTTCATCTTGTCATCCAAGAACTTCAATAACAGAGTAGAAAACGACTGTTCTAAAGCTCGAAATCCATAGTCTGGTTTCTAAACTTTAAGCCCATAATCTAAGAATAGCAAGTATCATCATTGTGATTATTCCATCAACTAGAAAACTAAATAGCTAGAGACCAAGTCTTTCTGTCAAAATTTGAAATTGGCATACAAGTCAGTTACGATACAAAGTTTAGACAACTGAGCATATAAACATTCTAAAGTTCTTCATGAGATTACAATTCCTATGGGATAACAGTTCGAATCCAACCATCCCCCACCCACGAAAGGAAGAAAACTAGAGGGACAGAGAGAATTGCAAGCAAAACCTCTCAATTACAGCTACAAGAAAAGGTCTTTGTTTTATTACCACTTGGCCTTCAAAAAATTTGAACTTGGAAGTTCAATTTGGATTTACATGGACAATAAAAATTTGAGGCTTTTTCCAAGGGATCTTGTAATAAAAAACAAAAAAAAAACCATAAAAATACAAGAATTTCAAACTTTCTCAGCAACCAAACACAGAAGGGACAGAAAGTCATACTTTCCCAGTTATCCCTTTCTAATTAAGATAAAGTAAAACAAAAGCAACCATCATCAACTATGAAAACACCAACACACACACACGTAGAGAGAGAGAGAGAGAGAGAGAGAGAGAGAGTTACAACTAGTCAAGTTCACAACCAGTTCCCAAAATTTAAACAAAAAGAAAGGGAAGAAATCATCCGAAACCCACCAAACTCTGCGTGTGTGCATGAGGGATAGAAAGAGCTTACACAACTAAGAGTCTTCATTTTAATGGAACAAAAGAGCAGCAGCAGGAGAGACCCCAAAAGATGGAAAAAAGGAGACCCTTTTCTGATTTATTTTATAAACTAAGAAGAAAAAAGAAAAAGAAGCCCTGTGTAGTTGGATAAAGCAAAGAATATCTCTCTCAAAGACAGGAGAGAAAGTTGACGAGGGAAAGTAATGCTAAAAGGGTAACTACAGCAATAACTAAACCCCATCAAACACACACCCACTTTGTCAAACTCCCCTTCACAACCGCCACCGTGTCTGAGAAGCCTAAAGCAGCCTCCCTTTCAAGAGGAGACGAAAGAGAGATGGGATTCCATCCAATGACCAACGAATAAAGTTTGGATTTTTGTGTTCGTGTTTATAGTATAATAGAGATTGTGGGGCTATTTTTAGTGCCTAAAAACACAAACATGCAAGAGAGAATGGAGGAGGGAGTGGTGGGGAAGCGTGCGTTATTGGAGTTTAATGTTAAGGATAGTTTCGATTTAGTCCTTTAATTTTGAATTTAGTCTCAATGTGGTCCTTGGGGTTTTTTAAGTGCCAAAAACACAAGCATGCAAGATAGAGTGAGGGGAGTGCTGGGGAAGCGTGCGTTTTTTGTGTAAATCTACTTTAAGGGTAGTTTCGATTTAGTCCTTCAATCTTGAATTTAGTCTCGATGTGGTCCTTGGTGTTTTTCTTAAGTGCCAAAATACAATCATGCAAAGAGAGAATGAAGGGTAGTTTCGATTTAGTCCTTCAATCTTGAATTTAGTCTCTATGTGGTCCTTGGTGTTTTTCTTTAGTGCCAAAATACAATCATGCAAAGAGAGAATGCAAGGGGGGTAGTGGGCGTGCTTTATGGTGGTGGAAATCCATTTTAAGTATAGTTTTGATTTAGTCCTTCAGTTTAAATTTAGTATCGATATGGTCCTCTAATTATTCATTTTTTAACTCAATCCCTAAAGTGTAATGTAGTTTTTTATTGGGTGTTTTTTTTTTAAAATCTTGCATCTTATTTCTTTTTCCAAAAAACAACATTACTCATGTTAAAAGGAATTGATGATGGGATTCAATTGAAGAATGTCTACTACTTTGGAGACTCAATTAAGATAATTGATAAGAATTGGTAGATGGTTAGCTTAGGTTAGCCCATCTAGGCATGTATGTGATGGGGCTAGTTAAAAACTCTGTTTATTTTTGTGTTTTAAAAATGTTTCTGAAAAAATTTAAATTTTTTTTTAATTTTAAATTAATTTTTTTTAATGTTTTTAGATCATTTTGATGCACTAATGTCAAAAATAATTTTAAAAAAATAAAAAAATATTATTTTAATACATTTCCGAGTAAAAAAACACTTTGAAAAGCAACCGCAACCACCCTTTCAAGTACACTCAAAATCTTTGAATTTTCTAGCTTAGCTAATTTTTTTGAACATATAAATAAAATTTATGGTAATAAGTTATAATTAGTTGCATTTTATAGTTTGGTTTTATTAATTAATATGAGACGTTATTTTTGTTAGTTTTGATGTGGATGGCTAGGAAATGTAGACTTTAAATCTTAATTTAGAACATGGTCCAAGGAGGAAAAAAAAAATAAAGCTTGGAATCATGAAATAGATATTTATCATGCTTTTTAAAAATATAATTATTATTCGTTCTTAGAGGAAGTCCAAGAACATGATTTATAAGGCTTTTAGAATTCTTTTTCTATATATAATTTTTTTTATCTGGAAATTATGATTTTTTAGGAAAAAATCAGATGAATTTTTTTAAAAAACTCATTTTGGATATTTTTTTTGTATGAAAAATACAAAATTTCCCAACTACGAACCAATTCTCAATATAGTCCTCAAATTGTTGATTTTAGCAATTGGATAAACTAAAAAAAAAAGGAAGCCTATGTAGTTGGATAAAGCAAAGAATATCTCAATGAAAGAAAGTTGATGAGAGAAGTAATGCTAAAAAAAAGGCAAAACGACAACCGCCAAAAACAAACTACTCTCCCTTCCAGAAACGGCACCGTATTTAAGAAGCCAAAGCAAACTAACTTAACAGACAAGAGTTTGGAGAAGAGACAAAGACCGATTTTTTTATTTATTATTTTGCTCCCAGTTTTTCTTTATTTATTTTATTTTATTTACATTTTCCTAATTTTTATTGTAATACAGTCCTCAAATTATTAACTTTCTCGATTAGGTTTCTTTTGTATCGTACGTTTCTCAATTGGATCTCCTGTTTAAAGTCTTCCTTCTTTTTCTTTCTAATGTAAAACGCCAAATTTTGCTCGAGGCAGGGTAATGATCTTAAGGCGTGTTTGGCACAACTTTTATTTTTTTAGATGATTTTTTGAAAAGTGATTTGGCTTAAAAAATATTAATTGATGGTTTTTTTAGTCTTTAAAACTCTAATTTTAATTATTAATCATTAACCCAGTTATTTAGTTATTTATTTACTTTTTTTTTCAAGG
>Ga0307511_10005239_pt1 | contig 13205 bp, 9 predicted proteins | sample 13_EM_MG_FD_200266 | JGI IMG/M metagenome (GOLD analysis project Ga0307511, IMG submission 200266) | Populus trichocarpa ectomycorrhiza microbial communities from riparian zone in the Pacific Northwest, United States - 13_EM | ecosystem: Host-associated > Plants > Roots > Unclassified | place...
GCGGGGAGCAGATCGCGACGCTGGCCGGGCTGGGGTGGCTGGTGGGACCAACCCCGCGGGTGCGGGGAGCAGCTGGATCGTCTCGGCGCACCTGCCGAAGGCGATGGACCAACCCCGCGGGTGCGGGGAGCAGTTGATGATCCAGCCCAGGGACCCGGGCGTGTAGGGACCAACCCCGCGGGTGCGGGGAGCAGTGGACGAGTTCGTGGGACGCGGGCACGTAGCTGGGACCAACCCCGCGGGTGCGGGGAGCAGGGTCGCACCAGTGAGGTGTGTGGATCGATCAGGGGACCAACCCCGCAGGTGCGGGGAGCAGGTGCATCATCGACGAGGCGCAGGTCGCCTACGGGGACCAACCCCGCGGGTGCGGGGAGCAGGCCACCTGCTCGATCCAGGTCGACGGCTGGCAGGGACCAACCCCGCGGGTGCGGGGAGCAGACTCGGTGAGCTGCAGTGTCATGAATGCCGAGCGTGGTTCTGAGGGACTTTCACCGAGTCGGTCATTTCGGTCATGAGGTGTGGGTTTGTTGGTCGCCAGCTCAAAGGGTGACGGCGGATTGTACGTCGGCAAGTCGACCAGTGCGTGGAGCCGGGTGATTCCGGTCGCGACAGGGCTCGGGTTTATCGAAGGGGGAGCTGGCGGGCGGTATCTGGCTGTATGTATCTGGGATGGCGGGTGACGGGGAGTGCGGGTTGGGGGATCGGCTTGTGGGGCCGGTGCGGTCGGTGTGGGCGAAGCATGACCGGGACAGTGAGGGCTGGTTGCCGTTGTGGCGGCACATGGAGGACAGCGCTGCGGTGGCGGGGCTGTTGTGGGACCGGTGGCTCCCCGCGAACGTACGGGCTTTGATATCTGGGGCGTTGCCGGGTGGTGAGCGGGATGGCCGGCGGTTGGCGGTGTGGCTGGCGGGTGTGCATGACGTCGGCAAGGCGACGCCGGCGTTCGCGTGTCAGGTCGATCAGCTTGCCGATGTGATGCGTGCGCAGGGTCTGGAGATGCGGACGCGGCGGCAGTTCGGGCCGGACCGGCGGTTGGCTCCGCACGGCCTGGCCGGGCAGGTGTTGTTGGCGCAGTGGCTGGAGGAGCGGCACGGCTGGGCGGGGCGGCAGTCGGCGCAGTTCGCGGTGGTGGTGGGTGGGCATCACGGTGTGATGCCGGACCACGGGCAGGTGAAGGGTTTGGACGACCGCCCTCATCTGCTGCGGACGCCGGGGGTGAGCCGGGCGTTGTGGCGGCGGGTGCAGGAGGAGTTGTTGGACGCGTGCGCCGATGAGTTCGGCGTACGGGATCGGCTTGCGGAGTGGCGGGCGGTGAAGCTGCCGCAGCCGGTGCAGGTGCTGCTCTCGGCGCTGGTGATCGTCGCCGACTGGATCGCCAGCAACCCTGATCTGTTTCCGTATTTTCCGCAGGCGGCTCATCGCTCGGGTGCTGAGCGGGTGGCGGCTGCGTGGGAGGGGCTTCGCCTGCCCGGGCCGTGGCAGGCCGAGGAACCATCTGCGGACGTGGGGGAGTTGTTCGGTACGCGGTTCGACCTGCCACCGGGGGCCGTCGTGCGGCCGGTGCAGGAGGCGGCGGTCCGGCTGGCACGCAGGATGTCTGCCCCGGGGCTGATGGTGATCGAGGCGCCGATGGGGGAGGGGAAGACGGAGGCGGCGCTGGCGGTGGCCGAGGTGTTCGCGGCACGGTCGGGTGCAGGCGGGGTGTTCTTCGCGCTGCCGACGATGGCCACGGGCAACGCGATGTTTCCGCGGCTGCTGGATTGGCTGAAGCAGCTTCCTGCGGCGGACGGCACACGGCTGTCGGCGCTGCTGGCGCATTCGAAGGCGGCTCTCAACGACGACTACGCCGACCTGATGCGCAAGGGCGCGCAACGGATCGCCGCCGTCGAGGTGGATGAGGAAGAACGGCCTTGGCGGCCCGCGGATGAGAAGCGGATCGCGTCGGCCGAACTCGTGGCGCACGCGTGGTTGCGGGGGCGTAAGAAGGCGATGTTGTCGTCGTTCGTCGCGGGCACGGTCGACCAGTTGCTGTTCGCGGGGCTGAAGAGCCGGCATCTGGCGCTGCGGCACCTGGCTGTTGCGGGCAAGGTCGTGGTGATTGACGAGGCGCACGCCTACGACACCTACATGAGTGCCTATCTGGACCGGGTGCTGTCGTGGCTGGGGGCCTACCGGGTGCCGGTGGTGGTGTTGTCGGCGACGTTGCCCGCCGGGCGCAGACGGCAGTTGGCCGAAGCGTATGCGGGAGCCGAAAGCGCCGTCGGTGTCGAGGAGTTCGAGGCAGTGGCGCAGGCCGATGCGTATCCGCTGCTGACCGCGGTACCGCCTGGCGGTACCGCGGTCGTCGAGTGCCCGCCCGCATCGGCCCGTGGGACAACGGTTCATCTGGAACGCGTCGATGACGATTTCGGTGTCCTGGCGGACCGGTTGGCCGCCGAGCTGGAGGGCGGGGGCTGCGTGTTGGTGGTGCGTAACACCGTCAACCGCGTTCTGGAAACGGCGCGGGTCCTGCGGGAGCGGTTCGGCGACGACGCTGTAACGGTCGCCCATTCGCGCTTCATTGACCTGGACCGGGCGGCGAACGACGCCGATCTGCTCGCCCGGTTCGGGCCGCCGGGCAAGAGCGAGAAGCGTCCATGCGGACCCCACGTCGTGGTGGCCAGCCAGGTGGCCGAGCAGTCCTTGGACGTCGACTTCGACCTGCTGGTGAGCGATCTGTGCCCGGTCGACCTGTTGCTGCAGCGCATGGGGCGTCTGCACCGCCATGAACGGGGCGAGGGCCAGGCGGATCGTCCACGGCGACTGCGTACGGCGCGCTGCCTGGTGACCGGCGTCGACTGGACGGGCCAAGTGTCGGCGCCGGTACGGGGCTCGGTTGCCGTGTATGGCGCTTATGGGTTGTTGCGCTCGGCCGCCGTCCTGCTGGAGCACCTCGAGGGTCCGCGTCGACCGGTGCGGCTGCCGCAGGACATCAGCCCGCTGGTGCAGCGCGCGTACGCGGACGGCGGGGCCGCTCCTGCCGGGTGGGCGGAGGCGTTGGACGCGGCGTGGCGGCGGCACGAGGAGCATCGCAAGGACCAGGCCGAGCGGGCCGGTGCGTTCCGGCTGGACGCGGTGGGCCGGCCGGGGCGCGCTGTGATCGGCTGGATGGCGGCCGGGGTGGGGGACGCGGACGACACGCGTGCGGGCCGGGCCCAGGTCCGTGATAGCAGGGAGAGTCTGGAGGTCGTGGTCGTGCAGCGGCGCCCCGACGGGTCGCTGGCCACCGTTGACTGGATCGCGCCGGACAAGGCTGGCTTGGAGCTGCCCCAGGACCGGCCTCCCGCCCCTCCGGCGGCGAGAGCGGCGGCGGCCTGCGGGCTGCGGCTGCCGACTCAGTTCTCGTACGCGGAGGTGATGGACCGGGCCATCGCCGAACTGGAGGAACTCTACGTTCCCGCCTGGCAGGTGAAGGACAGTCACTGGCTGGCCGGCCAGCTGATTCTCGCGCTGGACACCGATTGTCAGACCCGTCTGGCAGGGTTCCAACTCCGCTACAGCCCCTCCGACGGACTTGAGGTGACGCGTGTCTGACACCAGGGAAAGCCGTGCGAACGGCCCGTTATCGTTCGACCTGACTTCGCGGCCCTGGATCCCGGTTCTGCGGAGGGACGGCACGCCGGACGAGTTGTCCCTGCGGGAAGTGTTTGCCCTGGCCGGCAGTCTGCGCCGGATCGTCGGCGATGTGCCCACCCAGGAGTTCGCCCTGTTGCGGCTGCTGCTGGCCGTGGCCCACGACGCCCTGGACGGTCCGCGTGACACCGAGGACTGGGCGGAGCTGTGGGCGGACGACGACTGCTTCGTGCCGATCCCGGCGTACTTCGATACGCACCTGGGCCGGTTCGACTTGCTGCATCCGCGCACACCGTTCTTCCAGGTGGCGGATTTGCGCACAGCACGCGACGAGGTGTTCTCGCTCAACCGGATCGTCGCCGACGTCCCCAATGGGGAGCCGTTCTTCACCTCCCGGATGCCCGCCGTTGACCGGCTCGGCTTCGCCGAGGCCGCCCGCTGGGTGGTGCACGCCCACGCCTACGACACCTCAGGCATCAAGACCGGCACCGTCGACGATGCTCGTGCCAAGAACGGCAAGGTGTACCCGCTCGGGGTGGGCTGGGCGGGCACTCTCGGCGGGGTTTTCGTGGAGGGCGACACCCTGCGCGAGACGCTGCTGCTCAACCTGGTCGCCGCGGACACCACCGGGGTGCGCATCGACGGCGACGACCGGCCTGCCTGGCGACGCGAGCCGTGCGGTCCCACTGCCGCCGCGAACCGGCACCCCTCGGGCGTACGGGATCTGTACACCTGGCAGACGCGGCGGCTGCGGCTCCACTTCGACGAGGACGGGGTCCATGGCGTCGTCCTCGGCTACGGCGACCCGCTCACCGCGCACAACCTGCACACGCGCGAGCCCATGGCCGCGTGGCGGCGCAGCAAGGCGCAGGAGAAGAAGCGTGGCGAGGCTCTGGTCTACCTGCCCCGGGAGCACGACCCTTCGCGGGCCGTGTGGCGGGGGTTGGCCTCGCTGATTGCCGAGCGGGAGGTCGCCGGTCAGGGGGCGGAGGCCGCGTCCGTGCTGCGTCCCGGGATCCTGGAGTGGGTCGCCCGGTTGGTCACCGAGGGAGAACTGCCCCGCGGCTTCCTGATCCGGACGCGGGTGGTCGGCGCGGTGTACGGCACCCAGCAGTCGGTGATCGACGAGATCGTCGACGACCACCTGTCCATGGCGGTGATGCTGCTGCACCGTCAGGACCGGGAGTACGCGCAGCAGGCGATCGACGCGGTGGGGGACGCGGAGCGCGCCGTCACTGTTCTGGGTGACCTTGCCACCGACCTGGCGCGGGCCGCGGGCGCACAGACGGATGGGCCCCGCAGCAGGGCCCGAGAACGCGGCTTCACGGCACTGGACGATCCGTACCGCCTCTGGCTGCGCACGCTGGCCGATGCCGCGGACCCCGACGAGCAGCGCACGCTCTGGCGACACCAGACCCGTCGTATCATCCGCCGCCTTGGCGACGAACTGCTGGCCGAGGCCTCAGACGCCGCGTGGGAGGGCCGCATCGTAGCGACCCCCAAGGGCGCCGTGTGGTTCAACTCCGCCTACGCCGAAGGGTGGTTCCGGTATCGGCTCGGCGACGCCCTCGGCCTTGCGGACTCTGCCGGTCCCGAGGCCGACGAACAGCCGCCTTCCGGCACCGACTCCGCCGCAGCCGACGCAGGACTCCCCACAGACAGGGCACGCTCGTGACCACTCCCACCTTCGTCGCTCTTCCGGAACGGGTCGGGCAGATCACCGTCACGAACATCAACGGCCTGCAGCGGGGCTACTTGAGCGACCAGCCGCGCGCGGTGGCGGCCCTGGCCCGGCTGCGGCGCGGTGCCGGCAAGGACGTCCATCAGGTTCCGGACCTGTGGGGATTGATCGACACCGGCCCCCTGCACGATCCGGCCTACGAGGGCGGACTGCCCCCGCGCGAGGACGACTTGGCCCGTGCCGAAGACGCTGTGCACGTCGCTCTGACCCTGTGGGCTCTGCACCAGCAGTCCCGCGGAACCGGCATGCACCGACCCGACCGCAAAGACGCACCCGCCGGTCTGGGATCCGCCGTCCGCCGGCTCATGCCCAAGGGCGACATCGACGAGACGATCCTCAAACGCCTCGTCCGCGCCGGCCACGCCCCGGACCTTCCCTCACTGGCACAACGGCTGCGGGAGATCGTGCTGCTGCTGCGCCGCGAGGACATTCCACTCGACTACGCCCTGCTCGCCGGGCAATTGTGCCACTGGCAGCGGCCGGGCGGCCGGGACGACGTACGCCGCGCGTGGGGCCGCTCCTTCCACGCCTACCGCCCCGCCAAGGACTCCGAGCCCGATCCCGGTGACCCGGCCGGATCAACTCCCGCCACAGGCCCTGCTTCTGACTCCGACACGACCAAGGACGCCTCGTGAACCGCATCTTCCTCGACGTGCACGCCCTGCAGACCGTGCCGCCCAGCAACCTCAACCGCGATGACACCGGCGCCCCGAAGTCGGCCGTCTACGGCGGGGTCCCGCGGGCCAGGGTCTCCAGCCAGGCCTGGAAGCGTGTCACCCGCGAGTACTTCGGCGCCGAGCAGCTCCTCGACCCGAGCGAACTGGGCGTGAGGACGAAGAAGGTCGCGGAGATTCTCGCGGACCGCATCACCGGTCTCGACGCGTCGATCAAGGATGCCGAGGCGCTGTCGCTGGCGGTCGAGGTGATCGAGACGGCCACCGGCTCGAAGATGGCGGTACCGGAGCGCAAAGCGCGCACGGCGAAAGCCGAGGCGGCGGGCGAGAAGGTGGAGGGGGTGGCGCCGCAGTCCAAGTACCTGATGTTCCTCAGCGCCCGGCAGCTCGACGGCCTTGCCGCGCTCGCGATCGAAGGCGCCGCCGACATCACGGCATTCCTGAAGGACAAGGACAACAAGGCGCGCGCCAAACAGATCGCGGACACCCGTCACTCCGTCGACATCGCCCTGTTCGGGCGGATGGTCGCCGACTCGACCGACTTCAACGTCGATGCCGCCACCCAGGTCGCGCACGCCATCAGCGTGCACCGCGTGGACAATGAGTCCGATTACTACACGGCCGTCGACGACGAGAACACCGAGGCCGAGTCCGGCGCCGGCATGATCGGAACGGTCGACTTCAACTCCGCGACCCTCTACCGTTACGCCGCCGTCAGCGTGCACCAGCTCGCCGCCAATCTCGGCGAAGGACTGCGCGAGGACGAACCCGTCACCACCCCCGTGCGCCGTGCCGTCGAGGCGTTCGTGCACGCTTTCGTCGCCTCCCTGCCCAAGGGAAAGATCAACACGTTCGGGCACCACACCCTGCCGGACGCCGTCGTCGTCAAGCTCCGCACCACCCGGCCCATCAGTTTCGTCGCCGCCTTCGAGGAACCGGTGAGCGCAGAGGCGGGCGGTGGGCATCTGCGCGAGGCCTCCGCCCGCCTGGCCGAGTACATCCCCGAGGTCGAACGGGCCTACGGCGATGAGCAGTCCACCCTGACCTGGGTCCTGCGCGTGGGAGCGGCTACCGACAAGCTCGCCGGCATCGGCCAGGAGACGTCCAGCCTCTCCGGGCTCGTCGAGGCGGTCGGCCAGGCTGTGGCCGAGCGCATGGAGAAGCCCGCATGAGCGTGCTGACCCTGCGGCTGGCAGGCCCCCTGCAAGCGTGGGGGGCCTCCGCCCGGTTCGCCCGCCGCACCACCGAGTCCGCCCCCACCAAGAGCGGCGTGATCGGCATGCTTGCCGCGGCCCGAGGCATGGACCGCGGTGACGACGAGGCACTGGCCCGCCTGGCCCGGCTCCGGTTCGCCGTCCGCATCGACCAACCCGGCACCCGGATCCGGGACTTCCAGACCGCCCACCATGGCGACACCGGCAAGTCGATGCCGCTGTCCGAGCGTTACTACCTCGCCGACGCCGCATTCGTCGCTGCGGTCGAGGGCGAGGACGGACTCCTCGAAGAACTCGACGCCGCCCTGCACCATCCCGTCCATGCGCCCTACCTCGGCCGACGCTCCTGCCCACCGGCCCACCCGGTCCGGCTCGGCCTGCACCACGGGACCGACCTCGCCGAGGCACTGCAGGCGGAGCCCTGGCAGGCCGCCGCCTGGTACCGCACACAGCGCCGTCGCGACGCGACCGTGTCCCTGACCGTGCTGCGCGAAGCCCGTGCGGACGAACCCGATGCCGACCTGCTGCGCGACCAGCCCCTCAGCTTCGCCGCCGAACACCGCCAGCACGCTTTGCGCAGCGTGGTCACCACGACCGTGGAGGTGTCCAACCCCAGCGCCAGGACTGCCTCGACACCCCAGTCCGTACCCCGGCACGACCCGTTCGCCGCTTTGGAGGAGAGCGCCTGATGTACCTGTCCCGCTTCCGTATCAACACCAGGCGCCCCGGCGCCCGGCGCCTGCTCGCCTCCCCCCAAAACCTGCACGCAGCCGTGATGTCGTCATTCCCCCACCTCCTGCCCGCGACTTCGGCCGGCCCTCTCCCGTCGGCCGAGGGCCCGCGGGTGCTGTGGCGCCTGGACCACAACGCCGCCGCCGAGGTCTTCCTATACGTGGTCAGTCCCGACCGGCCCGACCTGACCCACCTCGTCGAGCAGGCCGGATGGCCGGCCGCCGCGGCGGCCGACCCGGACAATCCCGGCTGGCAGACCCGGCCCTACGCCCCCTTCCTCGACCGCCTCACACAGGACACCACCTGGGCGTTTCGGCTCACCGCCAACCCGGTGCACCACATCCGCCGCAAGGACGACGAACCGATCAAAAGGACCGCCCACCTCACCCCGGTCCATCAGATGGCATGGCTCCTCGACCGGCAGGAACGCTGCGGATTCCGCATCTGCGAGAAACCCGACACCAAGCGACTCCTGCCCGGCGGTACCACCCACCAGAAGGCCGTTCACCACGGCGACCGCTACGAACTCATCGTCCGCGACCAGCGCAACCTGTCCTTCGCCAAGTCCCGCAGTGACAACGCGCCAGGACGCAAGCCGGTCACCCTGGTCGCCGTCACCTTCGACGGCCGCCTCCAGGTCACCGACCCCGACCTGCTGCGCCACACCCTCGTCCAGGGCCTCGGCAAGGCCAAGGCCTACGGCTGCGGACTGATGACCCTCGCCCCACTCCCCGCCACCAGTGAGCGCACCCCGTGAGCACCGTCGGCCGCCGTGCCGCCCTCACCCCACGCCACCTCACCCGCACCAGCGAGCGCCTTTCCTTCATCTACCTCGAACGCTGCACCGTCCACCGGGACGCCAACGCCATCACCGCCGAGAACGCCGACGGCACCACCCACATCCCCTCCGCCACCATCGGCACCCTCCTCCTCGGTCCCGGCACGCGCATCACCCACCAGGCGATGAGCGTTCTCGGCGAGACCGGAGCAGCCGTCGCCTGGGTCGGCGAGAACGCAGTGCGCTACTACGCCGGAGGCCGCGCCCTGACCCGCTCCTCCGCACTTGCCGAGGCCCAGGCCCTGAAATGGGCCAACCCCCGCACCCGCCTCGCCGTCGCACGCGCCATGTACCGCCTGCGCTTTCCCGACGAAGACCCCGCCGGACTGACCCGGCAAGAACTCCTGGGCCGCGAAGGCCGACGCGTCAAGGACTGCTACCGCGAACACGCCGCCCGCACCGGCATCCCCTGGCGAGGCCGCAAATACACCCCCGGCGACTTCACCAGCGGCGACCCCGTCAACCAGGCCGTGACCGCCGCCGCACAATGCATGTACGGCATCGCCCACGCCGTCGTCGCCTCCCTCGGCTGCACCCCCGCACTCGGCTTCGTCCACTCCGGCCACGAACTCTCCTTCGTCCTCGACATCGCCGACCTGTACAAGACGGAAATCGGCATCCCGCTGGCCTTCGACATCGCCGCGGAGGACGAAGAGGACGTTGGTGCCCGAACCCGCCGCGCCCTGCGGGACCGCATCAACGCGACATCCCTGCTGGACCGCTGCGTTGACGACATCAAGAACCTCCTCGTGTCCGACACCACCGGCACGGACGCCCACCGTGCCGACGAACTGGACCGCGTCACGCTCCAGAGCGACCGAGGCTGGGAAGTGGCCTCCGGATACAACTACGGGGACGCGGACGCGGGCGACGAGGAGACGGTGCCCTGGTGACCGTGATCGTCCTCACCAACTGCCCGCCCGGACTACGCGGATTCCTCACCCGCTGGTTCCTCGAAATCTCCGCCGGCGTCTTCATCGGCAACCCATCGGCCCGCATCCGAGACGCCCTCTGGAACGAAGTCCAGCAATACGCAGGACAGGGCCGCGCCCTCCTCGCCCACACCACTAACAACGAACAGGGCTTCATCTTCCGCACCCACGACCACAACTGGCACCCCGTTGACCACGAGGGCCTGATCCTTATTCGCCGCCCCGACCCCAACACTCCCTCTACGAACAACACGCCCAAACCCGGCTGGAGCAACGCCGCCAAACGGCGTCGCTTCACGAAGAGCTGAGGACCAATAAGCGCGATATGCGCCAGATGCCGGAACCAGTGCAAGTGCTAGAGAAGCCAGTTGGGCACGGGTAAAGCAGCAGGTCGAGAAGTGTGCTCCCCGCGCCCGCGGGGTTGGTCCCAGTTCCGTTGACCAGGCCGTCCGACGGAATGAGTGCTCCCCGCGCCCGCGGGGTTGGTCCCGAGACGTTCAAGCGGAAGATCAATCTTCCGCGGTGCTCCCCGCGCCCGCGGGGTTGGTCCCCTCACCGTCAACCCCATCCGCATCAGATCCGAGTGCTCCCCGCGCCCGCGGGGTTGGTCCCGCCCCGGAGACCTGCGCGTACGTGTCGGTGAAGTGCTCCCCGCGCCCGCGGGGTTGGTCCCGGTTCCAGGTTCGCGACGAACGCCCGGATCTCGTGCTCCCCGCGCCCGCGGGGTTGGTCCCCTGCAGAAGTTCGTGAAGAACCCGCCCTCCAAGTGCTCCCCGCGCCCGCGGGGTTGGTCCCCACTCGGGGACGGCGGCCTTCAGCCACTCGGCGTGCTCCCCGCGCCCGCGGGGTTGGTCCCGACCCCGACCACGGCGACAGCAACACCCGGACGTGCTCCCCGCGCCCGCGGGGTTGGTCCCCAGCAGCCGGACAACGCCCCGGCCAACCCCGAGTGCTCCCCGCGCCCGCGGGGTTGGTCCCGGGTGGACACCTCGGCCTTGGTCAGGGCCGGGGTGCTCCCCGCGCCCGCGGGGTTGGTCCCAAACGGAAAGATCGCCGGGTGTTCGGCGGTCGGTGCTCCCCGCGCCCGCGGGGTTGGTCCCCCGCACCCGCCCGCACACACCACCCGCACAGGGTGCTCCCCGCGCCCGCGGGGTTGGTCCCTTCACCCGCAGTGCTTCCTCCACGGTCACGTTGTGCTCCCCGCGCCCGCGGGGTTGGTCCCAAACTGGTGTACGCCCTCCCCAAGGGAGAGAAGTGCTCCCCGCGCCCGCGGGGTTGGTCCCAACATGACGCTCACCTCCTGGGAAGGGGCGATGTGCTCCCCGCGCCCGCGGGGTTGGTCCCTGGGCCAGCAGCGCCCGGTCCCAGCCGCGCAGCTGCTCCCCGCGCCTGCGGGGATGGTCCCAGTCGGAAACCCGACTGTTGGACTCCCGACACGTGCTCCCCGCGCCTGCGGGGATGGTCCCGCCGACAGGCTTCGTGGATCGCCAGGTCTGCCGTGCTCCCGCACCCGCGGGGATGGTCTCTCCACGGACTGCGCCGACAAGTTGAGGAACTGAGTGCTTCCTTTGCCTGCGGGGATGGTCTCGAGCCCGTTTGCCGCGCCGGCGCTCACAGTGGGTGCTCTCTGCGCTGGTGGGGGTGGGTTCGATGCCGCAACCCGCCTGAGTGTGTTGTGTGGGTTGGTTGTGGTTGGTCAGGTGTGTTGTGGTGGTGGGTTGTTGGGGGTGTGGTGGGTGAGTGATTGCCAGCGGTGTTCGAAGGTGTGGTGGTGTTTTTTGAGGTGGTGGGGGTGGATGGGTTGGTTGTATTGGGCGGTGATGCCGTGTTGTGCGAGGTCTTTGGCGACGTGATGGGGGTCGGGGTGGTCGTCGAGGGCGCGGTGGTGGGCCCAGATGGTGTAGATCCGGAATTGTAGGAAGTATCGGGCCAGTGTTTTGGGTCTGAGGGGCTGGTTGTTGCGGTCGAGGATTCCCTGGCTGGCGAGATACGCCGACAGCTCGGTCGCGTCTGGCTCTGTCTTGTGCTGTTGGTGGAGGTTTTGCCAGGCCAGGTAGTAGCGGTCGACGGGAGTGGGACTGCGCCGTGGGGGCGTCGTTTCTTCGCCGGACGTCGGCTGGCTGTGCGTCGGCTCGGCAGGTGGGCCAGCAGTGGTGGATCCACTGTCGTGGCCGGTGGGTGGGGTCTGTGTCTGTCGTGGCAGGGATGTGGTGGCTGCGGCTGCTGATGAGGCTGCTGTTGGAGAGTGCCCGGGCTGGTGTGGTGGTGCGGTGGCGGGGGAGGGGGTGGCGGCGAGCGCTGTGTTGTCCCGGGCGGTGTGTGCGGCGGTTGGTTCGTCGGCCGCCTGTTCCTGCTCTGGGTGCTTCTGCTGCCGCTCTCCGTGCTCGTGGGCGGTCTCTATCGGAGTGGTTCTTTCCCCGGGGCTGTAGCTGCTGTTGTGGGTGGTCCTCTGCGGTGGTTCGTCGGTCGGCGGATTCACGTCCGGCCTGGAGTGGTGGACGTGCGGGGGCTGTTGGGGTGGTTGGTTGTCTCCGGGCTTGTGGTGTTGCGTGGTTCCCCGCTGTCCGGGTGGATCACTGCCCTGGAGGCCGGGGCCTGGATCTCGTTCATTTCGAGGTGGTGCCGGTTGGGTGCCGCCGCCTGCGTCCAGCTCCCGGGTACAGCCGGGGCCGGCCGGGATGGGGAACGTACCGGTGTCCTCGGGCGACGGTTCCGCAAGCAGCTCCTTCTCGTACTGCTGCGGTAGCTGCCGCTGCTCGTACTGCTGCTGTTCCTGTTCGTACTGCTGGAACTGCTCCGCGTGCCACTCCTGGTACGCGGCGTCCGGGTCGTACGTCGGGTCGTAGCCGCCCTGGTACGCCACCGGCTGGGGGTCGCGGGCCTGGAGCCACGGGCTCTGCTGCTCGACGAACTCCTGCGGCTGCTGTTGGGGCTGGCGCCGGGGTTGTTCGTTCGCCGCAGGGGGCGGCTGCTGCTCCCGGACCGGGGCCTGCTGCGGCTCCGGCTCGCGGGCCGGCTCCGACTGGGGTGTGGGGGGCGGCAGTACGGGTTCGATGCCCGCTGCGGCGAGGCCGGTGGGGGCGGTCTGGGCGAGGGGGATGCCGTAGCGGGCCAGCCGCAGGGGCATCAGGGTCTCGACCGGGGCTTTGCGGCGCCAGGTGCGGCCGTAGCGGGAGTGGAGGCGGGCCTGGTAGACGAGGCGGTCCTGCTCCAGCTTGATGACCTGCTCGTAGGAACGCAGCTCCCACAGCTTCATCCGGCGCCAGAGGAGGAACGTCGGCAGGGGTGAGAGGAGCCAGCGGGTGAGGCGGACGCCCTCCATGTGCTTGTCGGCGGTGATGTCGGCGATCCGGCCGATCGCGTGCCGGGCCGCCTCCACGGAGACCACGAACAGGATCGGGATCACCGCGTGCATACCGACACCGAGCGGGTCGGGCCAGGCCGCCGCGCCGTTGAACGCGA
>Ga0307511_10005240_pt1 | contig 13204 bp, 14 predicted proteins | sample 13_EM_MG_FD_200266 | JGI IMG/M metagenome (GOLD analysis project Ga0307511, IMG submission 200266) | Populus trichocarpa ectomycorrhiza microbial communities from riparian zone in the Pacific Northwest, United States - 13_EM | ecosystem: Host-associated > Plants > Roots > Unclassified | place...
CCTTCGGGGCTATGTTACAGCGGTTCTGGAAACCCGTGTCCTCCCCTTCATTTTTCTCTCTTTTGTCCTCCCTTGTAGTCACTTCAACACTACTCGAGGAATAACATCACTACGATCTCAATCACCTCCGACTCCTCACTCTCGCCCTACTGATTGCCGGTTCAAACTAGACTAGTAACCAGTCCCTAGTACGATCGTGGTCACCAGCCAGGTTCGAACGAGGACTATGCTCGGGCCGTCGAGAACCGCGGGCCACGCCGTCACCACCTTCAACGCGTAGACCTCCTACCGAACCACGTGTCGGAACACCATGTATCTCTGTGAGAATGGTCCAAGTCTGCTCGGAGTAATAATAATAATAATAAAAGCGATACAATACATGCTCCGGAGAATGAAGGAAGACGTGACGCGGAAGTTAGAGGAGGGTGGGCCTTCGAGAGATCGACCAGCGAAAGTGCAGAGACGATGGGACCCTTCTCGATTCCGAGCTGTTCCTGATTTGGGTTGAGGTACCAAACTGGTACGATCTACGTCCAAATGATCTCCATTCCCCAGGTGGAGTGATAGGGGTTTTACAATGAGTTGTGGCGGCACAAGACCCAAATATTACGAATACAAATCGCGGGCTCAAACTCTCTAAACCCCTGCCATTCCCGTGACACCGACGTGGTCCCGAATTTTGGCGATCTGACTGGCGGTAAGCGAACCCTTGCTCGCCCTAAAGAACTCCTCGAACGCATTCTCGACGTCTGACCGTGACTGGAAACGTGGTCTAGGGGATGGTTAAGTACACGGAAGTGCGAATTGGCCTTCGCTGACCTTAGGAAGTCCAGCAAATCGCTCCAGAATACCGGGGATGAAACAACGTTTTGGTATGGGGTTAGTGGCGCCTGGGCGGGAGGGAGGATGTCTCCATCATCCAGACTAAGTGCAACATCGATCGGAGGACCTTCACGTAGTGGGGTGAGGGTATTCGGCGAGGGTGATAAGATAACGGAAGGGACCCTCCGGTGACGGTCTGGTCGAGTCGTCCCCGGTTCGAGTGAGGTAGAAGGAGGTTCTGGTACAGGAAGCACCGGCTCTGGCTCCGGTGCTGGGATCTCAACCTTTGGTAGCTTGGGAGCCTGATTCCAATCGTATCCCGGCTTAACCATTAGATTGACAGTGTCACCGTCCTTGATGTTATATTCTTTGAGCAGTTTCGCGTCTGCGAGAGCTTTGCCTTTGAGAAGCAAACGTTGTACGTCAACTGGGGGAGCACCGGGTTGCGAAGCAAGGTAGGATTTGATGTCTGCGATGGTGTCACTTGACTGTACGGCCAAAGTGTATGTTTTGAGCGGTTTGAGTGACTTGATCACTATGCTCAGCGAGTCTGTAACGAGGGATCAGCCTGTGTACGATGAGTAAAATTTATATCGCGCTGACCTGTTGACGTGGAGCCGACTTCCTCTCGCTTAGGCGGGTCAGGGAGGGGAAGCTACCGGGGAATAAAGGAAATCGGTGAGACGAATGTCTGCGGTGTCACAGCTGGGAAAAAGTGTACCGGAAGGACTGGGACCCTTCTGAGGCTTTGTTCTGGGGGAGCCTGGAAATCGTCGGGGTAGCTGACAGGTTGGTTGGCAATTACCCCAACGAGAGTCTTGAGAAACGTGGTTTCAGCCTGTTCCGCCATGAGTGTTTAAGAGTAATCGGATGTGGAGGGGTGTGACTTGTAGGTCACATATTCGTCCCGTTCCGTTGTCTCTGCTGTCACATCCTCTCAAACTTGTTTCTCAAACTCATGGCGGTCAGTGTTCTTGTGCTTGCGGTGGTTCTCGTGGTCTGACGAGCACCTTGCGGTTTGTAGTCGGGGTTCAGTTACAACGCCGGTATGTCGTACTGTCGCCTCTGAAACGCGTGTGCGGTTGTAACCGGCATCCCAGGTCGTTCACGGTGCTTTTCATACTGGCAAGAGTTCTCCAAAGTAACTTGACCGCACGAGACTTTCAGACAGTATCACTCATGGCCCTCCCCGTAGTGTTACGCGCAGACGGACGCTCCGAGCCAATGCAAGGCTCAGGCAGATGATTACCTCGAGTGTCTTCACCGGACGCAAGAAGTATAACCCGCTGGCCCTTCCGAATCTACCCTTTGTGCTAATGCTGGAAACCTGCTCCACTAGATTGCCCGGGCTCAACAGGTCAAGGCCGAATTCGTAAAGCAGGCCAAGAAGCACGCGCATGACCGCAAGACCTCTGACATTCTTTCGGACGGAGTGATTGTGGGGGTTGGCCTGATACAGAGGGATCATTAACCTATCGATTAGAATACACACAGCCGTACACTTTTCATGATTTTCGGTCCCAAAATTGATGAGAACGAGAGCCTCACCGGGGAAGTGTGCGATCGACTAGCGCCGGGGATCAGATTCGTCCCACCCTCCTCCGCAAGTGCTGGTCATTGTTACGTCTACTGGTCGTTCTTTGACCATATCCTCCACCTCTTGACTTTCTCGACCCCCCGCGAGACAATGGCCCGCAGAGTGGTTCAGAAACCTAAACCCACAGTCACCGGCGAGGCGATCCCACCCACGACACGCCAAACGGGGACCAAGGACTCTCCCATCCTTCTCTTGTCTGATGACGAAAACGAAGGAGGAGGGCACACCCGTCGTCCCCTTGAAGTCACCGCCGTTCCGCAGAAGAGATATCTCGGTGTGTCCCCTTCCGATGCTTACACGTTCAAAGGGCAAGGTAGTGCCTACTATATGATGATAGCGATGGGTTACAAACCCGACAGCGGGCTCGGTCCAAATTTGCGAGGTTCTGCAAATTCCCGCTCCGTATCTGGCGTATCCGGTGCATGCTTATCCTCTCCCAGGGAATCTCCGACCCTTGCCGATTGAACTCCGGAAGCGCAGGGCTGGGATAGGTTATCACACAACCTCCGTGTCGCGTAGTCCGTCTCCCGTGCCTCCTCCTCGAAAGGCGCCCGTAAAGATTATCAGACCGCCCAAGGAACCTGTAGCCTCGACATCCAAACTCAAACAACCTGCGGCGAAGGCGACCCCCCAGACGAGTTCCCAACTAAAGGCAAAGACACAGAAATCGGTTCCACACAAACCAACCCCTCTCAACCTTCCAACGGATCTCCCCAAACAACCTGCTCCGACCAAACTGTTGCCGCCTCCGCCGACAGCAGCTTCGCCTTCGCCTCCTTCACCTTTTCTCCCATCGGACCTCTATATCTCCATGATGAGCGGTCTCGCGATGGCGAACATGCCACAAACGATGCAAGCTGCTGCTTCCACAGACCCAATGGCCGCGTTCCAGTTCGCTCAGATGTGTTTCGCGCCACCTTCAGCTTTCCCCTTGCCCCCCTTCCCATTTGTGCATCCACAACCCGATCCCGTGGCCATCCAACCGCGGCTTCACGCCCCTAATCTTCCTCCTAAACCAGTCTCCGATCCTACCCCTAAGTCAAACCCCAAGTTAACTCTCCCTTCCGTTCCTTTGTCCATACTTCGAGAGGGCAGCCACAAATCCACCTCAACCTCCGCCCCAAATCCATCCATAACGATAGAGAGGGACCCCCTGGTGGTAAAGCAGAAGCAAATGGCCCGCAGAAACAATATCGGATGGATTCCTGTACCTGGGTTTCCGGACAGGGGATGTTTCAACTTGGTTCCAACGCCAAGCTACCTTCACTGGTCCTCCTCCGGCGAAGTTACCAAACCCGATCCCCAGCGCTCGTTGGTTATGGAAGATATCCCAATCGTCTTCAGAAACACGTCGTTCGTCAGGACTTGGAGCGACCGATTCTCGGCAGTCGCAGTGCACCTAAACGGCGGTGGGAAGGCGTTGATCGAGTTCCCGTCAAGGGAGGTAGCGGAGGAGGCGTATGATAGCCCAAGGTTGCGCGATGGACTTTACAAGAAGGCTACCCACGTCAGGGTGTTTTGGTACCGACCCCAGACGGAGGAGGGTGTTGCATCCTCCTCGGCGTCTACCACGGACGTCACTGGGGAAGCCGAGGATGTTCTCACCGCCGTGACCGCCACCACGGCTCCCGAAGAGCCTATATCAACGAACATCAAAGATCCAACCCCGCTTGTGAAGACACCCCAGCTTGGGCAAAAGGTTCAATCCAAGGGCAAGGGTAGGGGATCTTCTCTACCGCATCCAGAACGCGATGTACTAGATCTCGACCTTCCTGCACGGGCCTCGACGGCTCCAACATCCACCTCGAGACCAGAGTCTCCATTTGCAACTATGAGGTTCGCCACGGCCGATCGAGAACAAAGACAGCGTTCGGGCCCTGTGGACCGGACCGCCAACGAATCCGTGGAAGGGTCCGAGCGTACTCCATCGCGTCCACCTACTTCACCTTCGCCTTCCGAATCGCCAAGCTCTCGCAACGTTCCATTCCCCTGCCTTCGCTCGCCCTCACCAGAGATCCAACAGGAACCAACACCAACTGGATCGCCACCTTCACTCAGATACCCCAGCTCGACTCCTCCGGAAATGACAAATCACAACTCCAGTACATTTTCCTCCGAAACTTCAACACGCGACAATCCATCTCCCACTTCCACGTCCGGGCCGCCTGCGACTGGAGGCGCCTCTCTGGAGCAGCAGCTGCGGATGAGGTTATTGATGATGAAGCAGACCAGGATCGCGAACAGGAGTGGCGAACGGTCTTCACCAGCATCGACCCCATCCACGGTTGTTGACCCCGAGCCTGAGACACTTTTCAAGGTGCCCTCACCTCCGCCCGTATCACAAACCCCCAAGGGCATCGTGGCCTCGGAGAGTCTAGAGCTGCTTGCGACTTCATTCATAACCGACACCCTCAACGCTGCTCGGGGGCGGCTACCTAGCGAGCCGGAGGTATTCAACACTTCGATGAACGCACGCCTAAACAAGAAGCGGGGGTCCAGCGACGCGTTTGGGTCGTCGGCGGACATCGCTTCTAAGCGACAGCGACTCGCTCAGCAGATCGAGGAGTCGAAGCGGATCATGGGGCGATGGATAGCAGCGAAAACCAAAGAGGAGAGGAACCGGATTTTCGCATTGTGGGAGGAATCGAATCGGTTTGTTTCGTTGACTTGTGTTGATTGTGCGCTCATTCTGCCTCATGACCTCTTCCCACCGCTATTTTTAGGTCCGTGGAATTGCTCTCGAAACCCGCAGCTGCGCCCTTTCAGTGGCCATGTTACGCGGAAAAGTGCCTTATTATCGACAGCGACGACGAGGACGAGCCGATGGACTTGCCTTGATCGCCGGTCCCAGTGTTCCCCCGTGGAGTTCGTTTTCTGTCATTGTTGTCTCATTGCATTTCTACTTTGTTTCCCCAGCTTTCTTATCATCACTTGCCCTTGTTTCGCATCATCGTTCCCCATCATAATTTGCTTTTTCGTGTGTTATCCTTCAACTTTCCGTCTCATCATCCTAGCCATGGTTCGCCCATCACCCTGGCGCGTTCCTTTATGTCAACTGCCACGATATTTTTATCCCTGACCTCCGTGCCGGTGCTCAGCTGGTTGGTGGTGTACGAACTCTGCGTTCCGGGTACTTATTTACCGTTGGGATTCGCATACATTTATACCTCGGATCAGATGGTGGCCCTCTGCATCGAATAGAGTGGACGATAATTATATAATCGTCCGTGTGGAATGTCTAATAGTTTCCTTATCCGGAGGTTGCCGTACAGCCCGCCGACGACTGTCAAGCGGTCCGAGATTTGTTCTCTCACACCGCGGTCGTCGTCCCTTGTTCCTCTACCGCCATGAGTGTGTTCGCATCCTCAGCTTCTGTTGGCACCAAAAACTGACCTAGGATATCAGCTGCTGTTTGTAAATCTGGCTGGGACTGGGCATCCAACTCGCTGGACCAGAATCCTTGTGCTGTTGCCGGGGATCTCGAGGCTCCATGCAGGGGGCTAGGTACGTCCCCGGTTTCCTGTCGCCCTCTCCATCTGTAATTCATGTCACGAATAGCCTCGTACACTTTGGGCCCCCTCAACAACACGAACTACGTCGCGCCACCGAAGGGTTCAGCACTTACCTGTGAATGCAATACCATCATGTACTCGTATGTCTCCGTGTCACCCGATTCTACCGTTTCGCGTGGGCGGTATGGTTGATGACGCGTTTTACTGTGTGATAGCCTTTTCATGGCATGCACCGCCTGTCAAGGAGAGACCACTCAAAGGTATTCACTCCGTCGTGTCCGTGTTCGTGACCTCACCGACCCCCTCACCCCCCATTCCCCCACAGGTGGACTTTCTGGAGCCAGTATTGCGAGTCTGTCTATGTCACTCAGTACGTCACCTTCCCCGGGCTACCAACCACCCTCTTCGCGATTGACACTGATCCCTATCTCTGATGGATATAATCAGATATCCGGGCGGTATGTGATGATCCTCGCAGCTTTGTCGGTCCCGGCCATGCGCGGAATCCCGCGTGAGAGGACGTCGAGGGAAATTGGTCACTGACTTGCCCGTTTTTCATAGATATTCCTGGTGGGACTGCCGTGCCACACTGGGCGTACCTCAATGTCACCGGATCTGACATGTGGGATGCAGCCGCTGCCAGGGCCGTCGTAGGTCAGTCTTCGGCTATTTTTCGTAGAGGTTTTCCCTCATCGACGATCGCGTCTTGCAGATCTACCCGAATCTATTGCTTCAAAACCCCCTGTAGCCACCCTTTCCAGTACCTCCTCCTCCTCCTCCAGCCGCACGGGTACTAGGACTGGCACCACTCCAACGAGGAGTCCTACCAGCACCGGTAGTGGAGGGGGAGGTTCCAACGCTGGTGCCATCGCTGGAGGCGTCGTGGGGGGTCTCGCCGGTATCGGTTTAATCGCTGCTGTCGTCGTCTGGTTTATCATGAAGAAGAAGCGTGCCGGGGCAGCACCTCCCAATGTTCTCAACAGCGGTTACCCGGACCCGAACACATACCCCAAGTATGAACATGCGCCTCCTGTCTCTCCAGGGCCGATAAGTCCACAGATGCTCTATAACCCATCCGACCCTTCCACATTCCCTACCGCGATTAACGATCCCTCGTTCGGGGCCGGAAGCGGATACCCCCAGACCTCGTACGATCCTAATGCGCAACGGAGGGGTCATTACAGCGGCGTTCCAGAGGTTTGAGCTGACCTCCATTTGTTTTTTTGTTGTGGTTTTCCGCGGATTCCCCCCCTTTCTCTTCCAATTCGGTACATAACATGGCTTTATTTACCCGTCTACAGGCACCCTGATTTATGGTAATGGCTGGAGGTAGTTCGAACTATCCGCACCTCATCGACACATCTTCTACCCGCTTGCTTTCGGACATTCTTCTGATCGTAGCTTGCTTTATCTATCTCTTCTGGCTAGCCTAACCGTTTTACACTACGCGTTAAATCTCGAGCGAATACTATAATGTGAGGATCCAGTGAGTGACTTTCATGGCGGGTGCCAGTCACTGCAAGTTGTATTGTTTCGAGCCCCAGACAATGGTCGGGGTCCTGACAATTCCCTTTTCCAGCCAGGATATTCGAGCTCTGGAAAGTTCAAAAGGCCATGGAAAGTCACTCAGTTAACCAAGCTCGTTGGGAAAGGTATCAGGCAGAGGGCTATTGCCATGGGTTTACATGTGTTACATGTTCAAGTGAGGAAGGAAGGTAAATAGTGAACGAGTGAGATGAATGTATGTGCGAGTCGAGTACGATAAGGTCGGTGAGAATCCCGGTGTATGCTACAGTCTCTAAAACAAAAGGATAACATAAAATCAAGAACAGGGCACAAGGGGAATTAAAGCGAGGGAACCCCCATGATGCGTCACGGATTCAATTGCTGGTACACCTCGAAGTACGTCGTGTACTCTTCGGGCGTCATCAGCTCTTGATGTTCTTCCGTGATAGTTGAGAACGGCACAGGCTCTCCATTCACTGTGAGGGGAGTCAACACCGGGGGTGAGGGGGTTAATACCGTGATGAATAACGTACCGTAAACGATCGGATCCTCCCCTTGAGGCAGGGTGACCTCCACGTCCAGTGGCTGTTCCTTCACCAGCGCTTCCAACATGGGCGTTGTGGATGCAATGATCGGACCCGACCCCGGATTGTCGTAACCCAACTTGACCACTTTCTTCCCCGAATTCGAGGTAGAGAACCCGACATCCTCCGTACTCCTTGATCGCTTTCGATATTCGTTTAGTGAGTTGAGGTATTCGATGGACGGTTTCACGTCTTCTTCTTCCTCCCCAAAGTCGCTCCCACCCGTTTCCAGTACTGGTGTGGGCTGGGAGGAGGCCGCGAGGGATGCGTAGTACTGGTCATAGACTGGAGACGGTGAGCGTTAGAATTCCCCATCAGTGGAAGGGGTGGGACTCACAATCGTGTTCTCGCTGTTGCTGAGATATGACCGGCTTCACATCCTCCTGCTTAACCTCCAAATACGACTGATCCGAGCCCCTCTGCAGACTCTTCGCGCCCAAACTCCTCAAAATGTCCTCATTCGACGAAGGTGCCGTCCCAGCCGCAGCCTCGGCATTCCTTGCGCTTTCCGCAATGCCGAGTGCCGTTAAATCGCCAGATATCGTACTTTTTAAATGCCACGAAGGTAGGATATTCTGTTGTCGTTTGGCTTCCGCGGCTTCTTGGCGTTCCCGTCTCCGGGTGGCCTCGTCCTTGTCTGTAGCCATCTCGATCGCGATCCCATCGTCCTTGTGCTGACCGGGTGTCGAGCCGGCTATCTTTAGGCCATCTCCGGTTGTGGCTTCGCCGGAACGTTGTTGAGCCGTTTCTTGGATATGTTGTTTTATCCAAGTCACGACGTCGAAACTTGAAACGCGCCCGGGCCATGATGAGTACTCCTGCGGAGCATAAGAATCATGGAGACTCACGCGGGGAGAACCATCTCTTCGGTTTTCCGTAACCCCTCACGGATGAACCTCATTTGAAAGTTGAAACGTTGCATTCTGTCTTGATTGCCCTTCGCGGTGTCCGCATTCTCGTTGTCGATGAGTTCGCCGCGGCAAATGTCGCAAACGAACACCCCGAGGTTGAAATCGATTAATCGGTCCACCTCGAGCGTCGAGAACGATTTCCCACATTGAGGGCAGACATAACCTTTGCTGTCGAGTTCCTATCCGACATTTTTAGCACATCTGAGCGCGAAAGAAGGAAATCTGGGAGGGGCGCACGTTTCGTAGGCCAGTATCGATGATCCTTCGCATTTCCGCCACTCGCCACTTGACAACATTGCAAAAGTGCTGGTAGTCGATGTAATAGTACTGTCGACCGACCGAACGCTGTGCACCCTCTTTGAGTTCGTTCTGGCGGTGTCTGTGTTTACTGAGCTTGGTGTATTCGACGGTTCCGGGAGGGGGTGAACGTACGTTTTGACGAGTCCAGCTTTGTCAAGCACTGTCACTAGCTTGGTGAGCTCTTTGAGCTGAAGACCCAAACGTCCAGCGAGGTCGTCGTCTTTGAGACTATTGGGATTGAACGCTGCTTTACAATCAAATGTCGTGTCAGGGATTATACTTACACAGGGTTCCTTGCGAGTTGGTCCATGATAATCGTGAACTTTGGCTCGTAAAAGGCACGAGAGACGTATTGGGCGAGGAGACGGAGGGTGTCCTGATCCTCCGTGGTGGCCATTTTGGAGAGGGAGAGGGATGCGGGTGGGAGTCAGCCACCAACGAAGCAGGTCGAGGAAGAAGCGCGTAACTGGATTACTGTCACTTCAAATTATGAAATAGCCTAACCATCCTCTCCTTTCTTTCTCCCACCACCACCTCTATCTCCACCCGCATCTCCCCACTCTCGTTCTTGGATGGGGACACCGTACTGGTCCCTTGTCGTGACCGTCTTCGAGGTGAGCCCCATCCAGTCAGTTCCCTTATCCTGCCATTTCCTCTGAACACGAATAATCTCTCCAGTCTATTCTCGAAGTATTCATCCTCTGCGTCGCTGGTTATGTTCTCGCGAAGCACGGAATCCTAGACAAGAAGACTCAGAGGGTGCGCAGTCTCACGATCTTCGTCGAACCAGATTCCGACGATACTCCGCAAACAGCAACTCAACCGCCTCAATGTCTCCCTCTTCACTCCATCCCTGCTCTTCTCAAAGGTCGCGTTCTTCCTGACACCCAGTACGCCTCTTCATTTACCGGGCTCGTGTACGGGACCTTACATAACGTCGCAGAGAAGCTACGGGAGTTATGGGTTATCCCCATATTCTTCGTCATCGTGACCGTGCTCTCCATGGCCGTGGCTTTCACCCTTGGTTGGACCTTCCGACTCAAACGGTCCCAGAGAAGTTTTGCCATGGCGGCTTCAATGTTCATGAACTCCAACTCCCTCCCGATCGCCCTTATGCAAAGTCTTGTCATAACGGTCCCTTCACTCCGCTGGGAAGCCGAAGACTCCAAGAACCCAATGCTCGCACGTGCTTTGACCTACCTCGTTCTTTACAGCACCCTTGGCATGGTGATCCGTTGGAGCTATGGCGTGCGACTGTTGTCACAAGCTGACCCAGAAGGGGTGGAGAATAGCCCCACCACGGATGAGCCGATGCGACCCGAAGAAGGACTCGGGGAACAACTATCACACAGTTCAGATCTATCCGTCAGCGAACGCGTCCCAGAGATCATCAGAGCCATGCGTGCCCCAGCACTCTTAGGTGTGCCAAGGAGGAAGAATACCGCCAACGTGTTCTACTCGTTTCCCAACACCCCTACTCGATCGGTGTTTCAACTCCCAGGCGATACTAGCACCCTCCAGACCCCTTATTTATCCGACGAGGAGGAGGATGACGACGACGACGACGACGAACTCCCACGGGCTAGACACGTTACGGAACCCACGCGGTCTAGGCTACATTCAATTCTTCGGAGAACCAAACGAAGGATAGTTCAATCTGCAAAGGCGCTGAACGAGTTCATGACCGTTCCGCTCTGGGCTGCCCTCGCATCTTTCGTCGTGGCATGTGTCACGCCCCTGCAAGAATTCTTGAAGAATGACGTTCAGCCCTTAAAGGGAGCACTCAACAGCGCGGGGAGCTGTTCAATTCCGTTGACACTTGTCGTCCTTGGGGCTTACTTCTATACGCCGCCTCCTGAGGACGAGGTCGTGGACCGGCGCCGAGAAAGCGCGCACAGTGATTCCACTCTATCGTTCGCGGGCAGCATCCGAAATATGCTCAAGCTAACCAACTCTTCGAGGAGTAAACGAAGGGCCGCGGTCCACGATCCCACCCTAGGGGAGACCAAGACCGTGGTTATAGCAATCGTGTCGAGGATGATCATCACGCCAGCCCTCCTGATGCCCTTGATTATTTTGTGCGCCAAGCACGATTGGCACGAGGTGTTCACCGAGTGCGTTCTACGTCCGCTATCTCTGTCCGTTCCTTGAGTTCTCGGACCACTACTCACACACACGTTCGTTACTGCGCAGTCCCGTGTTTATCGTATCAAACGTGCTTCTGGTCTCATCCCCTCCCGCTTTGACACTTGCCCAGGTACGTCAACTCCCCGCTCATTGTTGCCGATCACTTGAATTTTCTTGGATCCAGATAACCCAAGCCGCCTCGGGAGACGCCTTCGAACGCCTTATCAGCAAGACGATTTTCTGGTCCTACTGCGTGCTCACACCTCCACTGACAATTTTATACGTTGTGATCGGTCTCAAGCTTACCAAGCTTTAATCTCCGCTCAAGGTTCGTATCCCCGCAATAGACAAGACATTGGATATGCGCCCACATACTGCATCTTGTTTCGCCCTTCTTTTCTTGTGCTTGCCTGTTTGTCGAAGGGTCCGTGTATTCTAGTTCCTTCTCTCACATCTTGTTCCGCCCGTAGAAGCGCTCCCTCCACACCTCCCATATTTCCCCGTGCTCGCCAACTATACTACCTACCGTTAGTGTATTGGGTTCAATTGTCCATATAACGTCAATACTTCTCTGTTCACCTTCCCATCCGGTTTTTCTCCCCTATTTATCCTGCCTGCACCTAACTGCAAATCTAGAGTAGATAGAGCCCAGGTGCTCGCACACCCGCGTCCTTTATTATATCCCCCGCCTGACGATTTACCTGCCCATCCACGGCAATCGATCTTGGTTCTTGATTGCGATCGGGCATGGAGGATGGAATGAAATGCAGCACCGACTTGATTTCCCTTCCTTCTCTATTCACCACAAAATCACATCCAGGGTATCTAAGGGGAAACAAGAAGTACAATACGAACTGCACCACCCCATTCTAAGTTAGACGCCAAACAACCCAACCCAAGAGAGGAAAACAACGAAAAGGGCACACGACCCCCACGAGAAAACTTTCTGACCTTTTGGGCGGACCTTGACACCCCAAAGACTCCGGAGAATGGCTCCAAACCCACTGGCACCGTAATCGGTAGGGGTGAGCAACGCAACGGTCTTCAACTGGATAATATACCAGCACATCTCCCGACCTGCGCCCATCAGTAACGGAACCTTGACTCCGGTCAACCACCCTAACCCGTCCAATAATCGGTCCCAGACCGAGATGGTGAAATCTGGAGGCGGAGGAGGGACGTAATCGTACTTCTCTGCTTCCAGTTGGATGGGAAGCTGTGGAAGGTGTATTGAGAGTCGGCCGATCCCGATGAGGCCGGCATGTCCGCTTGCGAGAGCTGAGTTCATCGCGGTGTATGTCCTGAACCCGCCAGTGAGTGCGATAAGGGGAGCCTTGGGTCCTTTGGGTAGAGATTCGTGAATCTTTCTGGAAAATTGCGAGAAGAATACTTGGCGTTTCGACGCCGATGCCATAAATTCTGTACCAACAGTTATTGTCAGTGCCATGGCCCAATCGCCACCATTCCCAGGACCGCAGCCCATAACCCACGAACCTGGACTCTCGTAATCTCCACCAGTAATCTCCAGAAAATCGACGAGCCCCCAACTTACGATATCCTCAACATGTCGTAACGCTTTCTCGTCACTTGTCGCAACTGCATCAACGAAATCCGTCGAGTTGAGTTTGATCCCGAGGATGAAATCCTTGGGAACGCTTCGGCGGATTTCGGTGGCTATCCGACGCAGCAGATACAACTTCTCGCCGTACTCGTCCGTGCGTTGATTGCTCTGTTCGCCGTGGTGTGTGGTTAGCACGAGAGACTTCGACAAAAAACCCCAACTCATTCATACCTTCTCTGAGATGAATTGGCTTAGCAGGTCTAGCGTACTCGTTCAATCAGGAT
>Ga0307511_10005242_pt1 | contig 13202 bp, 6 predicted proteins | sample 13_EM_MG_FD_200266 | JGI IMG/M metagenome (GOLD analysis project Ga0307511, IMG submission 200266) | Populus trichocarpa ectomycorrhiza microbial communities from riparian zone in the Pacific Northwest, United States - 13_EM | ecosystem: Host-associated > Plants > Roots > Unclassified | place...
TGAAAATATAGTAAAACACTTCTAATGTTAATCTGATCACTTAAATAGTGTTGGTTACTGTCCTGAGACAGAATGGGCGGAGATAGTGGAGACAAAAATATGTTTGGTTGAAGAGATAGAAACAAAAATATAAAAATAAATCTATTTCTGGGATAGTTTTGGAGTGATATTTCTAAAATATCCTTGTAAAAAGCTCTTAATTCTAAAATTATTCAACTAAGACATGAAAAATTAAAAACAATTATTATCATGATTTTAAAACCCAATTTAAAGGTCGATCTAGGGCAACGGTCGGGTCACTGGTCGTGGCCTATGTTATAAGTATATAAGGAAAAGTTGCATAAAAATTATTTTCCTCTCTTCTAATTCTTGTGATTGTCGTAACCCTCCTCTCGTCAAACCAAGAATTTCAAATTTTGATCTAGAGTTTTTGAGTTTAAGAAAGGTGAAAGTAACAAGTAAATGAGTTCCCTTTCATGCTATTTTTTATTATGGTTTGTTTATGGAAGGATTAAAGAAGATATTATGATTTATAAGGATTTGAAGTTTATAGTGTTAAGATTGATTCATGATTATTATGGGTTTAAGGTTAAGTGATTGATTTTGGCTGTGTTGTTAGAAATAAGAATTAGTGAATTGATTTATTTAATTGATTTTTTATGGGTTAAGAAATTTGTTTCAACTTTGCTGGAAAATCTAGACAGAATGGTTTTGAGGTTGAAGATGATAAAATTTTATTTTAGTCATTGATTTATGAAAATTATAGTTTAATCCCTAAACTTTAAAAATTTATAATTTGACCCCTAAATATATTTTGAGATTCTGGGAATTATTATTATGAGGTTAAGGATGATGAATCTCAGTTTGATAATTGATTTGGGATATTTTGAGCTTGGTCCCTCAATTTTAGGAATTTACATTTTAGTCCCTAGACTTTTTTTAAAAATTAAATTTAGGTCCCTGGTTCGTTTCTGAACATAATTAAGGATGGTTTATGGGTGAAATTTCAATATGGTTATGTATTTACAATTTGATCCTTCAATTTTGGTAAAATTATGTTTTAGTCCCTATTTTTGAAAAATTATCGCTTTAGTCCCTAAACTTAAGAAGCTAGACCTGTTTTTATTTTATGCATTGAAATATTTTATTTGTGTTTTTTTATAGTATATTCCGTATATTTGTTGTAGGTTCTTCTAATGATCCTCAATAGAATTTTCGGGTCTTTCATCTGATATTCCTTTTAGTTCTAAATTTTCCAGGTGAGTGAGATAATCTTTAATATGTATGTAATATAAATAAATATGTATGTCGATTATATGATGAGTACAACTAGTTATATAATTTATTGAGTATTTATATATGTTGTTTTATTTTTCGAGTACTTATCTATTCTTGAATTTGCACTTGTATTCTGTTGAACTAAATCCTATTCGATATGATATACATTACTTTGATAATTATGTGAATATCTATTATGCCTTGATATAGGACTTGTTAGTAACTTCATGCTAATGAAAAATAGTTAGTTTATATGCACACAGTATTCTATATACCTAGCTGGTGAGAGAGACATCAACCTGTGACAACTGATTCTCCCACAGTGGTCATTTTTGGGTGTCATCTGGTCACCGTTGACTTGTGTTTATCCTTAATATTCAGATTTGAAAACATAAAAAAACAACAAAAAAAACAAGTCTTTCAAAAGTAGCCTATAACATATTAACATTTCATTTGTGCAAACCAGACTACACTAACTATATTTTTGAAAGTAAAAGGCCACTTTACATGTATAGTTGCTGGAATGTAAAGATATGAGACAAGAAAAACCCATATTTTTATTTTAAATAAGTTTATTGCAGAGAAATAAAATCTAAACTCCAATAGTTTTCTCATGTGTAAGATCACTAACAACACAAGTAAGACTTAATCTTCAAGAAGAAATATGCATATATATAGGTTCCTAATTATACATGTTATCTTTGATGCACTGAATTTTCTCCTTGAAAGTTGGAGTCCTTTAATATACTTGTTAATATGTTATCTGGTCCTTTAAGATAATAAGATTGTCGCGCCTTGGAAGCATAGATTTATCAAAGATGAAAGTAAGAATGTGACAGATGGGGTTTTTGTAGAAGGAAGAAAGTACATGGGGTTTTTAGAGAAGGAAGAAGGGAACATATGTGTGGGTTAGGGTTTTTTTTCTAGAGAATGAAAGGTTTCTCTCATGAGATTGGTATGTCTGCATGAGTTGGTGAGTTGGTTTTTGGTTTTCCAAGGTATGCGTGCACTGATTAATTATTAATTCACAATTATTTTTCACTTTCTTTTCATAAAAGTGTAATTCTAATCTTTTCTTTTTAGCAGCAACATATTTTTTCATTGTAAAATTTTTGCTACATATTAGAAATGAAAAATCCATTGTTGATTCTTAATATATTAATTTTTTTAAAAAATATTCATTCCTTTTTAACAAAGAATTTTTCATTGCTAATTTATAAATCCATTGCTAATATTAAAAATTTAATATATACATAATCTGTTGCCAATCCATTGCTAAATCAGCATCTGAAAGCAAATTAACAAAGAATTGTGAAGCTCTTTCAATTTCGGTCGGGACAACCTTGGACTATGCATATTTCTTGTTTTATGTTTCAGTGAGTTCATACCTCATAGTCTCGAGACACGGCTAAAATGTCAAAGCTTAATTTTTGATAGTTCAAATTGACGCACATGCATGGATAATATTATAGTCGTCTTTGGTCAGCGTGAAAGGGTAGTGTCATTGATTACAAGCTATATTTTGTCCACCGGGGATCGTTACAGGATCAATTCCCACCATGGAAGATATATAAAGGTGATGGACGAAAACGTAACAGGGTTAGTCATTAATTAATTAATGAGCAAATTCTTGATAAGATTGTTCAACTACTCATGTCTGTATTACTCTAAATATATTCAAATTTTCACATTTAGTGTACCATATTGGTTTAATTAGAAAGTTCAAAAGGGTTAGGAAAAAGTAGTGGTCGCCTTACCAAGATCGATCAAGTCACAGAGAAAAACAGGACGATTGATTGCCATAGTGGGCTCAGAAGTTTTATTTTTGGAAAACTTTTGGTGACACGTTTTAATTTCATCTACTGGAAGTAAATATATATTAAACTAAGAAGTAAATGCCATGTTTTATTTTTTTATATGATTTTAGGTGCAATTCATATTGTTACATGTCTGATATATCACAAAGTTAATATTATCCATGAAGGAATAAAAAGTAATTAAATGCCATGTTTTATATATATATATATATATATGATTTTAGGTGCAATTCATATTGTTGGATGTCTGATATATCACAGCAACTACACATACTTATATTAATTGAATTACAGTAAAAGATAGTTAAGCTACTTTAGAGTATGCCCAAATCTTTTTTAAGTTTATTTTCCATGAAAGAACTCAAGTTTTTTTTTAAAAAAATCTTTATAAAATAGTTTTTTCGATAGATTTTTTTTTATAAAAATTCAATGAATCTCCATATACACATCAGTGTACGTATCAGGTGGTGCCACCATCAGATGATCTAAACCAGGAAGCGGTCCGCATCAACATTAATCAAGGTGGCCTGGTCTTTTGAGAGACAACAGTACTACTGGTCCCATTAACCTGCCTCTTATTAATAATTCAAACTCTACTAGATGTAGACCTCATGATTTTAATTGATTTACAAATGTGGAAAACTGATCCTCAGTGTGTTGCTCGTGTAAAAACCGTGTTTGTTTTCCTAGTCTACTGCGCGGATTGAACATTTCTCAGAGGAATTTGAAATGGTCAAATGAATTAATCCCATGGACAATGGCAATGACACTCTCCTAGCTATTTCACTTACTAATATATATAAGCATTGCAAGCTCACTCTATCAAGCTTGACTTGCATTGCTTTGAACAATTAGATTCTCCTTTTGTTTAATGTCTAAATGGAATTTGAGAATCACTCACCATCAATATCTTCATTGCGTCAAAATTTATCATGCAAGCCATGCAACAACCCTATTAATTATATTTATAATCTAAAGCAAGCACAAGAAAGGCCGGTTACAGTCTTGAAGAAGAAGAAAGCAGGAAGGAAGAAGTTCAAGGAGACTCGGCACCCGGTATATAGGGGGGTACGGAAGAGAAATGGGAATAAATGGGTATGTGAAGTGCGAGAACCGAACAAGAAATCAAGAATTTGGTTAGGGACCTTCACTAGCCCAGAAATGGCAGCTAGGGCACATGACGTTGCTGCCTTAGCACTGAAGGGAGAAACTGCTACTTTAAATTTTCCTGATTCAGCTTTGATACTTCCTCGAGCGAAGTCGTCTTCTGCTGGAGATATACGAAGAGCTGCGCGTGATGCTGTTGAGGCCTTTATACCTAGTGCTTCTTTGTGTTCTCCCCCCTCACCATCTCATCATAAGAACTTTTCATGCGTGACAAGCTCAAGTAAAGTTTTGAGTCCAGCTTTAAGCGATCTCAATCCACATGAGAAGGGCATAGAAAATGTTTTCAAACCTTCATTAATTGGCATGCAAGGTGTTGAGGTATATGGAAAGAAGGCTCTTAATGATGACCCTTTTTCAATGGTCATGATGTCATGCCCTAACAATTGCTCGGAGAAGGTGTCCCATCAACCCAATGCACTGTTCTTTGATGAGGAGGCATTGTTTAACATGCCAGGATTACTTGATAGCATGGCAGAGGGTTTGATCCTAACCCCACCAGTTATGCAAAGAGGATTTAATTGGGATGACATGGCGTGTTCTACGGACTTGACATTATGGGAGGAGGACTAGCTAGATTCTTGGTGATCATAATTTAAGATGTTTTGCTTCTTAATTAATTTGTTTTTGATTTATCATGCATGCGGCTATAGACTAGTACATAATAAAGTTAGGACAATTCTTGATCCTTCAGTATATCCAGCTTTCTTAGGATTCATGTTTGAGATCTTCAAGGTATAAAATCTCAAGAACCTCAAGTTTTAGCTATAGATCTCAAACCCCCTAACAATATTAATGTCTTCTTAATTTAATTTCATGTTCATAGGCTATATAGCTGATGGTTTGCATTAATCCTCTTCTGTATTTAAACATGATCTGCTTAATTATTAAACCACAAACTAGATTTAACTTTCCCTTTTTTACTTCGATTTATGTTATGTTGAGAGAATCTGATCCGTATATTTGAATTTTAGTATAAAGATCAACTATATGTGATCGATATGCCTACACCCTCTGCCCTATCGGAAATACTTACGAAGTTAGGGTTTGTTTAGCATATAATAACAAATTAACAAAGCCATTTTTTCAGGCCAGGTTAAGCAAGAATTTAATTTATATTACAAAAATATCTTTTCATGCTTATTAAGTGTGTGTGTGTGTGTGTGTACACTAGATGTTTTCACAGTTTTCTTTATAATTATCCTACTATATATTTATATTTATCTCATGTCTTCACAGTACACTTTTATGGAATCAGTATCTTATTTGATTTTTGGTCACTGGTAACTATCTTTTGAATAAAAATAAAATACCCAGAGATCATCTTTCGGCCGGATAAAACCACCTCGGTCTCTGGAATAATTAACCTGAAGACATGCCAACGTATGGTCCTCCCTAGACAAGCTCGTCGACGATCAGGCCACATGAGTAGATGCCAATTTTCAAAGGAAATTATAACCCCCTCATTCCTTGCGCAGCATCTTTTGTAGAAGCCTAGAGTATCCATCAGGCTACAACACCAAACAACCGAACACTTAACTGTCTTCTTCTGGACTCCCGAAGTACAAATTATACACAAATCTACTCTTAGGAGCCGCAAGAGAGGAAAACTGTATCTTCACCTAAGAAAAACCCTAGAAAGCTTTCTTTCTAGAGGCTCAGACAGAGGACAAATTGTGTGTCCCCACGCCATATACAGCTTTCAAACGTAAGTGCCCAAAGCTAGGCATGTGAGAAGAGAATATTGTAATAGAAAGGAAGGAAGAAAATTTTGTTTCGTGTTTCCGAAATTTTTTTTGTAATTATGTACGTGATAAATGTGCACCAAGTTTCGTGTGCTCGATCGATAGTGGGACTTAGAAATTAATGGATCCCATGACATGATATATTTGTCATGCTAGTATGAGCTAGGAGTTAATTTAGCTAGATTAGGTTTTTCCTAACATGATTTATATATATATATAGCTAGAGGAAGAAGTGATTGTTATCATTATACACACACACACACACACACACACACACACACACACGATTTATGTAATTAATTTCCTCAATTTTTAAATCTTCTTACTTCACCACTGATAGAATTTGAACCTAAGATTTACAAAATTAAAAATTTTAAACTTTAACCACTAAAGTTTCTTTCTATGCTAAAGAACATTTATACTTGCCCAATTTACAAAAAGCCAAATGCATTTATATCATGCCTCCGTTTAGATATATACGCAAGCATCATGATTTATTTTTTTTTACAATGATAATGACATGCATTATAGAGAACCTATTCCAATATTCATATATTATAAGTTATTTTTAAAGTTTAGTATGGTTAGTGAGTACTAGATTATTGACTTGCGATATGCTACGGGTCTGGTTAAAATTTTATTGAACGTAAAAAGAAATATTTAGATGTTATTAATTTATTTTTTTATGTGAATGATGTGATTTAAAAAACCCAATATTGAATGATGTGATTAAAAAAATCAATTTAAAAAAGAACATAAAAACAACCTGAGTCAATTCCTCAAACCCATAATCATGATCATAAAACCATGATAACTTTATAGAAAAAAAAAATAACCTGATTTAGCACAGGTTAACCTGCTAAATCGATAACTCTGATCATGAGATTAATATAACCCTATAGAGAATAAATCAACATAATTTATGAACCTTAATTACCAATCGATCATGTCAGAACCAATATTGAACAATGAGATTTGTAAAAAATTTAAGTAATAAATAACACAAAAAATAAGCCAAGTCGCGACCTGAGTTAACTTTTTTAACACTATTTTCAGGTCATGAGACTAGGATAATCTAATAAAAAATAAAATAATGAAGCCTAATTCCCAATCAAACACGATATTAAATGATGATATTCAGAAAAATTTAATAAAAAAAATTGAGTCAACTGGGTTAACCCGTCAAACTCGCGACTTAAGTTAGAAGAAAGGGGTAACTCAATAAAAAAAAACAAATTCAATGTTGAATAACCTGTGATCCGGGCCACGAGACCAAGATAATCTCTTAGAAAAAAAAAAAAAAAACAACTTGATTTAACCTGGGTAAAATTATCAAAACCTACGACCTTGATTACGAGACCAATATATTCTCATAGAAAGTAAGTCAAAATAGATTATGAAACTCAATTCTCAACAGACTCAATATTGAATAATAAAATTAAAAAAAATTAAATAAATAAAAAGGACACAAATAATGATCCGAGTCAACTCGAGGTAACCAAGTAAGCATCATTCTTAGGTCATGTGGTTGGAATAACCTAATAGAAAGCAAACAAAATAAATCATAAAGTTTAATTCTCAATCAACCCAATATTAAATGATAAAATAAAAAAAAAGTTAATTAAAAAAAACCTGAGTCAACTGGGATAATCCACCAAACCTATAATTCATGTCATGAGAGTGAGAGAATCCAATAAAATAAATAAATTTAATATTAAAAGATAAAAAAAAATTGATTAAGGAAAAAATTATTCTAATGAGTAGTGTTTTGTGAGGAGAAATATAATATAATATCTCTTTTAGTGTTTTTTTTTTATTAAAGTAAATTCTCTTAATTATCAATTAAAATTGTATAAAGAAAAAACCTAAGATTTCTTATCAGTTTAGTTATGTATGGTCCGATTAATAGCCAATTAAATAAATTTGTTTCGATAAATTAAATAATAACTGTACATTAGAAACAAAAAAGTGAATTCTCGGTCGATAATAATTAAAATGCATCACAAAAAATATCAGTCATTTTCTTCAAAAAAATTTGTTCCTGGAGACGGTCCAATAGGCCCAAACAAAACCGAAATAAAAGTATGCCCAGTAAATGGGCTGAAATCTTCAAACGAACACATCATTCCCTTCTTCATACTTCGTTGTGGGCTTTCAAGAGGTCCGTATCTCACGAGAATCAGCCGTAATCTGGGCGAGGCGCGTATAAGCTCGGTTCGTTCTTGGTGGAAGTACATAAAAGCCATCGATACCAATGTTATATTATCCTTAGAAATTGCTAAAATAAGTTTTCAATTTATTTTTATATATTTAATTATATTAATTTAATGTCTAAATAAAATATATTTATTTTATATGCACTTCTATTTATTTTTTTCAATAAAAAATTAAGAAGTCACATATTGATGTAAAAAATGCATCTTTTATTAATAAGATAAGTATCTTATATGTTATTATATCTTAAAAGTTGTGTACAGTAAGTCTTTATATGTATAAATGTATAATTATATCCTTGATTTTAGTTAATACATCCAAAAGAGGATAGCTCATATAAAAACAAAATTCAGAAGTTATATGAAATTCACCTGAAAAGATTTAGTTGAAAAGCTTTATATATAAAAAAAAACTATATATTATATCTTAAAATCTCTTAAGATAAAACATGTATTATTATAATTTGAGATTTATTTTAAATATGTTTATTTGTGATGTAGTAATTAAAAATATATAAAAAGAACAAATGCTAATTAATTTGTATACTAATCTCTATTTCAAATAATCTTAATTTTAATAATGCGCTCCCTGCTAACATGTTGGTTGTTATGATTTTATTTTATTTTATTTTTTCAGCCTGCAATGCTTCGTGGCATCCTTGGATCCAAGTTTTTTTGTGGCTGGGCGGAATTCGTGAAAGTTTCATAGGAGCTTCCAGCTCCATTATCGTTCGAGGGGACGGGCAAGCAGACAAAGCTTAGTTTTCTTATAATAATGTCACCATTACGTTGACTAGCAATATTGCTTTGAAGGTTGTTGTGCACGTCATGGAGGGTCCAATGCCGAACCCACTAGGCATTAGTCATGCTTTCATGGCATCTTGTCTTACATCAGAGAAGGCTAGGAGAAACCGAGTAGCAGTTACAACTTGATTTTCCAGTTGAACTCGGGAACATATGTTCAGGAGGTTGCCTCCTGCTGTTTTAGATATTAATGTAATGAGAGATGAAGAAGTTTGATTGTATTATTATATTGTAAACCACCTTGTTCTATTTCCTTGAAACTACTCAATCTGAATATTTTATTGGATATAATCATATTTTGACGTCTTGAGAACAAGTCCAGAGGTCGGGCAGAAGCTAGGAATAGTTTTGTATCTTCTGCAGAGAAGGTTTGAAATGTCCAGCAAGAAATCTACGAAGTATAAATTTATAAAATAAATAAATTGACCTCAGAATAGTTTAATGGAAACCAATACAAGTTGGAAAAATGCCGGAACTTTCCTCCGAACTTTGAGCTTTATCTTCTCTTTTTTTTTTCAGGTTTCTTCCATTCTAAGAAATTACTAGGGGGATTTTAGAGTCTGAATAAGATTATTATGTGAATTGTGTTTAGAATCTGCTGAAATTCTCTGAAGAAATACATGGAAATAGAATTAAGGTTCATCGGAGACCAAATACAGGAAAATGCAGGAACCTCTGATGATCATGTCACTAGCATCACGGAGGCAGACAGGCAATGGCTAAAATCAGTGGAAACAAAGACTAAGCTATTGCCAAAATTGTTAAACAATTCAGCCGGCAAGAGCTCTTGTTGCATCTTTAGAGTGCCTCAAAGCCTCTTCGAGATTAACAAGATGGCCTATCAGCCCCATATTGTCTCCATTGGTCCTTACCACCATGGCAAAGTGCATCTCAAGATGATCGAAGAACACAAATGGAGGTTTCTTGGTGGTGTTCTTGCTCGAACACAGCAACATGGTATTGGAATCAACGACTTCTTCAAAGCCATAGCACCGATTGAGGAGAAGATAAGAGATTGTTACTCTGAGACTATTGAATGTAGCAGACAAGAATTCATTGAGATGATGGTGCTCGATGGATGTTTCATTATTGAGCTCTTCTGCATCGTTGGAGGGATAGTGCAAACAGATATTGATGACCGTATATTCAATATGACACGGATGTTTTTCTTTATCATGCGTGATCTTCTCAGGTTAGAGAACCAAATTCCCTTCTTTGTTCTTGAAACACTGTTCGAGACCTCAATCTTATCTTCAAGAAAACAAAATGTTTCATCCCTTGCGGAACTAGCCTTGGAATTCTTTGATTATGCTGCTCAAAGACCTCCTGAAGTCCTAAGAAGGTATAAAGACATTAGGGGGAAGCATTTACTAGATTTGTTTCGGTCGACTATCATCCCTTCATCCCAAGAAGTGCCTGGAAAGATCAGTCCATTCCTTCAATTGATTCAATCTGCCAAGAAGCTCCATCAAGCTGGAATAAAGTTCAAGCCAAGGGAGACTGACAGCTTCTTGGACATCGAATTCAGCAATGGAGTCCTTGAAATCCCACTTTTAACAGTAGATGATTTCACCACGTCTGTCATACTCAATTGTGTTGCATTTGAACAATGCTATAACCATTGCTCAAACCACATTACAAGTTATGTTACCTTCATGGGCTGCCTCATCAACGCCCCTAGTGATGCGGGGGTTTTATGTGATTACAAAATAGTTGAGAATTACTTCGGAACAGACGAGGAAGTTGCTCGTTTCTTTAATAATGTTGGCAAGGATGTTACTTTTGATATTCAGAGGAGTTACCTGTCAAAAGTTTTTGAGGATGTCAACGAGCACTACAGCAACAATTGGCATGTTAGATGGGCAGGGTTCATGCATACTTATTTTGACACCCCATGGTCCTTCATATCAGCTTTAGCTGCAGTTGTTCTACTCATCCTCACTATGATACAGGCCTTCTTTGCTTTCTATGGATATTTCCGTCCTCCTAAACAATAATTACATCCTGCTGTTCTATCTTGCAAATTGTATAATCGGGATCCACTGAGCGATGAAAAACCATTCTCCTTGCAACTCTTTGCTGTTTTACCAAAACTCTGTAGTCTGCAGTCCCAAGTAATGATAGTTTTCATGAAGCTTATGCATGATGACAGTTGTACATTAGGCTTTTGCTTGCTCAGAATCATTGTTCTGCGCCTAATTTGACAAAGGAAAACGGATGAAGACTAGGTAACTTTGTTGCAATGAGTGCTCAAAAAATTATTGTTGTTCAATGATTATTTTGAAAATCTCATATTGATTAATGGATAAGTCAATATAATTATCTTTGCTTGGTTGTATTAAGTTTGACAAAATAAATTTAGTGTTAGAACCATATCATCTCTAATTTGAATTTAAAATTCTTAACTCCTTTGAAAATTAATTAATATTTTATTATCATAAGATTATTAATTTTTCATCACACAAATTAATTCAAAAATACGTATTACATCCAATAAAATGTTTATAAAGTCGTTTTTCAATTAAAAATGAGGAAAAAAGAATAAAGGATCAAGATCTATAAATGAAAAAAAAAGATTGTTGAATAATTAAAACATTGATTTTGTAAAAATATCATGCTTATTATTATTATTATTACTATTATTATTTATTTTATTTTTTTTAAAAAAAAAGCGCTCGGTTGAATGACAATAAGTGTGTAAATACTAAATAGCTATCATTAAACTCCTATGCCAAAATAAACTTTTGAAAAATTTACGAGCCCTTTAAATTTATTTCTCAAAGGTTTTTTTGTCAAATATCTTAGCAAAAAATCTTAACATGAAATCTTGCTTGATTTTAACAAAAATAATCATCAAAAGATGTTTTAAGAAGAATTTTTATGTAAAGTTTTGGCTTAAAAATTCTCTATTATCATACTTTATTTTAAAAAAAAACCCAAGAAAATTAAAGAATTAATTCATACTTAGACATTATAAATGATTGATATGACAAATCCTACATAATGTTAAAGACTAACATTCTCATGTTCTTAGATTCTTAAGATTATGAATCTTCAAGAGTGTACATTCACTACAAGATTTAACAGTTTTATCGACGGAATTTTTCCGTCGTTGTAAAACACATATTTCATCGGTAATTATATTACCGACGGAATCACAGACGGAAATGATCCATCGGTGAATCGTTCGTCGGTAATGTTTTATCCGTCGGTAAATCCGTTGGTAATATAATCACCGACGGATGTACTGACGGAACAGACGCGTTGGTAATAATTTTTTTATTACCAACGAAATTACCGAGGGATATATTGATAAAAATGATGAAAATTTGTTTTTGTATTGATGAAAAAAATAAAGTTGCAATTGCTAAAAATTTAAAAATCCCTATAAATAAATCAACTAAAAATTGGTCTCATATGAAAAAAAATCTCACAACAAAATTTATACAATTATTAAGAACAAAAACAATTAAAAATAGAATAAAAAACAAATATAGTGAAAAAAATCATGAAAAAAAAAGAAAAAAGAAAAATATTACCTTAATGTAGTTGCAAGTGAAGCTAAGGAGAGAAAAAAATTTCGTAAAGCATATTAATTAAAAAAAAACTAAGAGGATAAAAGAAGAAAGAAGAAGAAGAAGACATACCCGAGCATGAAGGAAAAGAGAAGAAGATGAGGAGAGAAAAGAAGAGAAAGAAATAGATATTGATGTTTTTTACATATAGTGAAGAAGAAGAAGAAGTAGAAGAAAAATTATAAGAAATGAGCCTGTCTCTTGTGAAATAAGGGGATCCAGACTTTTTATTGGGGCGCGTTAGCGACGGATTTACCGACGGATAATTGAATATTAATATTTTTTAATTATTCCGTCGGTAATTCCATCGGTAATATTTAATTTAAATTTTTAATTTTGTAAAAAGTTTGCAGAAACCGCCAACAATTACCGACGATTTTTCAATCCGTCGGTGATTCCGTCTGTAATATTTAAATGAAAATTTTAAATTAATTGAATTTTTTCAGAAAACCGCCAAATAATACCGACGACTTTTCAATCCGTCGGTGATTCTGTCCGTAAAGAACAGTCGGTGATTCCGTCTGTAATATTTAAATGAAAATTTTAAATTAATTGAATTTTTTCAGAAAACCGCCAAATAACACCGACGACTTTTCAATCCGTCGG
>Ga0307511_10005243_pt1 | contig 13201 bp, 10 predicted proteins | sample 13_EM_MG_FD_200266 | JGI IMG/M metagenome (GOLD analysis project Ga0307511, IMG submission 200266) | Populus trichocarpa ectomycorrhiza microbial communities from riparian zone in the Pacific Northwest, United States - 13_EM | ecosystem: Host-associated > Plants > Roots > Unclassified | place...
AGATAAAGAAAAAAAAACAAATGATAATTATCTTATGATTTGTTGACAAATATAGATTTATTCGAGAGCCTTTTTTTCATGTTGTGAATATGAATAATACCACAACAATGATTCTAAAACAAGAGGTGTGCAATGTTCTATCTCGTTATGATCTTCTTGACGAATATATTTGAGGTCAATGATATAATTGTGCAAGTAATACAAGGTGAGTGGAATGGACTTTAAACTTTGTTTCTTAAACATTGTTCTTTTGCTTATTATGTATATTGCCTAACTTATAGGTTATAATTAACTCTTGTTGATGTCTCTGAAGAAGTAAAACTTGTCCATAATATTTTTCAAATTTGACTTCTTTTATTAAGATCAAGGCTTTGTCAATGTCATGAGTTTAGTTTTAACTACAAATTCATTAATTCAAAAATTACAGGATGATGGATTGGAACATTTACTTCAGAGTATCTAAGAATTTTGTATACAAAATGATATTAATATTCTTGATTTGAAAGCATATTATACAAGAGCTTCTGGCAAGTATCATCACTAAAGTGAAGTTCTCATAACTTTAGAACATCATTTCAGAGTTGATATATTTGTAGCTGCAATTGATTTTCAATCACAAGAGTTAAATATTGAATTTTATGATCAAATAGTTGAGCTTCTTATTTTAAGTTCAGTATTATATCCTCATGATTCTTATAACTCATTCAATGTTTATGATTAATTCAACGAACCTTAACTCTTCATATATCTACGAGAACTACAAAATAAGCTTTCTTATAATGAAGTTGGTGAAAACGAGGCTCCGTAACAAAATAAATGATGATTTTCTTGACGACAATTTAGTTGTCAACATAGAAAAAGAGATTGTTATGGACTTCATAACAGATATGATTGTGGATGAGTTTTACTCAATAAAAAATCATCGAGGGTGACTTAGTTTAGAGTTTTTCTGCCTGTTTATTTCCTTTATTTTTATGTCTATATTGAACACCTTTATTTTGTAATGTTTATTGGAATATAATAGAATACTACACATAAGAAAATTAAGAATTTTATTTTGTTATAATTATTCAGCTTATTAAAATGAAATTTAATTTTGTTTTTACATGTATCAATATATCTTGACTCCCAAACTAAAATTTCTAGTTCCTCCCTGCATAAATATACTTTTAGATTTATTTTATATGATCATTTTCAGAATTCCTTATCAAGATTCAATAGTAGGGTGTAGGCCCTCCACGATTAAACCATCTTTTGAGCATTTGGGCCGCATATACTCATGTTGATATTAAAATAATAGTGGTATTTCATCAAATTATGAAAAATAAGCCCTCCACTTTGAAATTGGAAATTTACCAATAATTACTTTCATGTGGTATAGTTTTTTATTATTATTATTATTAACATGGCCATATGGGTCATGTTGCGCTCACCTCGACTAATCTCATGGACCCTGAAATTATCAACTATGTAAATCTTCAATGATTCTGAAGGAACTCGAACTCATGACTATTGAAAAGAAAACTCAAATTAAGTCTAACCAATTAAGCTACAATTATTTGCGGTATAGTTTTTAGGAGGTAGGAGGATGCAAACTCGTGCTATGGAAGCATCACATTTGCTTTCAATTAGTCAATTAATGGGATTAGAAAAATGCTTGTAATAATAATTAAAAAAAAAAAAGTGCACTCAAGTCTTGATGAATAATCCAATTTAATTTTTATGCAATTTAAAGATATCTTCACATCAGTTTTTACACATTCAAACTAATTTTTTTGCCAATAGAATTTAAGTAGACTCAAAGTTTTTATCAGTAAATTCATAAAAAATATTTTATTATCATCTTTTTAAAATTTGAATGTAATATAAAAGGTATGTATTTATCAGCCAAACCAAGCATAATTACATCTGAAAAGGTACAGAGTATTTGCCATTCTCCATCTAACATTACGAGCTACAAAACCTTGAAGACGATTCGAGGGGACAAAAGAATCTAGCTAGGGTGACAAGGGCATTGCAGCTGGCGCAGGGTAGGCAGAGAGGGCTTAAAAGGTTTTTGAGCCCATTCCCACCATCGGGCCCATTATTTATACACTTATACCTATATTCCCTTGAGGCTTGGGCCCATTTTCCCCCTCTCTTGATGTTACCCTAATGAAGGCTACCTTTTAACACTGTCTGGATACGAGTTTCTTATTGTTTCAAGACAAAAGAGAAGCACAGTGATGATAAAAAAGATTGATAAAATGAAAAATGAAAAATGAAAATAAAATATATTTAATAGTGGTGTATAAATTAGAGTGATTATTTCTATGTCATGTATGGTTGATAATGAATAAGATATAATAAAATAAAATAAAAATATTTTAAAATTAATATATATTATTTTCAAACTTAAATATTTTAAAAAATAATTAAATATTTTTATTTTATTTTATATTAAGTGTTGAAATTAATGATAATATAATAACTCTAGTTGTAAAACTCAAACCAACCTAGTGGATTGATCTGGCACCCAACCAACCCATGGTCTAGACCAGTTCAAGTTTAAGAAAAAATAAATAAAGGATTAACTCGACCTGACCTGATCAAACCCTCGAGTTTGACCTGCTGTAAAACCTGACCAAAACTCATTGATTTTGTTTATAAAAAAATTAGTCAAAACAATGTAATTTTGATTTTTTTTCTTAGAAAAAGAAGGATGAACCCTGATCAATCATTTCAACTCATAACTCGGCTCTTGCTCCGAGTTGGGTTTTAAATCAGTCAACCTGATGTAAAGCTGGTTGTGGGATCATTTATTTTTATTATTAATAATGCAATTTCACAAGAAAAAAGGGTAAAAATAGAGGACACGAAAATTACTATGAGTAATTAGATTGTTAAAACTTCATTGGATCATTAATAGTTTTTCTTTTATATATATTGAAATAACATCTCTCCTTTTCAATTTATATTTAACAGCCATTGAATACCCAAGAGTTTTGCACTGCTTCAACGAGTCCTCTATGATTGGAACCAACCATGTCAGGTCACCCAGTCATTGCATCGATGGCATTAGCCAAGAAAACCATCCATCTTACTTACCAGTACACCAGAGGTCAATCCACTCCGATCAGTGAGCCAAATTTCCTAGCCATCCGCACTCTATTTCTACTAGTATTAGGACCAACAGGTTTTTAATTCCAAGTTACGTGAGCACCCTTGTAAATATACTTCATCTCTAGCATGAAAGCTATGTCAGCCTAAAGAACGAGTCAACACATAAAAGTATAACCACCATGAATCTGCAAGCGTTCCACCTTTCAGACAGCAAGAATGATTGATTTATACTTGTCAAAAGCTCCATGAGCAGTACACTAAAAGAATCTGTGTTAGGAACCAAGGAAAGGAATTCTAGAGACGGAATGCTTCCCCCAATTGTGGACGCCATATAACAACATGGGAGTGTCCACTCTAGCAAATTCCCAGATTCTCTTCTACAAATAACCCTACAAAGAAGAATTATGCAGGATAAATTTCCTTTTTTCTGTTAGTTCATTTCTTTCCCTCTTACTAAAAGAATGGGCGGCTTGAATGAAGACGTATAAGAAACATAAGAGCCGAGAACTCGGAATTTACAGCGTCAAAAAATTGCGATGGAATTCAGTCTCAATCCTCATGAGACCAAATTAATGAATCATCTAGGACGGTGGCAAATCTCTTCATTAAGAAGCTGTGCTATTAGACCAGGATTAGCTGTTGGCTTATTGCCACTTAAAATACGACTCAGTGCGATCAATTCTTCTGGGCTTGCCTTCTTGAATAGACCTCTAAGTATCGTATCAGCTTCAACTGGTAATAACTGGCTCCCGGGGGCTTTACTAATATTCTGGTCCTCATGTGTTCCCTGGGAATGCCCTGCATTGACTATGGATTGAGAATGTTGCGGAATCTGTCCTTGTGGCCGTGAATATGGCCTGGAGTCCCAATAATCTGTACAAACTCGATTCCTGTCTAATGCTTCTATGGCCTGTTTATAGGAAAAAGAGGGGGGTGGGGAGCTGAATTATATTCAATGTAAAAAGCATTTGGCACAAATAAAGCTGAGAAAAACAAAATTAAAATTCAGAATTGTAAGCAGTGTGGAACCATGTATATTAAAACATGAACAGGGTTTTTTTTCCGTTCCAAAGATAAAGCAACTTAGGCCAGGTTTGATACAACATGATTGAATATAATAGGTTTATCAGTGTCTTTGGAAAGCTTATCTAACTCTTGCCATGAGGAGACATTTTTTTTTTACTCGGATGCTATATATATATATAAAAAAATATATATATATAAACAAAACCTATGAATTTAAGGTATATTTGTTGTGTATTAAAGAAGCTTAGTTTCTTTCATTTTTTTTAGAAAATTAAACACACGGGAGCAGTTACACGATGTTTACATGTTATAAAGGACCAACAGTACATGGCTTTTATTAGGCAAAAATAGTCCTCTTACCCTTGTGTTTCAAACTTAGTCTATTAAATAACACCAAATTGATAAAATGTTTGTCAATTTACCCCAATCAATAATTTTCATTAAAAAGAGGCCCTTAGAAAAGAACTAAATTGCACCTGTAAACATACAAGTAGTTAATTTGATTTTTCTTTTTTGAAAAATTTCCCTCTTAATGAACACATGCTGTTCACACTCACCACCATTCTAAACACCATATCACCTCGATGGTGGCCAGATGGCAAAGATCCCAATGTTGAGGCTACTGGAATTTTTCAGAAAAAAGTTCAGTTCAGTCCCTAAATTTCTGAAAATTGCAATGTGGACCCTTCCAAAGCTTAATTTGTGGCAATTATTGACTGGAGCCAATTGGCCACCATTTTGTCAAATTTTGGCACCAACCAGCTAAATTTGAAACACAGATAAGAAGACCATTTGCCACAAACACATGGGGCAAAGGGATAGTTTTGCCTTGCTATTATTTAAAAAAACCAATAAACTGGGGAAATCAGCACACTGGAAATTTACCTGCACAATTGCTGGTGAAGAAAACCCAAACATTTCAAAGCCATCAAGACTTCCAGGAGGTTGTAAGGGAGGAAGATTCATTCTTCCAGATTTATGCTGCTTTGTGATCTCCTGGTTCACTCTATCTCTAACCATTTCCCAGCATCTGGCTGCTGAAACATGAAAAAATACCTCATTTGGGCAATGCTCCAAGGAAACCTGAAAATACCAGAGCACAACAGATTAGACGTGAAATATCTATCTAAATGCAATGACCAATGACAGTCTCAATCACAGGTTAGAAGTATTTCAAAACTACTGTATGCGAAGAACTTCGACTGTCTAAATCTAAACCATCCGCAAGATTCAAGATTCCATTGCCGTACCCAATCTTTTTATTCAAATATGGGCACCCATCACTCAACTTTCAGCACGGCATGGAGTTATTTATAATTGGACCAATTCCTGGTTGGGTTATTCAATGTACTTCATTAATATCACTTCTACCCTCAAACTAGCTACAAAACCAATCATCATGAACAAGGAGAGTTATATCACAACTCTTTAGGAGGAAAGGTAATTTATGATGCCAGCAACTTAAATTTTTTACGAGACATTACCCCTGCTAATGCTTGCTGTATACAAGGGGATTATATGTCAGAATTCAAACACTGTTAAAATTACATAACAATGATCAGTAAAATTTAGTGTATTAGAGAACAAGAGCAGCCATCAGATGCATCTGACAAGTACTAAGCAACAATCTTAAAATTCATTCCAAATTTCTTTAGTTGCTTAGAATTCCAATAAGGAACAAAAGAAAAAAGGTAATGATGACCTCTCAGGATATTCCAAGATAAATAAATAAGTAGTGTATTTTGCAACAATCAAAATGATGGATGATAAGATACTATAGTATTAAATCCTGACCAAAGGAAAAATTGGTATTACCATAAATAGAGGACCGTTTCGCCCTGCATCCAGTATTTCAGAGACATAGTAACACATATTTGCTGGATCTAGAACACTTATGTACCTAACTCGACTTCTAAATCCTGCATCAAATAGAACAAATATGCATTAATAAAGGTCTCTTCCTATTCCTTAGCATGACTATTCTTTAACTTTATGATCTTTGTATAAAACACATATGCAAGATACCTTTGGGAAAAATTGCTTGGCTGTTGCACCATGACTTTCCAGAAAGCACAACCCCAAATTCCAGAGGTTCAACATTGCAATTGATCCTTCGCACTACCTTGGCAATGCGGGGACCCTTCTGGCGGTAGTGTCTCTCCAAGTTATTTTGCGAGGAAGATGGGCTACCTGCCATAATTCTTGAGTTGTCCAATGAAGTTGAGGTGGCATTTCCTCCCATCTTGTCTGCATTGTTAAGCTTTCCAATGCCACATGGCTGTGGATGCTGACTCCCAACATCTGTCATTCCGTTATCCTTACTGGTATCTCTATTAGTTGAGGAATTCTGAACATTCCTACCAAATCCTGCTGTGCTAGGACCTGTGTGGCAAGAAACATTCTGTTGATTAAATTCCAAAACCTTTCCACCATCTTGATGATAGCCATCCTTCACTTGCACCACAGGACCAGATGAAGAATTATTTTTTTGTTCATCAGGTAACGAATTGACATTCTTTTCACTCTTAAGTGCTCCATCAACCACAGGAACAGTTAAGATTGAATCTTTATTGTCATTACATGAACTATAATGCAAAATTGATAGCTTCCCGTAAACATTTTCTTTTGCCCTTTCTAAAATTGGCTTCTGTTCATCACCTTCATCATCACTAAGAAGAATAACATTGTCATTACCCAAAGTTGAAGGCTTCTTCCCTTCACATCTCTCTGAAGCCAGGCCTGCAGCATAAGATGTGTCTTCTTGAGACAACAGGCAAACTAGCGTTCTTAAATTGGTAGACAAAAGACTAGAACCTTTTTGGTTTAGCTTCAAATTGTCATTGTCCCTCTCAATTACTTGAAAAGAACTATGAGATACAGATGATGCCCTCACATCTTTTGAAGGAGTGCCTTCAGGTGGTTTCTTCTCTTCTTCCAATGCTATCTGACTACAGATCCCAGATGAATTCATTCTAATATCACTAGATATTGCTCTCCCTGGTAAATCTCTACAAGGATCTGCTGGTGTGTGTGATCTCACCGGTTCAGTTGCTGTTCTTATTGGAGAATAAGATAATTTAACATCTTGTGTGTTGTCTTTGGAAACGAAACTCGTCAGGGCAAGTCCAAGATCTAGTCTTGCCCATCGGTATACTGCACTCAATTTTCCTTCCAATGCCTCCAGGAGGATATTTAATTCACTGATATCATAGCGAAACAGGAAAAATTTGGCACCCCAAGCACATGAACACAACTGCTTTGCATGAGTCAAGCATGCAAACTTATCTGGAGAGCAATGACACCCTGCTGCAGACAGATGCAAATCAAAAAGGCAGACACTGCATTCCCTCTCACTTGTGGCATCAAAATCACTCTCCATCTTCAATGTTGGGGAAGAGTTGCAGAGAAATTGTCTCCTCACACGCTCTGTCTCCACACGTTCCTGAACCAAGAACATCCAAAGTCAATAGGGAAAAGGAATAACACCAAAGTTTTCCAGTGAGAACTTTTATTGCTAACATAATGACACACTTTCAAGTTTCAAACTTAACATCTAGGATTTCTGAAAAAAAGCATATTAACAAGTCAATGATAAGATACCTGCAGCACACCAAAACACGCAAGACAAAAAGAAAAAAAATAGTGAAAACTGAAAAGTAAACCAAGTAGTAACTTCCCCGTTCATTATAATAATGGAAATCAAAATCAGACTGCCTGTTCTGTGAACAGTACACAGCCACGTTGCATAAAAGTTTTACCAAATAATAGAGTTGAGATGGCATCTTGAAGCTTAGAACAGGCATCACAATCTACATATGCCAATACCAATTTAATGGCAGCATCCTACAACTCCAATATTTTTCCAGTGGCGTGTTTGAATTACTACCTTGAACCCAGGCAAGCCAAGCTAAATTTCAAACAGCCATCGATTTGACTTGAAACAACTGACATTGTGACAAAATATATTTCAAACTGTAGAATGAAAATCAGCTGGATAGTCTCATAGAGACAAACTAAAGTTTACCTTGAATGCTTTTGCTAATATCCCATTTTTTCCACACACGTCTTTCCATCTTAAGTTATCCAAGGTATTCCTCTTAAGTAAATTAAGTTCCCAATGTGCTCTCACTGCTTCCCTTGCTGCCCCAAGCAACAGTTTATCATGGGAGATGGAAGTCCTCCGTCTCTGCTCACAGTACAGCTCTATAGCAGTCTGTCCATGGGGCAACCAGTCAACAGGAGCTACATTCACTGCCTCCGCACAATTGAAACCACAATTAAACCCTGAATGATATGCTCGAGGAAAGGTTAGCACAAACTCTCCGGAATTCTGAACACACCGATAGACAGGCACTCCTTCAGATCTTAGTATGTTGGGGGAAAGCTGGGTCACCTGCAAGGGAAAAACAAGTTCAAGGCATGGTTGTCATTATAAAATAGGAGGAAAGCTACCATCTGTTAATAATCAATTCTATCCATGCTATCCTAGGTCATCTAAAAATGAAGCCTCTGTAACTGACACAACTGAAAGCCAGGAACGAAGTGCCAATGATCGCAGAATTTCAGGAACAAAAACATAAGGCATCCGGCATTCCATGGAATAGAGCACTTTCGCAATTGAAGTTTCCTGCCTGAGTTCCATGTCACTTGAGATTTATAAATCTCACCATAAAGATTACTAAGCTGATTTTTTTTTCTTACTTCATTTCTCCAGAAGACCTCCACTTTTGGAAACAAATTATTGCAGACTGGTGACAAAGGTTATTACACATTTAGCAGATAAAAGAAGAAAGCAAAAAAGGAATGTGCACAAAATCCTTGAAAGATTCAGAGAACTTGGGTTAGCCACTGTAATCCAAGTTTATGAATCCAGGTGAAGGATTCCATAAGACAACAATGTGAACAAAGACCATGATTGGCTTTGTCATTTTTGGTGAGTCAACAAATGGTGTCCAAACAACAGCTAAAAGAGCATAATTTTATGAGAGCATCTAACATGGTAGCACAGTGCAAGAACTTTTACTCACCAGCTTATGAAGCAAGTCGGGTTGTTCTTCAAAAAGATCAGGTAAATGCTTTCTCATGGTCTCTTCCAATTTAATGGCATCCTTCCCTGGCACACCATACCACATCTTTTGTGCGCCCCAATGCATGTAATTCAGTGAATATAGGTGATGATCTTCAACATGCTGTTCTCAACCATGTGAAAGAAAAAGGAAACACAAGAATAAGTAATCAGGCTCTAAAACAAATGCATAAACTATGCCAAAGCCTGTTCATAAGACAAATAAGAGCTGTTATTATAAAAATTGCAAAAATGAAAGTTGTAAAACCTAAAACTGAACTGATTATCCATCATTGGAGATGGAGACGTCAAGGCTCAGTTATACAAGCTACCAATAAAAAGTACACTCCAGACACATTCATCAAGAAACATAACAGAACAATATATTTGTTTACCTATGATTATTTATTTATTTTGGACTGAAGCTAGGCTTTTTGTATAATCTATAAAACAGTAGACATAAGGTCTTACCCAACAGAAGGAGGAGAAGCACATCCCTATATACAGCCATGGCACCAAAACACCGGATATATCCCCACTTTCAAAGGAAAGAATGGATCCAGGAAGCCTCGGAAAGTTATTCAGGTTCCAGCCTGATTTTGTATAACGATCATTTGTTGCAGAACTAACTTCATTAGATGTTTTTGGAAACCCACTGCCAAAAACCCCAGTTTCCAGATCAGCCCCATAAAGGACCTGCAATAGACAAAGCAAATATAACGACTCTAGTTCACTCTGCGACTCACATTGCATGCAAACAAGGGAGACAAGTGACACTGTAAAGAACGGCAACACAAATAAGTGAATTAATCAACAAAAAGAAAATGAACATTCAAATAGCTCATATCCACTCACAAAACACACCTCAATTTCTTCAGTTGCTTTCTCTACAATTCGCCAATATTCGCCCTCAATATTATCCAATGTTGGTTCACAAGTCTTCTGAAACGTTGTCATATCGCCTCCCTTATTAATAGTATTCTCATTCTTCCTGAAGTACTGGGCCTTGAAATCATCAGCATATTTCTGAAATGTATCCAAAGTAAACAGTGGGCCAGGTTCAAACCCAAATCTCTCAGCTTCACAAACACCAGCATCATTTGACCCTGAGATGCTTCCAATATCTGTACCACAATCTACTGCCATGCTCATGCATCTTCTCCTTTTCTTCCTTGTATGATTAGACATCGTTGACCTCTTTCTCATAGAGTCCCGGTTCTGCAGTTTGTCAACCCTCTGGACACGAGTTGCAAACGTAGAGCCCTCCCAGATAGTTTTTTCCTTAAGGGGACAGGGAGGTTTCCAAGAAGGAGGAGGAACAATGCGACAGATTCCATATTGTTCAGCTTTAGGCCGTATGCTAGCAATATATTTCAAAGTATCTTCAAACTCCTGGAAAAACGATTGCATACACATTCACAGATCCTTATAATTGAACATAAGTAAATCACAGATTTGCACATCGAAACCAGAATATGAAGAATGTCTTTTTTGAAATTAAGACAAGCAAAATATAACAAGAAAAAATGTAGACCTCTTCAGTTGGGTAGAATACAGGAGCATCCTCAATATCAAGCTTACAAGCACTTTCTGGATGCCATCTTGCACTGACCTGTACCAGATATTCAATTATCAACCAAATAACATTGGAACAGATGATAAAAGACATGAAGGAGTATATCAAAACACAACATCAGATCAGACACAGTTCCGATCCTCTAGGACCCTTGCAACTAGCAACCACAGGAAGCTACATTACAGTAAGAATCCACCCTTTAGTAGTGCAGCCATATATGTAGGGGCAGTGCCAACCATTAACTTGAAAATGAAATTATTGTGGATGCTACATAATGATGGTTGTCTAGACAATAACATGGAAATTGCTACAGGGGAATCAAGCTAATTAAACCAGACTGCATGAAAGGCTAATCCAAGTATGCAAGAAAAAAAAGGAGAAGAAAATAAAATAACCTTTTGGCAATTACTGCATTGTGGACATCCACGGATCACTCCCTTGGGAAGGCGAGACCTTAAGGAGAGATTCTGCTATAAGGAAATGGGATATAAGGCATCCAGAGTAGACATAAAGGACTTGCAAGGGAAAATAGAAATTCAAATGCTAGATATGCATGATGTTGCTCATCATTTTCAAAGAGATAACGATGAAAATGATACTAAAAACTAACTTGATTAAGCTTCACAGAATCAGACTCGTCCTCTGAACAGCTATCCAAATGTTCAAACTTTATCCAGGGTCTGCGTCGAAGGGACCTCGTAACTTTTGCTTCATCCTCAAACTCTGTGTCCATCTTGACTGACTGTGATTCAGAAGCGCTTGTAGTGGCTGAACAACTGGTTACATTACTTTCTTGTTTTTCACCATCTTGCACCCTTTTTAAGGTGTAAGCTGCAAAAGACTCGAAACCAGGTGGAACTGATGGGATATCATCATTCTCCTCCTTAACATGAACTCTAATGAGTTCAGTTCCCATTATGACTGTAAACAAAAATAATCAACAGATTAATTACAAAGGATGTTACTAACAGCCAACAACCGAAAGTCCAATTCAACAATAGCCTCATTTCATTGCATTAAATTTTCCTGGGCTTCCAGAAAATTACTATAGCCTGTAACAGATTCATTTATAGTTTCTTATCAGAAAACACAGCGCAGATTATGTTATCACTCCTTGCCGTTCAAACACCAACTCATATTCTCAAAGGATCATAACTTCTTGACACGAGCAAATTTATATTTCTCAAGCATCACATATCCAGACTAATGTATGAACTATCTTAAACACGGAAGCCTCAAGTTCCCCTCCTCAATTCCACAATTCTACTTCAAAAAAAATATTAACTTAATTTTACAATTAAAACAAAAGGTATACACAGGATCAAATTTATGATACTGAAAAAATCCTAAATCACAATTTTCTATACGAAAATCTGTAATACTTAATCCATAAAATCATTAATAAAATCTAACTGAATTGCCAAACACAAAAAAATACTAAAAATAAACTCCTGAGATATTCAATTCATAGAAAAATCATAGAATTCAAGCAAGATATTTATAAATAATTAGTAAAAAAAATCAAATCAGGGCTTACATGATCTTGATCCAGAATTTGTAATTCCCAATTCAGTCAAAGCAGGTGGAAACTCCACACACACACACACGTTCTCCGACTACACCCGAATTTCCAAACAAAAAGTCAAAATCATTAAAATAAAACAAAAATTAAATTTGAAACCCTAAATTCAAAGGGAAGAAACAGGAATTCACAATCTGATTTGTTACAGATCTAACCCTAACCCTAAATCCTAAAGCATGAAAGCAAAACATGCGTTTTGTTTTCAACGGGAATTTATTATTATTTAATGGGCATACAAGAAAGAAAATATTACAAAGAAGACCCACACAAACACGCCTGAAACTTCAGGTTTCAGTTTCAGTGATCAATCAAATCAAAAACAAAATCCATTTGTTTTATATTCAACCTTTTTAAAATTACAAACAAAAAAAAATCAAGCGCTCATTGAATTATCTAGTGTAGACAAGGGTAAATCTGGAAGATAATTTTAGGATTTTTCTTTTTACTTGGATAATAAATTTTCTATTAGAGGAAAGAAAATGATGTATTGAAGTTTCTAGAAACCTACCACAAAACCAGAATTCAATGTGATCAGACACGTACATGTGCATATACATATACATACATACATATATATTATGAAATGTTTAAAAAGAAATTTATTTAAAAAAAATAAAAATTATTCTAAAAATAGAGATAGAAACTCATTCTTGTCTCTATCTTCACAATTAAAGGTTTTTTTATGTCTTAGGTGTCTCGGCCTCTTATGCGTGTAAGTAATACACACATGAAATTATAGGATATATAGAATGAGATTGGACGATTGCTCCACGAAACTAAATACGATTAAAAAAATAGATTATTTTGTATGAAAATATTTGAAAGTAAAAAAAAATTTTATATAGAAATA
>Ga0307511_10005244_pt1 | contig 13197 bp, 9 predicted proteins | sample 13_EM_MG_FD_200266 | JGI IMG/M metagenome (GOLD analysis project Ga0307511, IMG submission 200266) | Populus trichocarpa ectomycorrhiza microbial communities from riparian zone in the Pacific Northwest, United States - 13_EM | ecosystem: Host-associated > Plants > Roots > Unclassified | place...
AGCACGAGAGCTATGAGCACACGGTGGTGATCTCCGGCGACCTGGTGATCGACGACCGCAGCTACGGGCCCGGCGACTACCAGGGCACGCCGAAGGGGGGAACCCATCCCCGCTGGACGACGCGGACGGGTTGCGTCGTGCTTGTGCAGTACGAGGTGGCCTGAAACCGCTCTCGAGTTTCCGAAACCTTTAGGAATTCGTGCCCCACTCTTCGGCTTGAGCGCGCAGCTCGGCACGGGGGCGTAACGCGGTGGGGGAAGACACGGGAGGACGGCAGCCGGTATTCGGCTCCGTCGACCTTGATGCCGTATTGGACGCCTGGCCGGAGTGCGCGCGCGTGCTCAGCCTGTCGGGCGAGATCATCCATGTGAATCCGGCGGGCCTGGCCATGGTCGAGATGGAGCTCGACGGGCTGCGCGGCCGCTCGTGGCCGCTGCTGTGGCCGCCAGAGGCGCGCGCGCCGATGCAGGACGCCATCGCCGCCGCCGCGCAAGGCCGCGTCGGCAACTTCCGCGGCATGTGCCTGTCGCATACCGGCAAGCGGCTGTGGATGGACACCGTCGTCAGCCCGGTCCGCGACCGCGACGGCCAGATCGTCCAGCTGCTGGCCGTGTCACGCGACATCGCCGGGCTGATGGAGTCCGAGGCCTTCCTGGAAACCCTGGTGCGCCTGCTGCCCAACCCGATCCTGGCCAAGAACGCCCGCGACGGCCGCTACGTGCTGATCAACCAGGCCGCGGAGGCCGCGTTCGGCCTCTCGAGCGCCGACACCGTGGGCAAGAGCGCTTTCGACCTGTTCCCGCGCAACGAGGCCCAGGGCTTCGCCGAGGAGGACGCCGATGTCATCCTCTCGCGCGAGATGCGGCTTTCCGAGGAGGAGCCGATCACCACCCGCGACGGGGTGAAATACTTCACGACCAAGAAGTTCGCGACCTACGACGGCGACGAGCCGCTGCACCTGATCACGCTGGGCGAGGACGTCACCGAGCGGCGCGAGGCCGGCATGGCCCTCAAGGCGGCGCTCGCCGACGCGGAGGACGCCAACCGGGCCAAGAGCGAGTTCCTGGCCAACATGAGCCACGAGATCCGCACGCCGCTGAACGGCATCGTCGCCGGCGCCGACATGCTGGCCCGCGCCAACCTGGATCCGCGGGCCCGCGAGCTGGTGGAGATCATCGCCTCGTCCGGCGCGACGCTGGAACGACTGCTCACCGACATCCTGGACCTGGCCCGCATCGAGGCCGGGCGGATCACCATCGAGACCACCGCCTTCAATATGGGCGACCTGATCCGCTCCACGGCGGCGCTGGCCAAGCTGCAGGCCGACGAGAAGGGCGTGGCGCTGAACGTGCGCGTGGCGGCCGAGACCGACCGCGCCTTCCAAGGCGACCCCTACCGCATCCGCCAGGTGCTGCTGAACCTGCTGTCGAATGCGGTGAAGTTCACCGAGAGGGGCTCGGTGACCCTGACGGCCGAGGCTGCGCCGGACGGCGGCGTTCGCCTGACCGTCCGCGACACCGGCATCGGCTTCAAGCCGGAGATGAAGGAGCAGCTGTTCGGCCGCTTCCACCAGGCCGATGGCTCGATCACCCGCCGGTTCGGCGGCACCGGCCTGGGCATGACCATCTCGCGCCAGCTGACCGAGCTGATGGGCGGGGTGCTGGACGCCGAGGGCCGCGAGGGCGAGGGGGCGACCTTCTGGTTCGACCTGCCGCTGGACGCCGCCGAAACGCCGGCCGAAGCCGAGGACGACGTGGCGCTGGTCGAGGCGCCGGACCGGGCGCTACGCGTGCTGCTGGCCGACGACCACCCCACCAACCGCAAGGTCGTGGAGCTGATGCTGGACGGCTTGGCCGACATCGTCAGCGTGGAGGACGGGGCCCAGGCCCTGGCCGCCCTGGAGGACAGCGCCTTCGACGTCGTGTTGATGGATATGCAGATGCCGGTGATGGACGGGCTGGAGGCGACGCGGCGGATCCGAGCGGCCGAAGCCGCGGCGCGGCACGCGCCGGTCCCGGTGATCATGCTGACCGCCAACGCGCTGCCCGAGCACGTCGTCGCCAGCCGCGCCGCGGGCGCCGACCGCCACCTGGAGAAGCCGGTCACGCTCGCGGCCCTGCTGGAGGCGCTGAACGAGGTGCTGGTCGTCGGCGAGGACGCGCCTGAGGCCGCGACGGCCTGAAGGCGTCCGGACACGAAAACGCCGGCGGAGCCTGGGGCCCGGCCGGCGTCTCGCGGAGCGGTTGGCGGAGGGGATTTCAGCGCTGGCGTCAGATGCACAGCGCGCCGAACGTGATGGTCGCGGTCAGGCCGAGGATCAGCACGGAGACGAGCTGGTCGAGGACGCGGTTGAAAGGGACGAACGAGGTCATCGGTCTTATCCTTCGTGGCCGCCCCCAGCAGAGGATCCGCTGGCCGGGCTTACCTTGAAGACGTTCAATGGCGCGGGATTCCGACAGGCCGGCCGGAACGCGGACGGAAATTCATGCCGGGCCGCCGCGCAGCGCCTGAAAACGCGGTATGATCCTGCGGGCGACGAAAGCCCGAGCTGCAACATTTGCGCACAAAATCGGCGGTATCTGAGGGCCGCGAAAGCGGGAGGACGCGATGAGGGCGATTCTGGCGACGACGGCGTTGGCCGCGTTGGTGGCGGCGAGCGTCGGCGTGCTGGCCATGCCGGGCCGGGCGGCGGACACTGCGGCCCAGCGGGTCGACAACTTCGAGCTGACCGACCACACGCGGCTGGCCCACCAGCTCTACTACTTCGGCTATGCCCCGGCGATCGTGCTGATGAGCCGCGAGAACGGCTCGGCCGTGTCGCACGCCTCGACCGAAGCCCTGCAGACGGTGGCCGCCGGCTACCAGGACAAGGGCGTCCTGTTCTACCTGCTCGACTCCAACCTGGCCGACAGCCGCGACGCGGTGGCCGCCGAGGCGGCGAAGGAGAAGATCGGCTTCCCGATCCTGATGGACGAGCGCCAGCTGGTCGGCGAGCAGCTGCATGTGCAGCGCGAGGGCGAGGTCTTCGTGATCGACCCCAAGACCTGGATCGTGGCCTATCGCGGCCCAGTCGCCGGCGCGCAGGCCGCCATTGATCAGGTGATGGCCGGCAAGGTCACCACGACGACCCGCGTCGCCATGAACGACGGCAAGGCGATCGGCTTTCCCGAGCAGGAGCGCGCCGCCGATTTCGCCAAGATCTCCTACTCCAAGGACGTCGCCCCGATCCTCGAGGCCAAGTGCGTCACCTGCCACCTGAAGGGCGGCATCGGGCCCTTCGCCATGGACAGCTATGAGGTCGTGAAGGGCTTCTCGCCGATGATCCGCGAGACGGTCCGCACGCGGCGCATGCCGCCCTATTTCGCCGACCCGCACATCGGCGCTTTCAAGAACGACCAGGGCCTGACGGCGGACGAGACCAAGACCATCGTCCACTGGGTGGAAGCCGGCGCGCCGCGTGGGACCGGCCCCGACCCGCTGCTGGCCAATAAGAACCGGGTGGCGGCCGAGTGGCCGGAGAGCCTGGGCAAGCCGGACGTCGTGGTCGACATCCCGGCCTTCAAGATCCCGGCGACCGGCCTGATCGAGTACAAGAACCCGAACGTCGCCAACCCCTTCACCAAGGACACTTGGCTGCGCGCCATCGCCATCAAGCCGGGCGACCGGCGCGTGCTGCACCACGTGGTGTCCAACTGGAGCCCGGATCCCGGCGCGCCGCCGGCGGATATCCCGGGCGGTTCGGTGGGCTCCTACACGCCGGGCGCCCAGCCGCAGATCATGGGCGACGGGGCCGGCGCGCCGGTGCCGGCGGGCGGCAAGCTGCACTTCCAGATGCACTACACGACCATGGGCCGCGAGACGGAAGACAAGACCCAGGTCGGCTTCTACACGCTGAAGACGCCGCCCAAGTACATCAAGCGCTCGACCGTGATCGGCGATTTCGCGCTGTTCATCCCGGCCGGCGAAGCGCGGCACAAGGAGGTCGCCTACCAGACCTTCCCGGCGGACGCCTACATCTACACGCTGTACCCGCACGCCCACTACCGCGGCTACCACGTCGAGCTGAAGATGATCACGCCCGACGGCCGTGAGCAGATGCTGATCTCGCTGCCGAAGTACGACTTCAACTGGCAGCGCGACTACGACCCGGTGAAGCCGATCCTGGTGAAGGCCGGCTCCAAGCTGGTGGCCACCTGGGTCTACGACAACTCGGTCCACAACCCGGCCAACCCGGACCCGAAGCGCAACGTCACCTGGGGCGAACAGACCCCGGACGAGATGATGTACTTCCGCATCAACTACCGCTGGGCCGACGAGACGGTGACGCACCTGCGCAACGACCTGCAGAACCAGCTCTTCCAGTCGATGATGATCGGCGCGCTGGACGACAACATCGACGGCAAGGTGGAGCCGAGCGAGCTGAAGGGTCCGATGGGCCAGATGATGAAGGCCCGGTTCGCCGAACTGGACCGCGACCACAACGGCAGCCTCGATGCTTCCGAGCTGGCCGCGGCGGGCGGGCGGCGCGACATGCGGCGCGCGGCGCGGGAGACGCCGGACCTTTAGACGTCCGGCGTCACGGCGAGAGACAAGACGGCCCAAGAGGGCCGCGATGACAATTGGGGGAGTACCAGCGTTGACGTTCCTGACCCGGCTTGCGGGCCTGACCGCAGCGGCGTTTGCCGCCTTCGCCATCGCCGCGCCGGCCCAGGCCCAGCCGTCCGGCGAGGCGGTCTACAATACCCGCTGCAAGTCTTGCCACGAGGGCGGGGTCGAACGCGCGCCCAACCGCGCCGACCTGGCCCAGCGCCCGGCGGCGGACATCGCCCACGCGCTGAGCGACGGCATCATGAAGCCGATGGCGCAGGGCCTCAGCGCCGATGAGATCCAAGCCGTGGCGGGTTACCTCAGCGCCGTCGGCCGTCCGCAGGCCGCGGCGCCCGGCCGTCCCACCGGCGTGGAGATGCCGCAGGTGGCCGTGCGCGGTCCCGCCAACGCCAAGGACCCGATGTGCGCCGGCGCGCCGCCGCCGATCACGCCGGCGTCCGGCGACTGGGGCTCCACCGGCATCGACGACCCGTCCACGCGGTTTCAGCGCAAGCCCGGCCTGGCGCTGGCCGACATCCCGAAGCTGAAGGTGAAGTGGGCCTATGCGATGCCCGGCGGCGGCCAGACCACGGTGGTCGGCGACTGGCTGTGGGTCACCAACCGTTCGGGCAAGTTCCTGGCGCTGGACGCCAAGACCGGCTGCGCGCGCTGGGCGCTGGACAACGTGGTGTCGCGGACCACGCCGATGGTGGTGCGCTCGTCGATCTCGCCCAGCGGCTGGGCGACCTTCGTCGGCCAGGTCGACCGGGTGGTGAAGGCCTTCGACGCCCAGACCGGCAAGGAGATCTGGCGCAGCGTGGCGCTGGAGACCCACACCTCTTCGCTGCTGACCGGCTCGCCGATCGTGGCCGATAACATCCTGCTCGTGCCGATCTCCTCGATCGAGGAGGCGACTTCGATGAGCAAGGCCTACGCCTGCTGCACCTTCCGCGGCTCGCTGGCGGCGCTGGACCTGAAGACCGGCAAGCAGCTCTGGAAGACCCACACGATCAGTGAACCGCGCAAGATCGTGCGCAGCAAGGAGGACGGCCAGCAGGTGGGCGGCCCGGCAGGCGCGGCCGTCTGGTCGGCGCCGTCGATCGACCGCAAGCGGGGCCTCGTCTACATCGTCACCGGCGACAGCTACACCGACGTGGACACCATCGGCGCCGACGCGGTGATGGCGCTAGAGATCAAGACCGGCAAGATCCGCTGGCAGCACCAGGTGACGGAGAAGGACAACTTCGTCATGGGCTGCGGCCGCAACTCCACGACCGGCAACTGCCCGACGCCGATGGGCCCGGACTTCGACTTCGGCGCGACGCCTGTGCTGGCGTCGATCGGCGGCGGCAAGCAGGTGCTGGTGGCGGGCCAGAAGTCCGGCATCGTCTATGGCTTCAACCCGGACAGGGGTAAGCGCCTGTGGACCACGCAGGTGGGCGTCGGCTCGGCGTTGGGCGGGGTGGAGTGGGGCATCGGGGCGGACGACAAGCGCGTCTACGTGCCGATCTCCGACCTGGCGGGGCTGTTCGCGGAGGGCCGTGTGCTGCCCCCCGGCGTGGATCTGCCGCGCGGGGCCAAGCCCGGCCTCTATGCGCTGGACCCGGCGACGGGGAAGATCCTGTGGTCGGCGCCTGCGCCGAAGGCGCCCTGCGTCTACGCCGCCGACAAGGGCAAGCCCAGCAACTGCATGCGCGCCCAGTCGCAGGCCCCGGCGATCATCCCGGGCGCGGTGTTCGAGGGCGGCTTCGACGGCTGGTTCCGCGCCTACGACTCGGCCACGGGCAAGATCCTGTGGGAGGACAGCACCACCTCGCGGACCTACGACACCCTGAACGGGATCAAGGGCCAGCCGGGCGGCGGCATCGACGGCATGGGCCCGACGGTGGCGAACGGCATGGTCTACGTCCTGAGCGGCAACAACGGCGCCGCGCGCGTGGGGTCCAACGGGGTGAACGTGCTGCTGGCCTATTCGGTGGACGGGAAGTAAGGGCGCGGCGCTCCCGGGTCCTACAAGACCAGCGGCAACTGGCCGGCGTCCTGAAAGGCCTTGAAGAAGCGGCGGAACATCGCCTCGGTGTCCTTCACCTCGTGGAAGCCGGCCTGGCGCAGCTTGATGGTCGAAACCAGGGCGGCGCCGGCCAGGGTTCCCGGCGGGCCCTGCCGGCCGTAGCCCATGGTGAAGTCGGCGTAGTCGAAGCCCAGGCCCACGAAGTCCGCCAGTCCGGGCGCGGCGAGGCCGTGGGATTGGCGAACCGCGTCCCAGTCCGCCTCGCGGCCGGAGAACGCCTGCGCCAGCGATAGCGGGCGATCCTCGCCCACGGCCATGCCCAGGGCCTCCGCGATGGCCGGCCAGACGCCGCGCCAGGTGTAGACGTCGCCGTTGGTGACGTTGAACGCCTGGTTGCGGGCCGCCGGGCTGGTGGCTGCCCAGGCGATCACCCGGGCCAATAGGTCGGCGTCGACGGCCTCCAGGATGGTCTCGCCGCCGCCCGGGAAATGCAGCGGCTGGCCGTCGGCCTTCAGCAGGGCCGCGTACACGCCGATGGCCGGGATCAGGTTCATGGCGGCGCCGAGCGCCTCGCCGAAGATGATCTGCGGCCGCAGGATGGTCCAGGTGAAGCCGCGCCGGGCGGCCTCGGCGCGCAGGTGGTCCTCCTGGCGCCAATAGAAGTTGTCGACGCCGCGGTCCTCGTCGCGGTCCTCGCGGGCCGGGATCGGGATGGCGTGGACGTGCGCGCCGTAGGCCTTGGTGCCCTGCAGCAGGACGACGTGGCGCAGGTCAGGCGACGTCGCCTCCAGCGCGGCCAGGGTGTTGGCCAGCATGCGCTGGTTGGTCTCGATCTGATCGGCCTCGAGCCAGCCCGCGATGAGCCCCGGCTTCTCGTGCAGGGCGGCGTAGACGAGGGTGGTGACGGCTTTGGCGTCCGCCAGCCCGGCGCGCGTCGCCGCGGCGTCCGCGAGGTCCACCGAAAGCCGCCTGGCCTGGAAGCTGTCGCGGGGGGCGCGGCGCGAGACGGCGGTCAGCTGCGTCCCCGCCTGCGCGGCGTAGTGCTTGAGGGCGGCGTAGCCGACCACGCCGGAGGCGCCGGCGATGAGGACGTGCTCGGTCATGGCTAGCCCAGGATCTTGCCGGGGTTGAGGATGTGCTTGGGGTCCAGCGCGTCCTTCAGGGTGCGCATCACCGCCAGCTCGACCGGCGTGCGGGAGACGCCGATGTAGGCCTTCTTCTGCAGGCCGATGCCGTGCTCGGCGGAGACGGAGCCGGAGAAGGCCCGGAGCGGGGCATAGACCATCGCCTCGACGTCATGCTTGGCGGAGCGGTCGCCGACGCCGGCCACCAGGTGCAGGTTGCCGTCGCCCAGGTGGCCGAAGACGGTGAGTTCGGCCTTGGGCCAGCGGGCGGTCAGGTCGGCTTTCACCTTGGCCACATAGGCCGGCATCTCGGGGATCGGCAGGCTGATGTCATAGGTGAAGGCCGGGCCGTTGCGGAACGGCTGGCCGACGTCGTCGCGCAGGCCCCAGATGGCGTCGCTCTCGGCCTTGGACTTGGCGATCACCGCGTCGGAGGCGAGGCCGGCCTCCAGCGCCTCGCCCAGCACGGTCTCGAACCGTTCGGCGTCGGATTGCGGGTGCGCGCCCAGCATCTCGACCAGCACGTAGAAGGCCGAGCCGCGGGGCAGGATGGCGCGGCCCTTGGCCGGCTCGGTGGTGACGAAGTCGTAGAACTCCGGCCACATCACCTCATAGGCCGAGAGCGTGCCGGCCAGTTCGGCCTCCAGCATCCGCAGCAGCTTCGGCAGGGCCTCGAAGCTGTCGACGGCGACGAAGGCGGTGTTCTGGGAGCTGGGCCTGGGGCGCAGGCGCAGGACGGCGCGGGTGACGACGCCCAGGGTGCCCTCGGAGCCGATGAACAGCTGCTTCAGGTCGTAGCCGGTGTTGTTCTTGATGAGGCGGTTCATGGACGTGACGACCGTGCCGTCGGCCAAGACGGCCTCCAGCCCAAGCACCATCTCGCGCATCATGCCGTAGCGCAGGACGCGGTTGCCGCCGGCGTTGGTGGAGATGTTGCCGCCGATGGTGGCCGAGCCGCGGGCGCCCAGGTCCAGCGGCAGGAACTGGCCCGCCGCGTCGGCCGCCTCGCAGGCGGTCTGCAGCACGCAGCCGGACTGCACGACCATGATCGCCCCCTCGGCGTCGATCTCCTCGATGGCGTTCATCCGCTCCAGGCTGAGCGCGATCGCGCCCTCGGCCCGGCCGCCGTCCACCAGGCCGGTGCGGCCGCCCCAGGGCACCACGGCGGCCCCGGCGGCGTGGGCGGCGCGCAGGATGTCCGAGACCTCCTGGGTGGTGCGCGGCTTGACGACGGCCATGGGCTTGCCGAGGCGCGCCCAGGGGCTGTGCGCCTGCTCGGCGGCGGCGTCGCCGGTGGCGAGCCCGCCCGAGCCGACGGCGGTCTCCAGGTCCTTGAGCAGAGCGTCCATCGAGGCCTCCCGCGCGGCTCCCGCGGCCGCCGGCAGCACTCTATCAGCCCCGCGCGGCGCTCGTCCCGGCGATGCGGCCGAAGACGGCGCCGGCCGCCAGACCCGTGCCGCCGGGGTAGTTGCCATAGAAGAGGCCGCCGACCATCTCGCCGGCGGCGTAGAGGCCGGGGATCGGGGCGTTGTCGACGTCGAGGACCTGGGCGTCCGTGGTGATCGCCAGGCCGCCGAAGGTGAAGGTGATGCCGCAGGTGACGGCGTAGGCCTCGAAGGGCGCGGTATCGAGCGGGTTGGCCCAGTTCGACTTGGGCGGGTCGAGGCCCTGCGTGCCGCGGCCGTCCTTCACATTGGGGTCGAAGGGGATGTCGGTGCGGACGGCGGCGTTCCAGGCCCTGAGCGTGATCAGGGCCTGGGCGGGGTCGACGCCCTCCAGCTTGGTCACCAGGTCCTCCAGGGTGTCGGCGGTGACCTTGGTGACCTGGCGGATGCGGTACTCGTCGCGCAGCAGATGTTTCACCTTGGCGTCGAAGACCTGCCAGGCGAAGTGGCCGGGCTGGTTCAGGATCACGCGGCCGTATTTGGCATAAGTGTAGTTGCGGAAGTCGGCGCCCTCGTCGACGAACCGTCGGCCCTCGGCGTTGAGCATGATCCCGAACGGGTAGCTGTGCTTCTGGAAGGCGTCGCCGACGGCCAGGTCGCCGACGTCGGGCGCGTTGCGGTCCCAGCCGACGGCATGGCAGCCGGACCACTGGCCCTTGGGCTGGGCGCCGATGTCGAGGGCCATCCGCAGGCCGTCGCCGGTGTTGAACCGCGTGCCGCGCACCTTGGCCAGGTCCCAGCCGGGGCCGAGGTAGCGGGTGCGCCATTCGACGTTGGCCTGGAAGCCGCCGGCGGCCAGGACCACGGCGTCGGCGGCCAGCTCCATGGTGCGGCCGCCCTGGCGCACGCGCACCCCGTGCACGCCATCGTCGTCGGCGATAAGGGAGAGCACTCGAGCGCCATAGTGCACGGCGATTCCCGCCTTGGCGGCCGCCGCCGTCCAACCGTCGACCAGCCCCGAGCCGCCGCCCCAGGCCTCGACCGTCAGGCCGCCCCAGAACTTGAACTTGCCATCCACCAGGAACGCCTGCCGGCCCCAGATCGGGGCGAAGCGGAGGCCGCGTTCGCGCATCCACAGCAGGGTGTCGAAGCTGCGGCGGACCAGCAGTTCGGCCAGGTCCGGGTCGGTGCGGTAGTCGGTGACCCGGCCCATGTCGTCCAGGTATTGGGCCTCAGTGTAGGTCCCGAAGTCGGTGCGGGCGCACTCCTCGTCGGTGAGGTCGGGCATTAGGCGGCGCAGGTCGTCGACGCCATCGTAGGCTACCCGGATCGCCCCGGCGGTGAAGCGGCTGTTGCCGCCGGCCTCGGCGATCGGCGCGCGCTCCAGCACCGTCACGCTCGCCCCTTCGCCGGCCGCGGCGAGGGCGGCGGCGAACGCGGCGTTGCCGCCGCCCACCACGATCACATGCGCCAAGACCAGCCCCCTTCAACCGCGCCCGCATCATAGCAGCGCCGCGCCCGTCCGGCCCAGGCTGCCGGGCTCTACTCTGGATGCCCGCCGCGGCTTGCTGTGGCCCTTGGTTGTGATAACGATGTCCGCAGTTGGCGTGCGGGCGTGGGGCTGCGGCGCCGTTGCCGAAGCGTCCCGTCCCAGGCGAAGGGGGCGGAGAGATGACCGGGACATCCAGCAACGTGATCATGCCCCCGCTGCCGGGCGCTCTGGGCGGCCTGGGCGACGGCGGCGCGCCGCAGGATGGGCCGGTCCGGGAGCTCCGGCCAGGATGCTGGCTGCTCAGCTACACGCCGGTAGGGTCCGACGCGGTGCAGTTCGACGGCCCGATGCGCATCGAACGCCACGCCCAGGGCCGCACGGCCAGCGGCGACCTCTATCAGCGCCGCGTCCTGTTCGTCGGCCAGCCGAAGAAGGCGGTGCTGGACGCCGCGCCGAAGCCGAGCGACGGCGTCCCGATCCTGCCGCGGGATCGCTACCGCTACTACCTATCGGTCACCCGCCTGCTGGAGGGCCAGACGACCGCGGCCGCCTTCGATCTGGCCTTCGACCTGTGGCGTTTCACGGCCCCGTCGGCCTGGGCCAAGGAGTCGGCGCTGACCGCCAGCATGGTCTGGATCCCGGCCCCGCCGCTGTTCCCCAGCGCCTCCGACTATCTCGAGGGCGATGTCCGCAACGCCGCCGGCGTGGTGGTCGCCCGCCTGAAGATGGGCTGGGTGTCGGGCGCGTTCCGGCGCGCCGTGCTGGAGATCGACGCGGTCGCCGGATGTGAGCGGCCGCAGCAGAACGGCATCGGCCGCGGATGGCCCGAGATCTTCGGCGACGTCGGCTGGGACGTGCGGGTCGAACTCAGCGACGTGGATGTCGCCCAGCCCTCCGGGGACAGCTGGTCGGACGCGGAGATGCACGCCGCCATGCTGGCGCGGCGCGCGACCGTCGACCTGGACCAGGAGTGGCGCTACCACATCCTGGCGGTGAAGCTGATCGACTCCACCCCGCGCGGCATCATGTACGACGCCGCCGGAACCGACTCGAACAACGTCCCGCGCGAGGGCGTCGGGATCGCCACGAACTGGATGATCCCCAATACGCCCGACTGGGGGCTGTCGGCCGGCCAGCGGTTCGGCGCGGCCACGGCGCCGTTCTTCCGCACCGCCGTCCATGAGCTGGGCCACGCCTTCGGCCTCTTCCACAACACCGTCGACAACGGCTTCATGAACACCACCGACGTGATCTCGGCGAGCGCCACGCCGGGCAACCCGTTCCCGAACAATATCCGCTGGAGCTATGCCGCCGACGACCTGAAGCGGCTGCGGCACTATCCGGACGTCTTCGTACGGCCGGGTGGCAGCGCGTTCGGCTCGGCGTCCTCCACCAGCCCCAACATCTCGCCCACCGACCTGGAGGTGCAGATGGAGGGCCTGGAGCTGCGGCTGAAGCCGCTGCTGGCAGAGGCGCCGATCGGCGCGCCGATCCGCGTGGGAATGGAGCTGATCAACGTCTCCGACACGCCGCAGCGCACGCCGGCGACCCTGAGCCTGAAGAGCGACTTCGTGCACGGCTGGGTGACCGATCCGGCCGGGATCGCCCGCAGCTTCTCGCCGATGGTCCGCTGCATCGAGGACTGCCCCATGCAGGTCCTCAAGCCCGGCGGCTCGCTGACCGGCGACCTGACGCTGCTGCGCGGCCGCGACGGGCCGCTGTTCCCCAGTTCCGGGCTCTACACGATCCGGGTGGAGACGCACTGGCCGGAGGACACCGTCGAGGCCGTCGTGGCCGGCGAGACCACGGTGCTGATCACCGGCGTCGAGAACGCCGCGCACGCGGCGGCGGCCCACGAGATCCTGAGCACGCCGGACGCCCACGTGGTGCTGGTGGTCGGGGGCGACCACCTGAGCGAGGGCATGGCGGCGATCCAGACCGCGGTGGCGGACCCCGTCCTGGGACCGCACTACGGGATCATCGAGGCCAAGCGCCTGGCGAACCTGCCGCAAGGGGCCGCGCGGAATGAGAAGGCGATCGTCAAACTCCTGTCGAAGGGCCCGGTGGCCAGCCGGGCCGAGCGTCAGAGGCTGGACCAGGGCCTGAAGGCCACCGCGACGGCGGCCCGGTCGGCCTCAATGTCCAAGGCGCTGAAGGCCTTCGACGCGGGCGCAACATAGCGACGGACTCCCGCGTTGCGTCCGCCGGTGGCATGGAGGGCGCATGGAAGAGCATCCGCTGGTCGGCGCTTGGCGCAAGCAATCCGCCGAGGCCTGCGACGAGGCGTATCCGGCCGACCTGCGGTTCGACGCCAACGGTCACTATCGCGGCCAGCCGGTCCCGCCGCGCGAGTACACCTGCTGGGACGTCGGGACCTGGGCCGACGACGGGGCGGGGACCGTGCGCCTGTCCACGGCCAACGATCGCGTCGCGGCCTACCGCTGGCGGCTTGATGGGGACCGGCTTTCCTTCGAGGACGAGACCGGCTGCCGGTTCGCCTACCGGCGAGCGCTGACGAGCTAGGGCGAGCTGGGCCGGCCCAGCCACCAGACCGGACCTTCGAGGTTTGCCCGTTGACGACCCCGGGGGAAGCTCGCT
>Ga0307511_10005249_pt1 | contig 13193 bp, 19 predicted proteins | sample 13_EM_MG_FD_200266 | JGI IMG/M metagenome (GOLD analysis project Ga0307511, IMG submission 200266) | Populus trichocarpa ectomycorrhiza microbial communities from riparian zone in the Pacific Northwest, United States - 13_EM | ecosystem: Host-associated > Plants > Roots > Unclassified | place...
TTGGAGAAAAGGTCTGAGATGCAGTGACCTGGGACCGTTCTTCCCAAGGCTCATTCCATTTTCCAGGAGCGATGCAGTAGTTGTATACGACAATCCGTCGGAACTGATTTGGCGGATGCGAGGTCTGCAACCGAAGGATGCACTAAGGCGGGCCCAGCATATTCGGGCGACGGAAGAACGGTTGAGGCGAACCGAAGAGCTGTTGGAAACGAAGACCGCAGAACTCATCGGGGCACAGGCTTCCTTATCCACGACGGACCACCTTTCTGAGGCGGAGGTCTTGCGCATTGTCGACGATCTGAACGAAAATATCTTCCAGGCCGCGGCCAAATTAACCGAGGAATGGGTGACGTTGGAATCGCCGCAAGGCATCAAGTCAATGGATGTCGGCCCCATTTCCCAGCCCCACGCCCCCGCCCTCGTCCGCAACCGAAACCCCGTGCGTTTGATGCTCATGCTTCAGTCGTGCCTCTGTTCCCGAGCAGTGAGCATGACTTCGAGTTGGGGTCACCACCAGGAGCTGGCTGTACTCGATTCCGTTCACCGACGCTTATCCGCATCCGGTGGGTATCGTGTCTTCTGTACCGGTGGGGTCGGACTCACATATCACAGAGGGACAGGCAATACCAGCTAGATGGAGGTCGTTGACCCACAACCACATCTCCAGACCGCCGCCTCACTCCGCGTCGTTAGTGGAGCAGTTGGCGAATGAGACAGGATCGTTCTCCTCCGCTCAACAGTCGCTCGAGTTCGTTCGGGGCGTGGCGCTCGAAGAAATAGAATCCATCGTCCGATTCTCCCTGCGCTTGGAGTTTGCATTCAGGGTGGAGGTCATGTCCAGTGATATGACTCTGACAATCGGCGCCCCAGGCACAGTGTTCGATGGCGTGAGGATGACCGATGAGCTCGAGTCCGATGGAGCTCCCACCTGAGGGGCAGGATAGGATTGCGGGGACGACGGAGGTGGGGGTTGCGAAGAGTGTACGTGGGGTACTGGGCGAAAGTCGACGCGTGGAAGTTCTGAAGACGAAGGTCGTTTTGGAGAAGGACGTTACAGAAGATGTCGATGGAGACTAGGGGTGGTGGTCCGTGGGATCCAATACGGCGAAACGAAACGGATTTGTGTATTGTTCTCGAGTTGAAGGGTATCAATCCACCGGTTGGATGAAACTGGATCGACTTCCCGACTATCGATGCTCGTTTATAATAATCTAGTCATTGTTAACCGACATAATAGTAGGGGCATAAACAAGCCACTTGCGGGGTGGTTTTTTAATTTGTGGTGCCCCGGCGGTTCCGAATGGGGATCGGGGATGCCTTGGCAAAGCCGAGGGTCAAACTTCACGTGGGCTGCTTCTTCCTTTCCTGGAAGCATCCAGATCGCAGAGAAACCCTGAGCGAGAGGTTCTTGGTTGTAAACAAGGCTGTTGGTGCTTTTCTACGTTGAGGTGATTCTCCCTTGTTGGGGCAACTATCGGTCCGTGCCGGCAGGAACCTAAACACCGACAACAGGAAGAACCGAGGAGTGGAAGATATCCATTATCTGTCAATGCTTGCACAAGAATCTGCGTGTATATTATCTGACGACTACTGGGCTATAATCGAGAGAAGAGCAAAAAAAAAAAAAAAAGCGGGTCAGCGCAGTCTGTGGAGTGGGGGGAGCGCATGAAGGGGAGAAAACAGTACCCACGTCGAGTGCATTACTCTAAAGGAAGCATAGCCCACTAGTTGGGCAAGGAAGAGGAGTTAGATATCGGACACAGTGGGTAAGTTGATAGGGAAAAATAGAAGGAACTGGGGTGGGCGTGGTCATGTGCGGGTGGGAATAGTCCGTTGAAGGTAGTTACAGAGGGCATTGTAGCAAAGGCGAGGCAGATAGCCCTCCTCCTTCAAGGAGAGCTTCGAAAGGGGAACAGATGCAAAAGGCAAGTGCATCAGATACAATGAAACAGTCCAGGCGATCACAGTTATCGCGAGTGCTTAACAGACGACACAGGAGCAGCCGCTTGAGTGCCTACCGTCATCCATGCCACTTTTCATGCCACTACTCTTTCTGCGATGGTGGGAATTACTCGGAGCGCCGTCACGCATCAGCATGCTGGCTCGGGTGGCGGCCTCAAAGACGTCATCAACACCTTCGATACGGAGGGCGCTGCACTCCTTGTAGTCCCTAGCGCCGATGTCGTGAGCAACACGCTCGGCCTGCGCTCGTGTCACGTAGTTCAAGTAATCTGGGTGATCCTGCGCCGGCCGAAGGTCCGATTTGCATCCGACAAGGATGATCGGAATGACGGGACCGCAAATGGACCTCACCTCTTCAATCCACTGCGGAGATGTGTAAGCGACCCATGAGTTAGGGGGTTAGGTTAAGGTACCTTGACCGTCACGTTCTCCAGAGAATCTGGTGTATCAATCGAGAAGGCGATCAGAATGACGTGTGACTTCGCATATGAAAGCGGACGGAGTCCCTGGATGAGGAGACATTGGGTCAGGCAGGTTATCCCGGAATCTTAATTCAGGACTTGATAGCTACCTCATACTCCTCCTGGCCACTGACATCGAAATTTAATCAGCAAGGTTAGTCATCCGGCAACATTCTGGTACACACGCAGTATCCCAAAGCGCCAACTGCACAGGTTTGCCGTCCAGCCTGATCTCGGCGACGTAATTTTCAAAAATAGCTGCGTTCATGGGGGTTTAGAATGATCTGGTGATGGGGAACCGGGTGGGTACTGACTGGGTTGCTTCGGAGACTGTGAGTGGGAGCAAGTGGGGTTGGGGGTGGAGACTCACATATTCTTTGGGAAACTCTCCAAGGGCAAACGAACACAGTAGGGAGGTCTTGCCACAGGCACCTATAACTGAGGTTTAAAATGTGGCCGCCGAGCGATTGCGGAAGGCTGACCGTCACCAACAATGACAAGCTTTCTTCGGATCTGAGACCGGGCAAGAGCGCATTCAGTCTACCACCATGTGTGTAATCGAGACTTTGGCGGACGTACAGGGTTGGAGGATGACATTTGCGATGTGTCGATTGGGAAGAGGTTGCGTCGGACGATTTACAGACCACAGCCGAGTAACGTCGTGCGCAGCAGAGTGGCTGGGGATGAGCACTGGGCGTCGAGGGGAGTGGAAGAAAGGGCGGGGGGAATAAAATAAGGGAAGGGTGGCTCTTCGAAGCTGAAAGCAGCCGCTGTCGTCGTTGCTGTCGTTGTCGAACGTGAAAGCCAAAGAGGCGGTGTGCAAGAAATAAGTCAAGCCGGAATCCTCGAAACCCGGTCACGGCTTCGTTACGCCGACACGTGGCGGGGACTACAAACTCCCTTCAAGTTCCGCTCTTAATTATACGCAGGTGGGATTCAGTCTATCGATTCATTCCGCACGGGCAGCTCATAAACACGCTCTTATTCGCCCTAGGTATTCACTGTAACGCCGGTGTTCTGACCTCTGCCTGATCGGGTGCCCGTCACATCCTCTGACCTCGATCTATACCCACCCGGTCTGAGAGATCTCGTGTGATAACATGCCACGTCATGTTAAGATACACTTCGTACCGCTGCGGTCATCTCTGGTGAACCTTCCGATATCAATATACGGCCCTCTACTCCAACGTAATGCAGTAAGCACCCGCACTCATCTCCCGTACATTCAGTAATGTGTCTACACCGCGTAGAGACCCCAGGGCATCGCAATACAGCTGACGTTGCCCGAAAAGAACGTCGAGGCATTTGTCGGATGGACCGGGATGGCCTCGGCCTCGTCGCTCGCCCATTTTAGCTCTCCTTCATCTGCCGAAAAAGGTATCGAGACCCTGGAAATCGACCCTCAATTCGCCCAGGGTCTTGGTTTTGGCCCTGGAGATGTTGTACGTACTGATCCATATGCTCGGGGCCCTCGGTGTCACAACTTCTTCTAAAGGTAGAAATCGGTCTTTTGCACGATCTTGGATATGCAAAGTCCATCGGGACTGAACCACTGACTGCAGACGACTGGGAGATTCTTGTGGGTCTACACTCGGATAGGCTAAATGAAGTTGACTGACCATCTGTTTCAGGAATCGCACGCTTCCCATGTAGAGTCAAACCTGATTTCTCAGGTCAGGGTTGCAAACATCGGCCAAGAAATCGACGTCTGGGTACTGGGACGCACCAGAGTCAGACTGCGAGTAGGTAAGACGGCATCCGACTAAACGACGACGGAGGCTGATGTCTTCAAGTCTCCCTAAACGGGTCTGAAAGTGGTAGACCTCTCCTGCTCGCGACCGACACTGAGGTCTCCGTAGCCCCAAAGACAAGGGCGAACGTTCGAAAAGACGCCAAGAATCCCACTGTAATCTCCGATAGCAGCACGGCGGCCGAGAAACAAAAGCGAACGAAGGGCATGCTCCTTCGAGTACTACCGTTTCGACTGTTCCCGCCGCCAGCCTTCACTGTCTCCTCGGATCTCCCCCTAGCGGTCGTATCCCAACTCGTGTTCACAGAACTGACAGGAAGGACGCCTTCCCAGATAGGTGACGCGACAGAAATCCTCTTGCACCCCGCCCGGGTATTGAGAATTCCACCCCCATCCGATCCCGGAGCGCCTGTGGAACAGAAATCTGTAGACCCCGCTCCCGTGTCTACAACTACCAAAGTTCTGAACTCCAAAGACGTAAAAGAGAAGGCAGAAGAACAAACCATATCCGATGGATTCGTCATCCTTGTGTCTTCTTACAACATACCCAATAAACATATCGTATTCGCGAGCCCGGTCAATGGATCCGAAGAGTTCGACATCGTTCAGTGAGTAACCACGTCTTGAAGGAGTCTCAGATATTACAACCCTTCCTTAAGTGTTGATGTGGATCAAGATGCCGAACCCCCAACAGCTGAGGAAGACGCCCCCCCTGACGGCGTTCCCATGCTTGGGTAAGTTACTCCTATTGACGACCCCAAAACACATTCAGAATTTTTTAGTCAACCACCGGCAAAGGCGCTACCCGGCCTGACTGATGCCGTCATTAAGTGCAACACATTCGTCGAAGTTAAATTCATCGCGCACAGCCAAACGAAATTTGTTGAGGGCAGTGAGTCAACACCCTCGGAGATGCCTTTGTTCATCGATTACTGACGCTACGTTGGAGTTTCGGCGCTTCTGATTACTGGCAGGTCCGGGGCAGGAAAGACCTCCATCGCGAAGACTGTCGCAAAAAATATGGAGAACAACCGAAACGTTAGGACATGTGAGGTCTATTTGCAGTTGGTCTGCCATGGTTCTTAACTTCGGCGCCTGCACCGCCTCAGACACGCTGTCCGTTGATCTGTCCCAGTTCACCGAAAAGACAGTGCCCAGGCTCCGGGAACTCTTTGTGCATTGGCTCACGAAGGCGAGGTGGCACCAACCTTCGATTATGATCTTCGATAATATCGACCAACTGATGCCACCACAGGCAGAGGTGAGCGGAGGGTAACGAATGGGGAATGCAGCTCTCTAACCGTCCCCCTATCGAAAGAATACCGACTCAAGGAGGACGCGGCACATCGTCGAGACCTTCATAGGGGTGTATGCCACAACCTTCAGATCAATTCCAACGAACTTCAGGGGTGTCGTGATGATCGCTACCGCAAAATCCTCCGCCGCCATCCACCCGCTCCTTAAGCAACTGCATATCTTCGAGGATACGATCAATGTGCTGCCCCCAAACAAGGAAGCAAGAAAAGAGATACTGTCCCACTTCGTGGAGCAACGGATGGTGGCTTCTGACCTAACAAAGGATGAATCGTTAAACTACGCAGCATTGGCAACCCTGACGGAGGGTTATGCAGCACTGGATCTGAAAGATCTAGTCTCCAGGGCTGTGCACAACGCGGCGGAACGCTCGCTCACAGATGCAGGTGGACTGGACTACGCACCCGTGAGTGTAAGCCAGGACTCCCAGTTGTCAGTGGTGTTGATCACTCTCCTCTACCACAGCCGAAACTGACGTATCGAGACTTCACCACTGCTCAAGAGGATTTTGTCCCGCTCTCCCTTCGGGATGTAAACCTGCAGAAATCGACGGTCAGTTGGGCTGATGTCGGAGGTTTGTTTCCATAGGCTCTGGGTGGAGATCCAACCCGATCGACTCACCCGATGTATCCAGGGCTGGGAGAAACGAAGAGGGTCCTCAGGGAGACGTTGGAATGGCCAACAAAATACGCTCGCATTTTCGCCCAATCCCCACTGCGCCTCCGTTCTGGGTGAGTTAAATCTTACTGGTTGCAACCAGGCCAACACCTTCCACAGGCTGCTATTATACGGGTACCCTGGATGTGGGAAGACCATGCTTGCTTCTGCAGTCGCAAAGGAGTGTGGGCTCAATTTCATCAGCGTCAAGGGTCCTGAAATCTTGAACAAATACATTGGCGCTAGCGAGAAGTCGGTAAGCCTACGATTGTTACCCTTCGACCGTGCCATTCATACAAGCCCGAATTCTCACCGGTCTAAATGTTCACCCGATTTGCCTGATGTTCGGTTCTCACTGATCATCCCCGACCACGCCGTCTAGGTTAGAGATTTATTCGAGAGGGCTACCGCCGCGAAGCCTTGCGTCCTGTTCTTCGACGAGTTTGACTCAATCGCACCGAAACGGTGTGTTTGTTTGGATGGGGTCGAGGAGCGCTTGCTCACATTCCGCGCAGAGGGCACGACAGCACTGGCGTCACAGATCGGGTCGTAAATCAGATGCTCACGCAAATGGATGGTGCGGAGGGGTTAGAAGGCGTGTATGTGCTCGCTGCGACCAGGTAAGCAAACAGAGATCACTCAGTATCCGCTTGGCTCTATTCTGCGTTGTGGCGCCCGGCTCGTTAGCCGATCAGCTCGGGCTTCCGCGTCCCCAGTGTTTTGTGATGACACGGATGTTGAACATTCATCTTTGATTCCCCAACGGATGAGACCGACGAACGACATCACATCACCTGCGGGATGCTCTGTACCGAGACCATACCTCGCCTCGGTCCGCCGCCCTTGATCTTGAATCGTCACTCTCTGAGATTGTACTCATCGAACCCTTCCCACTGTGGGACTTAGCCGCCCAGATTTGATAGATTCAGCTTTATTACGCCCAGGGAGACTCGATAAATCTCTGCTATGCGACATTCCCAGTCTGAGTGACCGGAAGGAGGTATGTTTGCCTTGCATGGCCTATTTCCTACCCAACTTCAGATCTTGAATCTGGTTCGAGGGTGTTTCTAACTGCGTCAAATGATAGATTCTGGAGACACTCCGCAAAAAGGTGACCCTGGTAGATGACGTGGATCTAGAATCTATTGCCCGTGCAACAAACGGGTTTACCGGGGCGGACCTTCAAGCATTAGTGTACAATGCCAATCTAGAGGCTGTGCATGAGACAATCGACCAGAAACCCCTGAACGACGGGTCTGGGGGAGGGGACAAAGGTAGTATTTTGGATGAAGACCAGAAGATCCGGTACATATCACTCGGTCCGGAGGGCAGCGAGAAAAAAGTATTATCGAATGCTGAAGAAATGGCGATCCAGAGGCAGGTAAGAAGTCTGACATACCATTTTCGGAGTGGTGCAGACCTGAGGAAATGCATAATACTCCAGTTGAGACAAATATATCTGTCTACCTCCAAACAGGCTGAGGAGGGGGGAGAAGTCAGGACCCCAAAACCCTCAAAGGTTTGCGTTTCCAAGACCCCGGTATGCTGGCCGCTAAACTAAGTTTTAGCCGGTCGTTCGCGCGGAACACCTTCGTAGGGTCTTGAAGACGGCGCGACCATCCGTTTCACCGCAAGAAGTTCGGAGACTGCGAGCAATGTCCGTGACGACAGTCATCAAACCGAAGAAAGGCTGACATTACCACATAGATATGACGTGTTCGACCAGGATCGGAGTGGCGGGATGCCCCTTCCCCCGGATAGTACCACCGTGGGCACACGGGTCTCGCTTCAGTAGGTCCACACGGAGGGGTGAAACGCGGACTGCCCGAGGTGTCGGTTGTCTGGCGCCGGCGCTGATATGTGGGTAGCGTTATTAATGAGCCTCATAAGTATACCATGAAAACGTTGGCATGGGACGAGTACTGAGAGGTGCACCAGAATCTAGTGTTTTGTCTCATCTAATCGAACCACAGCTGGAAGCTGGTGGAGAGGAAGTGGAAGTCCTGATCGATGATCTGCCGATCCTCCCGGGACTAAATTGGACCAGAAAGGAATGGATTACGCAGTAGACGATCTTCTCCATCGAAACTGAACCTGAAACAGCTGTCGATGTCAACGAGTGGGCGGCTTTTGGTGCTGGTGGCAGCTCAATATTAACGAGTTTGGTATCACTGGCCGGTCGACAATATGAATGAGGGCAGGAGGTGGCCTGGCGGGTCGGGTCACTGCCTACGACAAGCGCGATGCCGGTACACAAGCGCGGTTACCACGCGACGGCGACGCGTGTTCGCCCCCGCGACAGGCACGTGCAATGAGGATACCGCCAGGCAGCAAGGACTTCCAAGTTCGGTAAATAGGCCGGTGAAGCATGGCAGAGACCCAGACCCGGTTGCGGTTGTCACTGTCGAGAAGTACTTGGGGGAGGGTCACATCATCAAACAGGAATCACAGTTTGAACTTTGATGTGGTTTTAGGTGGGGCACAAGACGCAATGGGTGTCGAACGGAGAACGGTCATTAGACAACATCAAATACCTAGTCTATTCGCCAGCAGTGCTCGTGTGTCATGAACATCAAAACCTGTGCCGTTTATAATAACGATGCGATACTCGTCGGGATTTCTTCTCCCCCCCTCCTCCTTCCCCGTGTTAATCCTCCCCGTCCTCCGCGGTCGGTCCCAACTGCAGATGGGCCAAGCGGCTAGCCTGAAGCTCAGTAAAATCGTGGTCTGCAGTTCCTCCACGACTGAAGAGGAAGAAGAATTCCAGCCACATCACCCCAGGTTTGTGGTCACAGCCGAAGTGCCGAATTCGAAACCTGCTTCACTACAACCAAATCGTTACTCGGAAAGCAATCGATCGTTCCAATCTCTGGCAAAGGAGTCCCTCGTCCTCGACCTTGTGAGTCCCCCTTTCTCTGTCCCAGCCGACCTCCTAGTCTTTGGCGCACAGCATTTCCGGTATTCGGTTACCCAGGACTGATCGTAAAACATTTTGACAGCGTCAGTCAACGCCGTTACCCCCTCCATCTCCTCCACCACCACCACCTTCACCATCACCGACCCCAGCTCCAGCTCCAATGCAAAGACACACCTTCACGGCCCTCAACTCGACATTCATCGTCGATGCTGAGTACGAGTTCGTAAAAGAACTCGGACAGGGTGCCTATGGATGTGTCGTCGCCGCCAAACATCGCAGATCTGGAGAGGGTTGTGCGATAAAGAAAATCACCAACATCAACACCAAGCGTATCCTGACTAAACGATGCCTGAGAGAGATCAAGTACGTTCCCCAACTAGATCGCCCACACCACGCTCACCACGCGCCCCCTTGATAACAGGCTATTACACCACTTCCGCGGCCACAAGAACGTAGGAAATTTCTCCGACTCATCACATGGTGACCATTTTTCACATGGGATATCTATCCAGATTACCTGCCTCTACGACATGGACCTGGTCTTCAAACCAGACGGGAATTTCGATGAAGTTTATTTATACGTGAATTCCCTCTTCTCTCCTTCATCTCGGATCATCGTCTGACACCCCCCTCTTCAACCTTTTAGGAGGAACTGATGGAGGCCGATCTCCATGCGATTGTGAGTTCGGTTCGTCTCAGCGTCCGCCAATCACTGATTACTCTCCACCCTAGATCCGGTCCCAGCAGCCACTCTCAGACGCTCATTTCCAGTCTTTTATTTATCAGACCCTTTGCGGTCTCAAGTACATTCACTCCGCTAATGTTATTCATCGTGACCTCAAGCCGGGTAACCTCTTGGTTAACGCCGACTGTGAGCTCAAGATCTGCGACTTCGGTCTCGCGCGGGGATACTCTCCTGGGGGAGGTGCCAGTGCCAAGGCTGGTTCCAACCAGGGTTTCATGACCGAATATGTCGCTACCCGGTGGTATCGAGCACCAGAGATCATGCTGAGTTTCGCCAACTACGTGAGTCTCCCGCAATTAATTGACGATCTTCTGATGCTCATTTCTGGAACTCCAGTCTACCGCCATCGACGTTTGGTCTGTAGGGTGCATCCTTGCAGAGCTCCTCCTCGGAAAGCCGATCTTCAAGGGCAGAGAGTGAGCGCACTTTGATACTCCCTCGCTGATCCAAAGTTCACGCCTTCTCAGTTATGTTGATCAACTCAACCAAATCTTGCACTATCTGGGAACCCCCTCGGAGGACACCCTTCGCCGTGTTGGTTCTCCCCGTGCCCAGGAGTATATCCGCTCTCTCCCCATCAAGCCCCGTGTTCCTTTCTCGACCCTCATCCCCCATGCCAACCCTCTCGCGATAGACCTCTTGTCCAGGATGCTCAACTTCGATCCTGCGAAACGGATCACTTGTGAAGAGGCCTTGAACCACCCCTACCTCCAGGTCTGGCACGACCCCGCGGACGAACCGGTCTGCCCCGCCAAGTTCGACTTCGGCTTTGAAGACGAAGACTCGATCGAAGGGATGAAGAAGCTGATTGTCGAGGAGGTTCATTCATTCCGGGCTGAAGTTAGGGCGCACGCCCGTGCCGCTGGACAAGTCCGTCGTCAGGATAGGCGAGTTCTGTTCTAGTTATCCTTCCGTGGGGCTAGGTGTTGACAATACCCTCCCCACTCCTTAGTTTACCCATCCCCTCTCGCGAGGAAATCATGAACTCCCCAATGGTCGAAGATCGTGGGGCGACTTCCGGTTTCACCCATCAGTACCACCAACGACCCCCTAGTCCAATCATGGACGACCCCAGCGCAGAGCTAGAGAGGGAGCTCGCCGGCACACACATGCGCCGATGATCTCTTTCTAACGTCCCTGTGGGGTTTCCTGGGGAGTTGCTTCGTACTTGTACATGTTCACTTCTATCATGACCAATCGCTACTCTGGTTTTTCTGTATTTTTGGCGTATGTTGTTTATGCAAGCCTCCGTATATATTGGGTGATAATCAGTAAGACCAGGTACATTACTATTCGTCCTAGAGAGGTGTCAATAGCCGGGAGTGGGACCACCGGCAACACGACGGAGTGTTAATGGTCCCGAGTCTCCTTTCAACTCCCAAAATATTAGTTTTGCATGTCTCCACATAATTGTAGCCTTACAAATAATCACCCACTGACAAGGTCCTCGTTATTGGTATATGCATCTTCCGCGGGGTGCCTTCCAGGCATAGCTCATAGAAGGGTCGCCAGCAGTTTCACGGGCGGCGTGAGTGAGATTGATAGTGTTGGCTGCCGGACCTTTAGCGGTCCATCGAGTGACCAGATCCTCGAGTGAAATCCAACGTAATCAACCGATAAGAATTCATTCCACTGCCCCCGAGGCACCGGATAGTGGTGATGAAGGGTGAGAGGAAGGCGTGGGCGGCCGTCTGGTCGTTGGGTTGGCGAGGGTTGGTAACGTGGAAACTCAAGGAACCGTGTCCTACCCCATGCAGCTTTGGTTTCATAGTACACAGAACAAAACCCGAATCCGGGATGCAACCCACCAAATCAACGCTGAGCGGCGGCGAACAACACATCCCAAAACACAATGGGGTTCCAGTGCTACACGGATCCGTCACGTTCGCCCGCCCAGGTTTTCCTACACCCGCCTTCGCTGCATAACCTCGGGAAATGCAATGATATTGAAGACGCGCGGACACTGGTGGGTCTACACGCACCGTCGTCTTATCGCTGCCAGGCGCGAGTTGGACGCCGTCGAAGATCAACGAAACAGGAATTTTGTTATCGCGTCGCCTGAGACGTTCGCGGCATTTGGATCAGAACCCAGTCGTTGAACTTCCCACGCTGCTGTCAGGTCAACTCGAATCGAGTCTCGAATCTCGGGGTGCTGGCGATCGTGGGTTTGGATTTGCGCTTCACTCGCAAACACATTGCGTCTCCCCGGACGGCAACGTGCGACCCTCACCTCCAACAGACCTCACTCCAGCCGCACCCGAACTCTCGTTCCATCCTTTGAACAATTCACGTCTTCTCCTGCCGATCAGAGGACTGAGAAAGTACAGTACGTCCTCAAATCCACGTTGTCATCACAGGATTACCAAACTCTCCCTCAGGTCCGGATGTCGCCAAGATGTTTGAATCTTGCATTTCAGCTTTGGTCGAGGCCATAAGTGATGCAACAATCATGATCGTAGCGGGGTGCCTGGAACTCCCCAGGTTTCATGCGCACCCATCCCCCTCTTATATCATCACAAGGATCGTTTTATTGGAGTACACAGTGTTTGCATACATACGAAACATCTAATATTTGAGTACTGACCCTCCACCAGCTAGGACAAAGCTCACAATGTAATCGGAAGGGTAAGAAGCTATAGGGTGTTGAGGCCGGGAAAGAAACATAAAATTGAAATGATTTACCGATCATTCACCCGCCTCGCAAACAATTGCAGGGGTGAATATTAGACGTATTAGTGACCCAGGGATAGGTATGAACGAAACTGTAAACTGAGGAAGAAGGCCGTGAGTGGGGGGAAACAGATTTGGTGAGGGAAACAGATGGAGGGCGAAGTACTTACATAGGACGCGTAAAAAGACGCAGAATCCATATGTAACGTGTACTCCCAGGAAATGGAAACCCGCCCGCACGACGGGAAAGTGGTTTAGTCGGTCCAGAAATAAATCTGGCCACCCTGCGAGGATGAGTAATCGGGGCCCCACTCAGCAACATTCGTAGTACCGCGGGGAGTTCTGTCAACCTCAAGCAATACGTGGCATGTGTGAGTAAAGTATTGAGTCAAATAAAGTACAGCCGAATTGCATGCAGGTTGACACAATAAAAAAACAGGGGTGACAGGTCGGCGCACAAAACCCAAGAGCTAGCGTAACTTCTGTCAGAACCGACCTCGCCAACAGGCCTACTGAACCGATGCTAGTCTCTCTTAGAGCTCGGTACACGAAGTTATGGGGTAACCGCGGATTTCTTCAGAGTGGGTCGGGACAGACCACTCCCGTACGTGTTGGCGTAACTTGCGGCTCCGGAATATCGGCAGTTCGGGTAGGTAGAGAATAGAGGCCGAGGTAACGCGTTTCGGCACTAGAGAAGGAGGGGTAGCTTCTCTGGGC
>Ga0307511_10005251_pt1 | contig 13189 bp, 5 predicted proteins | sample 13_EM_MG_FD_200266 | JGI IMG/M metagenome (GOLD analysis project Ga0307511, IMG submission 200266) | Populus trichocarpa ectomycorrhiza microbial communities from riparian zone in the Pacific Northwest, United States - 13_EM | ecosystem: Host-associated > Plants > Roots > Unclassified | place...
TCAAGACTGTTTTGAACATTTTGAATTTTTGAGTTTGGTTATTAAAGTGATAAGCGTGTAAAAAGATCAAGAAGTGAAAACGATGTTTTTTTGTATGTGTGATAGAGAAATCGATGTTTTGACCTGGTAATTACGCTGATGAATAGTTAAAGATTCTCACCTTATGAAATAAGAGAGTGAGCTTCTTTGGCTATGAAAAAAATCACATGATTGATCATGTTGTTGTCTAATAAAAATGCTGGTTTGAGAATATTTTTATTGCACTATAAATATATTTTATAAAAAAATATAGGATTGTATAAAAAGCAAGGGGAAAAAAAAGTTAAGGAGAAAGAGAAAGGTCGGGTAGGGCTTGGGTGACTTGGATTGGTTAGCCTATAGAAATTGCTTATCCTGGACCTGGCCTAGGACGAGCTAGCGCCCAGCTCGCCTTAGGCTTTCTAGGGTGAGCTGGCCTTTTTAACTGGAGGTCAAGTATAATATTTTTTTAAAAATCCTATTTTAAGCAAATTTAAAAAAAAAATCTTTAACCTAGTTTTAGGATTGAAGAAAAAGCCAAACAAAATTTTTGACTTGGCTCATGAAGATATAAGATTTATAATTACATGAACTTTATTCATACAAAAAAGGATCATGAGACCTTGAGAATCGTTAAAACAATGTTAAAAAAATGTTATGGGACTTTTCAACTTTGAATTAAAGGTATTAAATACTTACTCTCATAAAATAGTTATGTTTTTTTTTTCTTTCAATTTAGAAATGTTTGTCCAAAGAGATGTAACAAAAACACACCAATTTTTCATTAAAAATAGAAAGAAAGAAAAATTGCTCCTCCAAAAAAGCACTTTTTTTGGTTTTTTATTCTAAATAATAAAATAAAAAGAGATGAGAAAAGAGACAAACCATTTTGAAAACAATACTGCACAAAGCAAACATAATACTTGTTTATTTTCTTCAAGCAAAGAATTTTGAAAATCAAATTGATTTCAGCAATCGATTCTCTAGAAACTAGAAACGAAGGTGTTATGCAACAGGATTATGATCATGAACGGCGAAGATTCTTCAATTTTTCTTTTTCAATGGCAGAAAAAAAGAAGAAGAAAATGCAATCATCCAAAAGAAAAATTAAAAAGATCCTAGAATGGTTGCTTTCAGCAAACTTTGAAAGTCCATATTATAGCCCATACGCTTTGGGCTTATGCCCGAAAGAGATTACAAAAATAAATAAATAAATAAATAAAACCACTAACAGTAGAAACGTTGTAGAATGCAGACTGGGCGAGCGCGAGAGTCAAAAAAGATGGAGCCTAGATGTGTAGAGTGTGGATTTCCGATCAAAACTCTTTTCGTCCAATACTCACCTGGCAATATTCGGCTCATGAGATGTGTAAATCTCTCTCTTTCATTTATATAACCCAACTTTACCACTTTCATTTTTTTTTTTCTTTTTTTTAACTTTGTTCTTGTTGTAGGAGAATTGCAAAGCAGTTGCAGACGAGTACATCGAATGTGAATTCATGGTGAGTTTATTATACCCTTTTGATTCTTGACTTGCTATGGATTGCTTTTTTATCCTTTCTTTTTTCGGGTTCACTTGGTGAAGATTTAGAGGTCTCTTTTTTCTTTTTTGGGTTAATGGGTGTAGATTATTTTGATTGATCTGATTCTGCACAAGACAAAAGCGTATAGACATCTTCTCTTCAATGTAATTAATCAGCATACCGTCAATTTTGAGGTACAAGCTGCTGCCTTTAGTTATGTTGGCTTCTTACGGTTTATAAGCTTTGCGTTCTTAATTTGGACACTCTCTTATGGTGTATTCTTCCAGAATGCTTCGAGGATATTAATGCTTCTAATCAGAGTTTTTTGGCGGGGGCAAACTTATATTTATTTATGCACTTTCTGTTTCAGTATTTGTAATTATTGCTATGGTGCATATGGGTTATTAACTCTAACATAGGGCTGCTTTGCAGGGTTCGTTATGGAAGTCAATCTTTGCGTTTCTCCTTCTGGATGCTTGTATCCGTTCTCATATTGGTTATTTTCTTGTTTGAATACTTAATTACCCCTTTAAACTTTTATGATGTAATTTGTCTGCCTTAATGATCAAAGATAGAAGTCTGCTTTTGAAAAGAAATGAGGGAGAGTGGGGTTCTTCCATGAGTTTTTCTTCAATTGTTTGGACATTCGAAGAGGTTAGAAATGCCGGTGGGAATTGGGGATAAATTTCAGCTTTAAAGTTGGAGTTGGATTCTCTGTGGTTCTTGAAAAGTGGGTTTGCTACTGTCTTATGTAGATTGTCGTGGATGTCTTTGTCGGAAACTTTGTGTTTTTCTGTATTTTTCTTCTTTCAATGAGGCTGATGCTAAACACATCGATTCAAATCTCCAGGTAAATGTTTGTTTCGGTATCATGCTGTTTCTTCCTTTCATTTATTTCTTGGACTTGCAATATTAGGAGTGTGAAGCACTAATATCAACTGCCATGTGTGCCACTCATTGTTTTTTAGGACAAACTCATGATGGAGATTACCTTGAGGGGGGATTTTTTAATCCAAATTAGTATAATTATCTATAAATCTGTTTTTATGCGTGCATAACAATGGACTGGGATAGATGTCGTGTATGATCATTGGCTACTTGTGGTCTGACACCTCTGTCTATGTGAAACAGATGTCTAAGATCATTAAAGAGATATGGCCAAAATAAGGCAAGATAGAGAAAAGTAGTTTTTGTTACCGAACTTTTAGAATTATGTACGCTTCTGTTGACAATTATACTGGTGATATTTGATCTAGATTATCTGCGTCAACCATAGAAAATAAAAGAATAGTGTAATTTGACTTGGTCTTCCTCAACTTCACAGGTGCAAAGACATTTTGCTTGCCATCCTAGTTTCAAGTTACTTCAAGATTTTTCTTATTGCCACAATGGTATGGCTTACTAAAAACCATATTGACAACACTTTTACTCTTTCAGCTTCCGTAATCTTCTTGGTGTTGGTTCTTGTTTAATGCTTGAGCTTGAAGTTTGGTTTAATCTAACTTTTCTAAACATGCATTTTCGCAGGTTTGGGAATTTCCATCTTCTGTAATCTTCATCATTGATTTATTTGTTTTATCATCCAACACCGTGGCATTAAAAGGTTAGGTAAAAGCATTCATTGCCCTAATACAATTATGCTTAACCTTTATTCACCAGTTTTCATGGATGTACCATACTAGTAATTATTATTACTGCAGCAAGTCATCAATATGTGGACTGGCACGAATCTGTTGTCTATGGTTGAGTGTGAAACGAAAATTTTAGACTATTAGAGCATCTCCACATCTCCAAGGGGAGATGCGATACTATTTAGAAGAGCCAAATTAATAATATGGTTTTTTGAATAGTGTAAATATGTATTTTAATATATTTGATATTAATAAAACTATTTATTAATTGTAACTAACTAATACAAGTCCAATCAAAACCCTTCTTTTGCATAAAAATATATTAAACAAACTTTTAGCACTTTTGTCCAATATGGAGGAATGACTCTCCAACATAGAAATGTTATTTTGGCTCTCCGGTATAGCTCTTTCCTTCGAGCTGTAAAAATAAGAGATGAAGGCCAAAATTTTGTTTTTTCCTTTTGGCTTTTCATTTATCACATCCCTTGGACATGCCCTTATGTAGCAATCTATCCCACATGTGGACTGTTAATACTTCAAATATAGTATATGTTTTCTATAGCAGCTTTTAAGTATTTATTTACTTTTTTAGGTCCTGGCTATATAATTGAAAATATGTTTAGCAGAAAGCTGAATATTTGGGTCCACGTGTATTTGTATGCACAATTAGCAGAAAGAGCAAATATTCCCATTAACTTGTAGGAGGTCTAGAAATGCACTTCAATAAAAATTTTACTCACTGTCTGTTTTCAGTTCTTATTCTTAATATTGAAGTTCCCAAACATTTGCTTAGCGGTGTTCAGAATATTTCCTTATGAACACTGTCCTGCTTTCATGAAGTACTTTTATCTTGCTGGATTTGTTCTGTCAAATATTGGAATATTGCTAACTGATTTTTTTTTTCCGAGTGGATTCTTGGAGGATTATTGATCGTAGTTGAAATGAACTTCGTAGTTTTACACACCTTTGCTCTTTTTTATGAAGCAGTGATCACTGATTCAGCCATGAATAGATGCATTGCAGCCTGCTTCTGTGCACAGGCTCTTAAGTTGCTTGTCACTCAGGGGCCCGCTCGGAGATCGTTGAGATTTTAAAGCATTGATTGTTCATTTTCATTGTATTTTAAGCACATCATGCTATGCTTAGTCATTTCAGTTAAAATACTATTTTTGTCTTATTTTTAAACATGAGCAGTGCAGATTTTAAACCCAGAATCGCAAATATTGAAGTTCGAGAAATGTAATTGTGTCTTGGAGCCCCGTCAAAGACGATCGATTCTTTTATAAGCATTTCGAAATTGAGCTAGTATATTTTATAAGCCTGGTTTTTTTAGTAGGTTAACTACCCGTAACTAATTAAAATTGCTATTCATGATTTTTATTTTTTTATTTGTGTTGATATTTTTCTATTTGTTTTTGTGTTTTAAAAGTGTTTTTGAAAAAATTTAAATTTTTTAAAAATTATTTTTTTGCTTCAAATTAATATATTTTTGTCTTTTTAGATCATTTTGATACGCTAATATTAAAAATGATTTGTAAAAAATAAAAAAAATATTATTTTAATATTTTTTAAAATAAAAAATATTTTAAAAAATAATCATAACCAAGCAGGCTAAAACTGAAAATGAACTGATACCCCTACACTTTACATGTCGATCACCACTGATGATATATAATGGAAAAAGTTTTATTCAAAACCAAACTTGACGAAGGTAGTCTATTGTTACTATCAACAACATTTACGTCGATTTCTTCTTTTGTTAGTGAATGTATAGGGCCAATTAAATAAATGTCTATACTAATTTGTTAGTGATTTTAAATTTTTTTATGTGATACTTAATATTAATTAATTATATTTAACAATATTAATTAGTATGAGACGTATTGTAATAATAAAAAGAGTACCGAAGACACAGATAGAGAAGACAACACAAATCAATCCAACAACATTCACTAATGGGGGATTTTTGTCTGTGGCTTAATGGACACTTTTCCAAGTGAATGAAAGAAGACATCCAGTAGTTTTCAGATGAACCAATTGTTCTCAACTTCAAACTTGTTTCTGCATGAACCATTTCCAAGTCACTTTCCGATTCCATAATGAAGGTTTCTTTCGGAGGCATAATTAACAGAGCTTTCCATCCGAGGCAGATCAAAGGCAGTACCAAGCTTTGTAGCTTTTAGGGCCTGCAGCATAAATCAAATCCAGTTCAATTCCATCACCTAGAGACAGACAGCCTAAGTGCCTCGCCTCGTAGCATTGTGGTCCGCAAGTTGTTACATAATCAGGAACTTCTTCATGGACTGGTTCAGGGGAAGAGATATAGCTCTCTGATTCTAAGCCACGACTGAGGAAGCCTCCATTACTTCGGTGTCATCATGATCAGACTCCGTAACTAATGTTTCCTTCTGAGGAAAATCTTTGGAATTGAAGTGCTTTCTAGCATTTCGAGCCTGCAAGCAGAAATCAAATGAAGTTTGAATTCAGCACCGAAGATAAGTTATTCTTCGAGTTTTATACGTGCAACTTAATTTCCTCACCTTATGTCATTTAGTTGTTACGTAATCAGGAACTTCAGGGACTGAAGTGATGCAACAGATATATTTCTTTGTATCTGATCCCGATGAGGAAGCCTCTGTTACTAGGATCTCATCACGATAAGAACCGATCTCTTCAGATGGCAGGGTTTCAGTAAGTGCTTGAATGGTTTGCATCAGCCAGTATTCATTTCATCTGGCATTTCCACCAGAAAAGTTTGAAGTTCCCAGAGGCTGGGAAGACTGCAATAAGAGTATGAAGATATAAATTTTGCTACATTCCTCAAGAAGTCTAAATAGTAAGAAACTCAAAATGACTAAAATAAAAGGAATGCGGCGAAGTTAGAGTATTTGACCTGTGTAAGATGTCAATGCAACCCTGCTTTGTTCATTTTGCTTGGACATATATAAGATCTATAGACTATTGATGAAGATCTTGTATATTCTTTTCATAAGATCTATGAATTTTTTGTTCTATTTGGAGATTCTATAAAAGAATCATGGACTATTTTGGGATTCATACGATTATAATTTGTGTAGTACTTTGAAGGCATCTATGATCTCTACACTATTCCTTAACATATATGAGATCTATATTCCACAGGAGAACATCATTGAAAACACTGAAATAACATGAGCATGCATAAAGTTGCAATGCTTCCCAATGATATTCTCCTGTGCTATTTATTGAGTTTACATGTCTTCGGAGAAACTTTCTCCAATAGCCACTGGAGAACATTTGTTTACCTCAAGATGGTCAACTTCAATGTCATTGTCACCAATACCTTCAGGATTTACTCTACTCAATGACTTTGGTGGACTGGAATCATTGAGAGGAGTGTTTGAAGTTTGTAGTTAGATTCATGCGGACAAACACATTTCTAGAGCTAAAACCGGCTGGTTCATCAAGAAATGAATCTGCCAACTTTATGGTTTCCTCCACATCTTCATATCATCAGCATCAAACTGAAATGTCAACTCATTGGTGAATGGTGTATTCTCTAAAGAGAGGCCCTGCTCCATGTGCATCTGCTGCTGAATTGGATGGGGATACTGGAAACCCAGTCCATTTCCAGTAAATATAGATTGCACTTGCATCCCTTGGTCTACCTGAAAGGATAACAACATAAAAGTAAGCGTTAGTTCTTGATGTTCGAGATAACTAAGTAGTTATGAACTAAGGGAATAGTTCAGTAATTAATACTAGACTTGTCATTTTCAAAGAAAAGTCTCAATTTCAAACCTTTATAAGAGTGAAAGTGTATTAGAATGTAAGAATAGTGTTCGATTTCATGACCTAAACCCCACTAGACCAATTAAAACTGAAACTGAACAAAAAAAGTACAAAGGTATTTATGTCTTTGTTGGTTAATAATCCAAATTTAGTTACTAGTTGGTGCCTTGGTGGGTCTACAGTCTACTTGCATGAGACGCTACCTGGGAATGAGTGTGAGATTGCTAGAACTTGGATCGGGATTTGAGAATGCGACCTTTTCACGTCCAGTTAAAATGGAGCCCTCCTGCAGTGACGTGCCCTGCCAAACCTCCAGTCCAAATTATCCGTACTGACATGACTGCAACTATCAAGAAGCTCCCAAGCGTGCTTCTTTAAGAAATTAGATTACTAATAGATAGGTTTTTTTTTTAAAAAAAAAAAAAGTCTTCTACGCTCATACATTGCCATTGCCATTGCCAGTCCAAGCATTACTTTTTTAAACTTCCTCCACAAGTTTCTCCTTTTCCTTCCTTCTTTCCTTCATTTTTCGATGCTGCCAATCATAATCTCATTTCTTTTCACCTATGTTTCCTTAATTTTTCTCTTATGTTCCCCACTTTCATGCGCCCTTCGTCTCTTAACATGTGAGATGTATCCGTCAAATTATTAATTGAAATGAACTTATTTGTCCAACTCTTGATGATCAGGTAACACGGAGGCTACAAATTTGATTGCTCAAAAGGGTTCTTTTTAAGATACCATAATGGTTATCATGCCCGGTTTCTACTCTAATCACACCATCAAGTTGATTTGATAATTGTCTTAGTGTGTTTGGTATTACAGTAGCTTTTGAAATTATGTTTTAAAAAAAATATTTTATAAAAAGTACTTTTAATTAAGGTTAGTTTGATATTTATATATGTTTGGTTGAGGTTTAACAAAAAAATAGTTTAATGTGTTTGGTTAATAATACTTTTTAAATTGAGGTTATAAAATAACTATATTAATATTAATGATTTTAAATTTAAATATTGTATATTTAACTACTACTATTATATCATGAAATAAATAATATTTTATATTTTTATTGTTCCATTAAACTATCTACAATTCCATTACGTACAAAATTCATTCAACAAGAATTACAGTTTCCATGATTTTTTGAGCGTGTAATAAAATTTAGTAAAATATTATCAGGAATAAAATTGAGATTACAATGAGAGTAAATTTAATTTACTCTAAACTAGGTTTTTTTATAAAAAAAATACTGTTCACGCGAGTGAATTAAAATTCACTCGCGCTGTTCACTTATGAACAATGCAGAGGAAGAAAAAAGCAGCTGAGAGCTGCTTTTAATTTAATTGCATTTTAAACGCAAATTCAATGGATCCAACCAAAAATAAATTGCGTTTTGGAGCATTACCAAACGTTTGTTTTGTTGTAGTTGCTTCAGTATTTCAAATGCAGGAATAACCACGGAAACAAATGGTCCTAACCGGAGATCAGAAAAAAAAATTTAACTCGTATATATTCTGTCATAGTTGCTGGTGTTGGACTGTAGTAACTGTTATCTGTATTAAGTTTGCTGTAAATTGCTGTTTAAATGTATAAAATGCTCGTAACTAAACGCTTCCCGTTTCCTTGGGATATACTATACTTGTAGTGGTTTGGATACTGATCTTATTGTGAGAAACCGAAAAATCAAAGAATAAATTACTGTGTAAAACTTCCAAACTTTGAATATCATGAAACAAGGTCCCACAAAACTTGATTCTCAAGTTGCGGTTGAAATTCTTATAGCACAAAAAATCGTAGACAAAAGTAATTAATGAATTGAACTGTAGCGCAAGGATATGAGAATTAGGGGGTTTGGGGTTAAAGGATTTTAAGGCTGCGTTTATTTACAAGGCGCACCTTGTAAACAAACGTTTAATGCTCACCAAGAGTCTATTTGTGTGTGTGGGGTTACTTTTACGTTTGAAATAACTACAGCAAAACAAACATTTAGTAAAGTTAAAAATACAATTTATTTTTATGACCCCAGTACAATTCACGTTTAAAACACAAGTTTTGCCGAAGCAGTTCTTAACTGATTTTTTTATTCACAGTTTACTTTTTTTAAATGAAGAATTTTAATTTATTTATACTGTTCACGTGAATAATTTTTTAAAAAAAAAACAGTGCAATGAATTATAAATTTACTCGCGCTGTTCACATAAATAGTTTTTTTTTAAGTGAACATTTTTTTTAAAAAAAAAACTAGTTTAGAGTGAATTAAATTCACTCGCATTGTCATGTGAACAATATTTTTTTTTCCTGAAAAACTAGTGTAGAATGAATTAAATTCACTTGCATTGTAATCTCAATTTTATTCCTGATAATATTTTATCTAATTTTATTGCACGCTCAAAAAATCATGAAAACTATAATTCTTGTCGGATGAATTTTATACGTAATGAAATTATAGATGGTTTAATGGAATAATAAAAAATATTTTATATAAAATATTATTTATTTCATGATATAATAATAATAATAATTAAATCTAAAATATTTAAATTTAAAACCATATATATATATATATATTACTTATTTTATAACTTCAATTTAAAAAGCATTCTTAACCAAACACGTTAAACTATTTTTTGTTCAATCTCAATTTTAACCACAGTTTTAAGCAAACATATATAAATATCAAACCAACTTCAACTAAAAATACTTTTTATAAAATAACTTTTTTCAAACCGCAACTACAAAAGCTACCACAATACCTAACACAGAAGAATGTATTATACTGGATAGACAATTCTGTTTGGGACAAAATGCTTGACCGTATACCCTTTTAAGAGCGGCATCTCTCAGTGAACAATCAGCGCTTCTCTAAGCATGATTAGGAATAGAAGCAGACCTAAGACTGCGTTCAAAAGATAAACCGATAGAGGGCTTGATCCATGGCTTGATATAGTTGTTTCAAGGTGAATGAAACGACCCTTCCTATCGTTGCCACCTAACTCATTTGATCTCGATTTTGCACGTGGTTTTGCATTGATAACCGGAACTATTTTCCTGTTTGTTTCAGATTCTCTTCCTAAACTTTCCTTCTGAGGCAGATCAATATCAGCACTTTCCTTTCTACCTTCTCCAGCCTGCAAAGATAAATCATAAAGAGTTTAATTTCATTCGCTAGTTAGAGACAAGCTGCTTCCATGTTTTTTGTCCTCCAATGTATACTCCTCACCTTTGAAACTCCGCGCAGCAATTTAACTCTTTTATGAGAAACTTCCTTGCGTTCTACAAAGCTGGGCGCTACTGGAGGCGGAGGTTGGCGAGTCCTTGGAATTACTTCACCACCTGATTGCATTAATTTGATATGTTCATGTCGAGTTGCAGTAGTGGAATCCGTGGAAGATGCCCCCATCAAGAGAATATCATCACCGTGAGCCATTTGCAGCTGCCGAGATATTTTCAAATTACCGTGCCCACCATACAAGTTTGCAGACTGTCATAAAGATATGAACAGACAAGTTAAATTTTCTAAGTGTCCTCAAAGAATACACATGAAATACAAAATGATTCCTGGCCCAGAAATGCAGCAAATCTAGAATGGTTGACCTGTGCACGAACTCTCAGTAAAACATAGAATTTCATTTCACCTGAAGGTCTTTCAAGACTCTAAAGAGAATGTCCTTAGTTGCATTGAAATAATGAGCAAGTCACATATTACTCCAATGCTCCCATTAGCATTCTCTTAAATAATTATAGAGAGAATCAGGCGTTACTAAAAATGGTCATTGGAGATTATTTATTACCTCTCCATTCGCATGATAAGTTGTTCTGTCACTGCTATCCTCAGCATAAGCTTTCCTTGGTGAGCTGTGGTCATTTGGGAGAGAGAGTGCAGCATTTTCAGTGCCATATTCATCTGGATCAACAATTAATGAGTCCGCAAATGCAAACCCTGTCACATCCTCTTCATCTGAAAAGTAATTCTGTGCATTGATCAGTGACTGCAGTGGCGAAGGAAAATTGGAATCCTCCCTCTGGCTGTTAAAGAGAGATAGCCGTTGCTCTGCATCTACCTGGACTCAGAATCATATACAAGTAAACACATAGGCTTCTCATGCTCCACATGAAAAACTACATTCTTAAAACTGCAATTGGGAAAGCTCCATCTCACCTCTAGGATATTAGTCTCTGCACCTTCATCATTAGGCGAATTGGCAGCTGAGTCATCTGCCTTGTTCTTTAACTTGCAAAGAACAATAGCCCTCTACAGTAAAAAGAACTCGAAAAATAAGAAATCAAGCAGCAGTCTGTTCCCAAAGTTTCAGGATAGAACAACACGTGGATATAGCAGACAAGCTTGGATATAGCAGACATTCAGCAAATCACATTGAAAACAGTTTGTACAAATAGAACTCAAGCATCAAACAAGCTAGGATATAGCAGACATTCTTCTAATCACATGGAAGACAGTTTCCCATGGCTTAAAAGTAATGGAGAGTGTGCTGAGCAAGATTAACTAGTCTAAGTTTAAGGCAAGCAATATCCAATAATGGCAAAGAATTTAGTTTATGTTCGGTATGATTTTTACAAATAGGTTTAAGTTGTTTTTAAATTCTTTATCCAAAGAAAAGTTATATGTATATTTGGTTAGAAATAACATTTGACTTGAATCAAAAGCTTGTTAGGAAATTGAGTTAAAATTTTGATTTTTTATCTTTCAACTTACACTGCATCTATTCTTTAAGAAAATTGCTTTGAGTCATTTTAACCAAATATATTTTCAACTTCAAATCATTTTAACTCATCTTTTTCACAAGTTATTAATGAAAAATAACTTTTGGATAATGACTAAAAATCCAAAGTCATAATTCAAAAAATCATGTCAAACAATCCCATCGAAGCACGACATTGAACTCCAGCACTCAAATTCTTCCACACAAACACAACGGTCTAACCTTAATCCCTAGATGCAAACAAAAGAAAAGGTGGTAATCTCATGTATACTGTATGATTTAATACCAAAAAAAAAAAGTATTATATAATACCTCATCAGGAGGGGGAGTTTTAGCCTGGAATTCATGGATGACCCACCTAGTTTTTTTAGAATCAGGACATTTGTGTAGGAAAACCAGATTCTTCTTAGTACCAATCACCTCATTTGTGCCTCTACGCGTGATATTACGAACCTTGCCGGTCAATTTCCAGTTTCCATTCTTGGTTGTTCTGTTAACTCGTTTACTATTTGGGAACTTGTAGTCATGCCGACAAAAGAAATACCACACTCGATCATTTGACTGAATTACTGCAAAGTCTACAAATACATGATCACATAAAAAAAAACATTAGGATTTATCAAGAAAGTGTGGATTTAATTATCAAGAATAGCTTAGAATTTTCGTAACAATCATCACTGTTTATGGTACTAACCAGGTAAATCCCATGGATCCCACTGATAAAGGTGATCAATCTCACCAATATAAGCATCAACAAGGGAATCAAGGCCGTTCAATTTGCAACTCAGATAATGATCTATGATTTCTTCTTCAGTTGGATGGAATCTGTATCCCACCGGCTCCATCACACTCAATCACCGGTAAAAGTGCTAGTTTCTTTAAATAGAAGAGAACCTAGAAATCAAGCAAAGTTGAAAATATAACAAGAAGCAAAGTTATTAACGAGAAGACGATTCATCCCTCTTCCTAAAACAGGTTGACTAATGTAATGCACCAGAACAGATACCTTAATTCTTGACAAAAGAGAAGCAACTCGACAGAACAGAGTCAGAGAGTTTCCACTGTAATAAGATAAAAAGAAAAATAGGGTGTTTCTTCTTCTTTGCTGTTGTTATTTTTAAGAAAACATTGACTTGAGAAATCTATCGGGATTGACTCAAAGATTCTATTATTTTTTCATCAAAAGTACCTCCTTACGTGAGAAGCTACTCATAAGGAACCACCACTGCAACCACGTCCCTCTCCTCACACACACACACACACACACTCTTTCTCTCTCTCTTCTAATTAAACTTGTTTTCATCCTCAATATTCGAGTTTAAATTTCTTTAAATTATTAAAAACTTACATAATTATTAGTTTAGAATCTATAAAATTAATTAAGATATACATAAACTAATCAAATACTCATATTAATAAAAAAACAAAAAACCATCCCTCGTAGAAGTCCAGAAACATATTATTATAAAATTTCTTTAGAATCTATAAAATTAGTCGAGATATATATAAACTAGTCAAATACTCA
>Ga0307511_10005252_pt1 | contig 13189 bp, 12 predicted proteins | sample 13_EM_MG_FD_200266 | JGI IMG/M metagenome (GOLD analysis project Ga0307511, IMG submission 200266) | Populus trichocarpa ectomycorrhiza microbial communities from riparian zone in the Pacific Northwest, United States - 13_EM | ecosystem: Host-associated > Plants > Roots > Unclassified | place...
TCCACCTCCACCTCCACCTCCACCTCCACCTCCACCTCCACCTCCACCTCCACCTCCACCTCCACCTCCACCTCCACGCCATCCACTACCCCGACCACTACCTCGCCATTCACCACTGCCGCCGTTTCCTCCTCCTCGGCTTCTTCCCTCCCCTATTCCACTTCCATCTCCTCTCCCCCTCCCTCCTGATCCGTCTCGTTCTCGGCGCTCAAAATGTGATGACTCCTCCCTAGAGCTTCGTTCCGGAGCACTATTGGCACCAACTGTCCGTAATGTCTCTCCAGCGGGAAAGAAATCAGAGATTCTTCGTTGAGCCATTATAATTACCTGACCTTTAGCCCTTCCTTTTGTCTTAGTACTAGTAAGGGTGTATGAGCTCAGGGGTGTTTGTCGCTGCGAGTATCGGGTAGGTAGAAGTAAATATTATGTAGGTACTTACCATACAGCTGGAGTCGCTATGTGTGTGTAACATTGCTTGAGAGTCATACCAATAGAACGTGATGGTGGTCTGTGCATTGTTGTTCCGCCTTCTATCTACCGGTAGATGACTGTGCAACCAGACTACCTGCAGCTGTATCTAGGTACTGTGTGTGTAAGGTCTCTCTAGATACATATAATATATGTAGCTTGACAGCTTGATTAGCTTACAATATGGCAATCACAGGATTTATTCCAGACTAGATGCCTGATTAATGTATACCTAATTCCTAATTTCCCGAGTGCCAAGCGAAAGGGTGCCCACCAGACTAACAATTCTTGGAGTACAACAGGGTAACCTTGATTTTGGGATAACATTAAAACAATCTACAAAATGTGGAACATTATCCAGTTCTTTGTGGTAGCAGACACAAGAGGATGTCAAGCTGTTGCTGCCGATTGGGGCTTCATTATGTACCTATGGAGTCCTTCAACGCGGAGGGGATGTGTAGAGAACATGAATGATCGAGTAAGGAGATTCTGATTACTATTGGTGTGGCTAGGGCAAGATATCTATGGCCATGACCATAGTCATTCAGTTACATATGGGGCCGGGGCAGGTTGGGTTGTAGTTGGGGATGATTCCCCACGCTTGTTCGTAAGGAAAAATACTGTGTACCTTGCTCCCCTATTCCCCTACTCTGTGTTTTCTATTCTGGGCATATACAAGTCCTTGCTATCCGTACTTGGAGTGTCTTTCACTTCGGACACTGCTAGCATGCATTCGCAAGTAATTGCGCTCAGCAGCTGGAGGCCTACCGCGTGAGGGCTCGAAACGGTTTATACTGTAAAATTTCAGAGCTGAGGCTGTATTCCCCCTTGATCCTTCGACTTGATTTCTGCTTTTTGGTACTTAAGTATTTACCGTATACTGTACATTTTATATAGGTACTTGTAAAAACAAGGAACAACGTTCCGCGCTAATGCGGCTACCCGATTAGGCAATCAACATCACCCAAGTAGGTAGTCGCTGCTCGTAAAATAGATAGACCGAAGCATCGCGTGGCTGATCGGAACAAGTAATCTGCCATATGTTGATCATGAAGTCTGCATTGATACATCTTCTGATGGTGATTGGTATTTTGAATATGAGTGCCAGGGCTGATCAACGTAGCACCCCCCAAATATGGATCTCATCATAATTCCGGCCGGGTTCGAGGGTAGATAAGAATCATTAGATTGTAATACAGCTTATCTTTTTCGAGGCTTACTATCAATACTCTTAGTACTTATGTAGTTCATGCGCTCCGGGAGTCTGGGTACGAGAGCTTGTGCCAACCAGACTAGAGTCTGGGTAGTCTGGTTAGAGTCTGGGGTGATTTAAGAGGCTTCAAGCTGTAACCAGACTATCAAGCTGTGCTGATTGTCTGATGCCGAACTTTGTGTAGGGCTGAGATAGCAGCGTAGTCTGGTTATAGCGACTCTACTGTCAAGATGCATGGAAGCACATATGGTAACGAAAATAGCATGCACATCAAGATAAGATGGCCTGGATGGATGACAAAGATAAGCCGATCTCATATTAATTCCCAGCGAATCAAATACTTAAAATAATACATAGAGAACGCTCCAGTTAACCCAATCCGTCCTGATAACTCTTCCCGAACACAAAGTTCCAACTCTTTATAAGCCCCAAACGACTGATTAGACAGCAGAGGTACGTCCAGCTGTATGCAACCCAGGACTAGCCAAGGGGCTCCTTGTCCTGATATTTCCTTGCATCACACGCTCTCTCTCGGCAGCTGTCAAGGGGCTTGCAGTACGCACTGGCTGTTCCATTCTCCTTGCAGTGGCCGTGGGAGTGGCCATCTCTCCGTGTTCACCGGCCTGTGCCTTTCCAGCTCCACTTACTCGGGTCTCGGTGCCAGCTCGTACATCAATATGATGCCCCTTCGCATCCCATGCATTGGGGTGCGTCTGATCAGCACCGCCATTTTCCGTTACCTGTGGCTCGCCCTCAAACATGTCCACGCGTTCAGCGCGGCCGTCCAAGGTTCCACCTGCACGAAGGAATTCCTCCATAGTCATCACTGGCTGAATTGTCTTTGGGTGGAATGAAGGGTCCTTCTCGATTCGTTCGTGGATTGGAATGGTAGTATGAGTGACAATTGGTTGAATGATCTCGCGCTCGATCACTGGTTGCACTGTCTCATACACATGATGGTGATGATGTTCACCGACTACGGTGTCGCCAACTTCAATAGTGTGTTTCATGGGAAGTACCTCGCGTGTGGATTTGAAGCGGGAACGCTAATAAAAGGTTAACCATATCCTATGTCTGCACAAGATAATACTAACTTCTTCTTCCAGTGCCATGCGAATTTCATCCCCCTTGTGATGCTTGTGCTCCTTATATTCAATCGGCGCCTGCTTGTGCAAATGTTCTTCGGGCAGAATTTGCTTGTCGATCACAGGCTGGACCCTAGTTTGGTAATGATCTTGATGTAACTCCCGATCCACAGCGGTGATGGTTGTCTCCCTGTTCTCCTCGATGAGGGTCTCCTTGGTGATGGCTGGATTGACAACCTCCCGAACCTCTGTATCAGATTTGCGTTCGGCGCTGATGAGTGGATCTATATCGGCACATATGACCTTCACAGCTTCACCTGGAACATTTCGGAAAGCCTCCCTCGTGGCCCTGCTGGAGGTATCCTTAAGATTTGAACCTTCCCTCGTACGAGTGGACGTTTCCCCATAACCATGTGTGGTAGTCGTCTCTCCGGCGCTCCTAACATTACCCTCCCTAATGTTCTCGACATTACGAACATTAGTATCTCCAGAGACACTCTCCCTTCTATATTCGCGGTCGGAGGGACCATGTGGTGAGCGAGATGGGTGGCTGTATGCATGAACATAAAAGTTAACTTTATCTATATTCAACTTTGGAACAGAATCACCCACATGAAATCCTTCACGGCTTCTTTAGCTGCTTGCATGTTCGAACTAACCGGCGTTGAGTAGGTATTGGTTTTTCGATCAAGTTCTTTTGAAAAAGTGAGTTCGATTTGAGAAGACTCCTCGTGGATTTATGATCCTCAACCCTCCCCTAAGGCAAGGCAATGAGCTCATCACTCCCATCCAGCACGGGTAGACTCGCATGTTAGTATACTAGTCAGTTATTTAGTCTTGCACGCCTCTATGATAGCTGATGAAGCCCAAGCCTCAATTTTCCACTTTCGACATGCCCGTACCGAACGGAATTCAAATTCGGACTCTAGTATTGACATGGGCGTGCAGGAATCTGGGGAATTAGATGTCATGACGAACAATGTCATCATTTTTCTAAGCCAACGGCACATTCCACAGGTTGGGTAACCGGATACCCATCCACAGGTGGCTACGAGCGGCTTCGAGTACTATAATACACAAAAATGTACTCTCGGTAATATCATCATAGATGATGAATATTACGCAGGTGGCTCTTCCGGAGCCCCCGGTGTTGCTAAAGTCACTTAGTCTAATCGAGAGATAATATAGTGAACTCCATCACATCCGTCCCCAATCACTCGTTGCTCCGACCATGCCTTCAAAATTTGGGATCAGAAAGCATATCCGGCAATTATTCCATCATTCTTCAAGGAAGCCTGTAACTGGAAAAGCCGGTCCCCCTAATTCATCCTCCACCACAGAACACCACCCCTCAAATAACCGAACATCTTTACCAGTGCCCACCCCTCCACAGCTGGGTGGTACGCATGAACCATTTGAGCTCAATCATCCATCCCCTGCACCAGATCACCTTAACATAATTCGAACATTGAGTTATCAGTCACCTGAGGGGATCGAATCACACATGGGTGAGTGTTTAGCGCACCCAGGCTCTGAGATACCCGCTACACCAATTGCAGAAAGCTACGAGGCAGGCAGCTCTGGTGGCACATACTGAACTGTGTACAGAAGACTATTTCTCTCCGCGACCAGGCAGTGCGAGTCAGCAAAGAAACGAGAATGGCAACCGCACCCGTGATAATTTTGACCTTCCACCAGAGGCTATAAACGTCTTACCGGAACCACCGCGATTGGAAGCCCACTCCTCTGATAACGCATCATCATTAGCATTGGGAGGTGCGGGGTTAAGACTTAGCCCTCGAGGGCAGCAGTCATCTAGTAGCTTTACCTGCTCACCGGCTCACCAAGGTAGTGCGAAAGGGGAAATGGAAAGATCAGTATGTAATCTGCCCCAGTTCGCAATAGAGAGAGTCTGACCAATATCCATAGTCTTCTGTCGACTCAAGGAGTGTCTATAGCAGAAAGTGCAAGATCCCGTATCAATACAAGTGTCTGGAATATATTCTGATTTACATGTCCCCGCAGCTGTAGTACCGAATCTCTACAAGACAGTAACGCTCCGCCATACTACTTGAATCACCCGGAGCTACCGTCCACAGGGGGGCATAACCAGGAACATTGTAAAAGTCCTGTTTTGGGGTGGCCAAAGCATAGGTCAGACAAAGCAGCCATGGTTGATCATTTGGTCTTGAATGCTTCGCAGGAAGCGCCGGAAGATCAGAAGGATGATCCTTCAAGATATGAGGATTCCGGGTTTTGGGAGAGGAGATATACACTGGGAACACCGTCACCTCATGCTTTAGGTTAGATAATGAAATCTTGTATATTCTTGTCATAAAACATTGCTCACTGGATGTCCCGAAAACCTTCAGATCAGTACCACCGAGAGAATTTTCAGCAGGAAGATTCAGCTTCAGCACAGTTGCGACGTGAATCGTTCTCCCAAGAGCATGGTCAGTCGTCCACATATCAGGGTAATGAGACACCCCACTCATACACTTCTACCTCCGTTACCTGACAGTCGCCCACCGGCACAGGATTGCTACCAGCATATCATCACGATGCAGAGATATACCACACTCATGCCCCTTCGGTGAAACATTCGATAGATAAACATGTCAGCTATAATTCCCGTATGTTCTTCCCCAGCCCAGAACCACATAATCATCTAATTTCTTCTGTTTTTAAGCCATAATTCACGAGCATACTATCCTTCAACATCGTGAAATCCGCCACGAACATATTACACGAGACATCCACACTCACGAAATCAGGTCCGCTTTACAACCTGTTGTCAAACCCGAGTATCTTACCCCAAAGCATGTCGTCCAGCTTGAGAGCGGTGAGACTAGAGATATTACCGCAGAAGAAGCCACGAGTGGAAATTATCAAGTCTTGCACACGGAAAATAGAGTGGTTGCTCCTGCATCGGTGAGAAATACTGATGAATATTCGGATCAGGTCAGAGATATCGATACTAGAAGCAGGAGGCCTAGCTAGGAAGAGGGGAAGAGGCATAGCTTTCAGGAAAGTCTGGAGAGAGTACTATATGAGGATAGAAGGGGTACCTTTTGGGCATGTGCTGAATCGGGAGGTTTTGCATACAAGACTATTGGAAGTAATTGTTATAAGACTAGTTGCATTTTGTTTATGATAGTCCGAGCCTGGAGTTCCATCATGGAGGAAGTGTTAAATCGTAGAAGCAAGATCAGGTTAGAGTGGCAGGAACGAGAACAGAGGAAGTGGAGAGGGGCCAAGTAATTAGCAGTGTCCAGCTCCGTTTTATAGTAACTAAATTAAAACAAAAATAGTAAAAGGTTATATCTCCAACTGCTTTGACTGAGAGCTGCAAAACAGAAGGTCAGACGGGGAATCGAACCCCGATTACAAGAATCAGAATCTTGTGTGCTACCTTTACACCATCCAACCGCTTTTGATGTTTATAAAGTTTTTAGAGCTTGTTGTAAACAGCTTAGGCTTGGAGAATTAAAGTCAGAGTGCATTTTTCGATATATCATAGTACAGTACATATATAATTATAATATAACAACAAATCCATATATACATTTTTCAAAAATTACCAATCATCCAAGCAAAACCCCCCATTGGAGAAATCGCTTCTCCGTAATCACTCACACTAAGTACGTTTCCTCTCCGGATCAAATGCAATGCCCAAACTCTCAGGCTCACCAATTTCCGTTCTCATTTCATAACAATAATTTGCCAAGAAGTCCGTCGTAAGTTCCCATCTCGACATGAGACTCGACCTCCTACGCGTGTGGGTTCTCGGAACATTTGGCGGAGTTCCCAGCTGCTGCTGTGCCTTCGCAAGCATCCCCTTAGCTTCTTCTGTAGTGGCCTTGCCCACAGTTTCGGAGGCTTTCCCAATTGTACCAGGACCATCACCACCACGGCCGCTACTGTCGAATCCGAGGCGTTCCCCGACGTTGGTGCCTTTGGAAGCGGAGTCTTTACCGATCCCGGTATTCGATGTGCGTGTGATTTTGTCTATCTAAAAAGGAGGGGAACATAAGCCGAGATTCATGCAGAGCAAAAACACTAAGTCAGAAGGACTACGAACTGGTCTGTCACTCCTTCTTGATGCATATTCGCCCCCCCCTTCACGTGGATTTGGTGTAGAATTGGCCGGTGTAGGGACTACTCCCGTACCCCCACGAGAGACGGCAGAATTCGCACGATTCTGGTCGGAAGACATGTTTCTAGTTGGGCTTCTGCTTTGAGATCGGCTTCGTGAAGAATCTGCGGTGGGAGACCTCTGGTGATGGAATTGCTCTGGTGGTGGAATTAATTGATGCGTCTTTTCAGATTGATTGTAAGCGGTGATGCAAGTCTCTGTGATTTCGAACTGAAGTGAATTGAGAGAGAGTTATGTACTGGAATTCCAGCTGGGTGGAAGGCTTCTGACGTCACTATGACTTTGAGCTTAATTAGGCAGTCGACCGAGTTGGTGACCAACTACCAATCTGGACTAGTTTCCACAACACCTCCGCGGGTACCGGTACCTACTAAATCACTAGCCCTAACTGTGATTCACGATGTGCTGAAGTGAGGGAAAATAAGATAATAGACATTAGTAGATGTCCATCTTTATAATTCCTATTTCTTATACTATACATATGGTTCTACGCTGGAAGTCATCCGTCCAAGGCAGTTTTAACACCAAAACTAGCATGACAAAAAACTAACAAAAAATAAGGCTAGCAGAAGCTCTACCTTCAGAATTACTGATTCCTCTGACATATCGAAAAATCAGGTTTTTTTCCCTTCCTGTTTTCCCTAAAGACTCTACTTGTATGCGCCCCAGTGAGGGGCCAATGACGAGCCAGCCGAAAGAGGGTGTGCCCCCTTGGCCGAGTGGTTTGTACTCGGGCCTTGTGTTGTCTCTTTGGAGGAAAGCCCTAGTTCGAGTCACAGCCGCCCCGCCAAGTTATGTATTTCCTTTGTTGGAGTTAAGTGATTTACTCTGATTACGGGTTATGTAATCCGTTGCGGATAGGACTCTGTGTAGCATACCACAAAGTTATCGTAGCGTAATAAATCTACAATCAGAAGCCAACTAGATTCACTACCAAGGCCCATCAGGGACTATATAGTCTCAGTATGAACTTCACTGACTAAGTATGGGAAACCTCTTTAGGACAAACCCATACTCTAGGGCTGTTGGGAAATCTTTCGAGGGAGGTAGGGGATCAATATTTGCATTAAACAGGCGGTTGCCATGTATTTTCTCAAATATATTTGTATGACAATGTATGTATCTTGCCCTCACCTGAGTTTGGCATCTTTTGTGCACTGCCCCAGGAATGCTGAATGAACCATATGTCACAAAGTTCAAATTTTTGATAACCCCTAAAAGCCTAGAGGGCTACAAATGATTCTAGAAATGTGGTGGGTTTAATAATATTTTGAAAAAAGCTAGTTTAGCAAGACTCGGGCAGGGCACCTGATTGTACTCATTTGACTTCATAATAATCCACCTAGTGATAAAGCTTTGCATGTTACGTTCACAGTCTACCATTAAACCGATTGCTACGTCTAGCAATTGCATGAGGGTGTCTGACTTGCCCACCAACCAATTGCTCTAATTCCTGTGCCGCCATACGCAGCTGTGCCACTTCCTCAAACATGAACTTTGGCAAAAGGCTATTATCCTGCGTATATTAAGGATGGATTGCGTAACACTGCGCTAGATACTTCCCCTAGATAATTGTATAGCCGACCCTGTGCTGTAATTTGCACTCCCATCACACGGGGGTAGGGTTCGCGCGCTTAACCGTACCCTGTTGGTTTCCTTTCATCATAGGCGCCAACGGATATTATGTGGAACAGGGATTGGGGCCAAGTGTTGACATTGGCGCATCCCGGACTATCAAAGGTTCCATTACACAAGACTAGGTACCTAGACTAGGAGGAGAAGTAGATACAATTGACTAGCCACATTAGGAAGCTCCCGGGCTTCTCTCCTCTGATCATGGCCACCACCACTATCATACATATCAAGCTAATGAGTCTTACAGCTTATCGTGCAAATTACACCGAGCCTATAGTACTGAGCATATCTAGGGAGCCTGTGATCCCGGGAACCATAAATCCAGGGGAGATTCAATATCGTGGTGGTAATTTTCAGTTGATGACTAGCTTGCCGACTCAACCAGACGCAACAGACTACAGCCAAACTACTTGCCGACTTCGTGCATCGGGAATTGGCCTGGTGGCCATACTTTGTGGCACTGAAAGGGTCAAAGCCAACCTTATGGGATCAACCTCCTCTAGTCTCATTATTTGAAATTTAGCTGTCAGGTTCTCCCCTGGGTGGCAATGTAAGGGTTCTGCTTGGAGAAATCCGGATACCCACCTGGCAATATAATATTGTTGACAGGATTAGTCTCCAATCACTTGCAGTTTGTGTTACGGCGTACCGCATGTTCGCTTAGCTTCATGGGATGCCTTTCGCCCATAAGATGAAAGCGTTCCCCCTTACCATTCACTCAATTGAATGTGTGGTATCTAAAACCATGTGTAAATCTCCATCCCACAGGGGTTCTAAAATCACTCCAGAACATCAATCACGCATGATTACTTTCCGGAACATTGGCTAGCCGCTCGAACAAACTGTTGTAACCTATTAAGATATCCTTAGGGTTTTGTTGCTATGAGCGAATCATATCGAGACCTTGAACTAGATCCCTAACCATATCGTAATATCCTCTTTAGTGCAGAATCTGAGGGCGAAACCATGAGGATTACGACCCTCATCAGGGAACTCTTTGCTAAAATTGACATTCGAGAAACGTGTGGCAACAGGGGTCTTCTGACTTTTTCGATTCAATGTGGCAACAGGGGTCTTCTGACTTTTTCGATTCAATGAGCTGGCCTAGATAGATAATATTCCAAATGGAATCAGTTACATTTATTTCCTCCAACAAGATAGAGAGCTCCTGAAGCCACCTTTGTGTATTGTGCGATTGGGTACACTCGAAGTAGCCAAATGCACTGCTTCCCGACGGATGCACTAGCACCCCATCGGTGTAACATGCAGCCGGCAAAACTTACGCTTCAAATTTTAGTCCTATTGAATGTCTGTTGCAAAAGCGTATCACTGACAACGAGGATACCTCCATATTCAAGGAATGGGCAGGGTCCGACCAATTGATCCCCTCCTTAATTGTGAAGTAAGGTTCCTCATCCTTCTCCACGTCTGGCTCTTGTACCCCAGGCAGCTATCCTCGCAGGCCCTTCATTGAAAGGCTTATCGCGCTGCTCAACGTGTGGGCCGATACCAATTTGGCCCAATACGATCTGAGCCACCTCAATTTGGTGCTCGATTGACTCAAAGCTCGACATTTTGGCGGCAAATGGTGAAATCCAGTAAATATCCTATAAATACTATGGGGGGGGATCGACTAGAGTTTAGATTTGATACTATGACCTGAGCTCGGATGTAAATAAGTACCTACGATAATCGCTACTATATATACTTGAGTAATATATACTTATCCTATAGATCCGTCGAAAATATGATCTAGGGGGCTGTACAGTGTGGGTACTAGTATGTATGGATATCTATGCGAAGACAAGTATTGATGAAACATGTACGACTCGAATTCCAACCTAAGGCGAATTCTGCTCCTTTAGAGTTTGATTAACTATCATGATCTCGGGTAGCATATAACGCTACACAGTACCTAGTACTACGCAAATAGACCCACTGCTTCCAGTATGAGTGGAGGGCTAGACCGGACCCTTAAAGTGTGTGGGCCGACCTGAACCTCAATACAGCCATCTGCTCCGTACAGTACTAGTACTGTGACTACTTATATTTCCATACACTACTCAGATATGTTGAGACACCTACATGACAGGGAGTATATTTGTACTGATGTAGAGTACATAAACAGTCCGTTCCGTACATGGATGGAAACTAATTCGGTCTGGGCCGGGCATTGTGTAACGAATGTAACTGCAAGATAAGGTATATATGTGTCGTCATATAGTTACACCTTGATGCTAGGATCTGCCCACGATATATCATTCGGTATTTAGCCTTCCGAGTAAGTAGGCGTCTACAAGTGAGTAGTCATACGCAAAGCCTTTTTTATTTTTTGAAGGTGGGGTAGAATATTAGTCCCAAGACCCAACTACGGCTATTCAGGGTAATGAATACATACATCCCAAGTCCACCATATACTAGTACTACCATTGCTTATTGGCAATGGGCGCAGCGCCGGTGAGTGTGATATCAAGTAGGATAGAATCGTTGATTGGTGTAAATATATATATAGCTCTACAATAAAGTACTATCAGACCGACTGAGCCAAAAGGGAATCGCTGACGCTTACAGTACCAAGGCTAGGAATATAACTAATCCGCACATTACTTCCGGAAATCATGTCCCAGAACACGACTAGTCTCGAGAAAAAAATATTCACAAAAGCACTACAAACGGCTAGTAGCTAGAGTCTGATTAACATACAAATCGAACTGCCACGCACCGAGATAGTTCATTAATTAATACGGTATAGCTCCAGCTAGACCAATACAATTGAGATACACAGGGGCTTTTTGGAATGGGTCCATCTAGTCCCCCTCCCTCACTAGCAGCACTAATTCCCCTACGGATTGGGCTGCGACCCTATCCGCCCACCGCATGTCGGTGTCCTCCTCGACAACCTCAAGATCAAATCGCCGGAAGAGTGTGGCCAAAGTAATATAGAGCTCAGCGGTGGCAAGGCTGATGAAGCCAATATTCCAATTAGAAAATATATGATAAGTAGACAAGAAAGGAGCACTTACTTAGAGCCTAAGCACATCCGATTGCCCTTTGAGAAGGAGCACAAGTTCCTGTCCATATCCCGACGAGGTGTGCCATCTTTCTCTAGCCATCTTTCCGGAATAAACTGGTTTGGTTCATACCATATCTCAGGATGGAAGTTTTGCATGTTTGCTGACATTGAAATGATTGACTAGAATTCAATATATTGATATTTAGTAGAGCTTACCACAGGTGAGATTGAGCGTCAGGCTCAACTTACTCTACTTGGAACGTGCCATCCATCAGCATTAAACCCACCAGGCGGTACTACCCTCGGCAACTTCCCAGGCACAGGTACGCTCATACGAATGATCTCCTTGATGCATCCCATCTGGGAAAACGTCAATGTCAACAACTGGGCGTATAGCACCTCTCACAGAGTACCCACAAAGTAGCTTGACCTCTCCAGTTCTAGAAAGGTAATTCGAGAATTCTTATCTGGCCATATGCGCCGTAATTCTTTCCTCACCTCCTCAGAGATGCCGTTTGTTGTCAACATGTAGTGGATACCATACATCATGGCATTACTTGCTTCCTCGACACCACCTCCCATGACTGTAATCGCTTCTTCCAGCAGCTCCTTCGCTGTAGGCCTTTTATAAGCCTGCATTTTGCCAACTTGAGGATCGTATTGAGGTGTTGCAGGGAAGAGAAGTTGGCTGAAAAGGTTCTTGCGCTTTGTCCCTCCGGTTAGGAGGATGTGGTCATCAATGTGAGACATACATTCCTAGGTATCATACTTCGAGTGAGTGTATGTATCGTTTTTACGTGGCACATGAAGGCAACGTACAGTCATCAAATCCCGCATTCCCAAAGATGCTTCCATGTGGAAAGTATCTACAAACCAGTCTGGTAAATTGACTAGAAACAGCTGGAGCCTCCAGAACCTCTGCATAAACCAAAATCCCTGAGCAGCTCCGGCCATGGCTCTGATAAATCTAGGGGGGATAGCCTTATCGATCCCTGCCTTAGTGGTTTCCATTTCAACCTTCTCCACTGATTCGAAGCTTTTACCATAGCAAAAATCACTGATAATATCACTCGTCAACATCTTGAATAGCACCTTAGTTCCAATCTTCCTCCCTGCTTGTGGTTGCCCAGACTGAGGCGTGTAAGCCTCAAGCTTATCGCAGAGACTGTAGACGGTCTTCCAAATTACATGCTCCATGTCGATAACATTTTGGCGGCAAAAGAGTGGTGTCAAAAGCTCCCTGCGGGCTCGGTGGGCATGGTTGTCCATAATACCAATTGAAGCAGTATCAGCAAGGAACATGCGGTAAAATGGATAATATTTATTGAACACAGGTTTTGTCTTGAGGTAGATTTCATTATATGCAGTTGGCGTCGTAATGTGAATTTCATTGGGATTAATTCGCACAACAGGGCCTAACTCCCGCTTGTGTCAGTGCGCTGGTGATCATTCATCTCCATGAGGTCACCCACCATATTTTTCGTGCCACTCTTTCCTTTTGTGGGTTGCTTGACCATCCTTAACAGCATTCCAATAAAATTCGTGCCAGGAGGTCACTGCCGCGAGTTTAGGACCGGGGAATTGTGCAAGTGGGTGGAAGTAGAGCCTATATATCACCA
>Ga0307511_10005253_pt1 | contig 13187 bp, 7 predicted proteins | sample 13_EM_MG_FD_200266 | JGI IMG/M metagenome (GOLD analysis project Ga0307511, IMG submission 200266) | Populus trichocarpa ectomycorrhiza microbial communities from riparian zone in the Pacific Northwest, United States - 13_EM | ecosystem: Host-associated > Plants > Roots > Unclassified | place...
AACTGTTTGAGAATTGATATATTTATCACATTTTTAGATTTTTTTAATTGATTGTTTTTTCAATTTCATCATTCATTATTAGGTTGATTGAGAATTAAACTTTATAATTTATTTTGATTTGTCTTCTGTAGGGTTATCATAGTCTCATAACATGGATCAAATATTCGACATGTTAACCTGGGTTGACCTAGGTCAATCCAATGTTAACTCGTCAAACTATATTTTTATGGATCGTCCAAGTTTTTTTGGACCCGTAAAATCAAACGGGTCACATCAAATCAACCGTATAAATATTTTTCCACTAAAAAAGCATTAACAATATCTTAACATGTTTTTACGTTTAAGAAAATTTTGACCCAACCTGTAATGTAACGTGGGTCAATAATGTAGTATTAACAAATACTCTAAAATGTATGGGGAAAGTACTGTAGCTTTCCCTACATGTTTTTTTTGTTTTAATTTTTTTTGTTTTTTTTGTCTTTCTTTTTTTCCCTTTTTTTGGGTTTTACATGTATTTTTTGTTTTTTTTCTTTTCTTCCCAAGATTGTCTTCTTTTTTTTTTCTTTTTTCTTTTTGTGTTTTTTTTTCAAAATTATCTTTGTCGATTTGTTTTTTGATATTGAACTTGTTGAAAATTTAGTTCTGTAGTTTTTTTTCTTTAAAACATTATGGAATACTACGATGTTTCCCTACATGGTTAATTTTTTTTATGAATTTTTTTCTTCGTTTTTTTTTTCCAAAATAGTCTTTGTCGATTTTTTTTATATATATTGAGCTGGTTGAGAATTGTGCTTCGTAGTTTTTTTCTTTAAAACACTGTGGATTGTTATAATGTTTCCCCACATGGTTTTTGTTTTGCTACAGTGTTTCCCCATATGTTTTTTTTTTAAATTATCTCTGTCTTATTATTTTTTTAATATTGATCTGGTTGAGAATTTAGCTTTAACTTTCTCCACATGTTTTTTTTCCATTTTTTTCCGCAAAATTGTCTTCATTTTTTTCATTTTTTTGTGTTTTTTTTTTTCCAGAATCGTTTTTGTTGATTTTTTTTTAATATGGAGTTGGTTGAGAATTTAGATTTGTAGTTTTTTTTCTCTTTAAAACATTGTAGATTGCTATAGTGTTTCCCCACATGGTTTTTTTCACCCTTTTTTTATGATTTGTTTTGTTTTTTTTTCCAGAATTGTCTTTGTCGATTTTTTTTTTCATATGGAGCTGGTTGAGAATTTAGTTTTGTAGTTTTTTTCTTTAAAACATTGTGGATTGCTATAGTGTTCCCCCACATGATTTTTTTTTTTGTTATGAATTTTTTCAAAATTGTCTTTATCGATTTTATTATTTTTAATATTTAAGAATTACAACTGTAAATTACCTCATGAAATACTATAGATTGCTATAATGTTTTCCTGCATAGTTTTTTTCCTTTTGTTTTTTTTGTTATGATTTTTTCCAAAATTTTCTTTGTTCATTTTATTTTTTAAATATTAAACTGGTTAAGAATTTAGTTTTGTAGTTTTTTGCTTGAAAACATTGTGGATGGCAATAGTTTTTCTCCATATAATTTTTATTTTTTTTTATTTTTTCCACAAATCTACGACAACACACAAGCATGCCACAAGCCTGCGCATCGTGCGGGCATTACATCTAGTATAAAACTAAAACACTTGGTTTTTTTATTGTTCATAAAAATATTGTTTACCCTCTCACATTTTACTATGGATTACAATAGTGCAATTTTTAAAAATTTTCCATTTGGTCCCTAAACTTTTTTTTTGCACAATTAAACCCTTTTGAGACAAAATTAGAGTCCAATTGCATGTTGTTTTGTAAGGGATGGTTGGATTGAAACAAAGAGGACTAAAATAACAAAACAGGTAATATAGGTGGTGGATTGAAAATTTCTGTCAAAAATTCATTCAAGTCCCTCATCTTTTTTATCTATTAGGTTATTGGTCCTTAGACTTTTACAAAATTTAATTTTGGTACTGAATTTTATTTTACTGATTTTCAGTTTTTTTTATTGGAGGAGAGATAGGAGGTCACCAGATTCTGGCTTAGACAGAAAAACTGTCTGTTGGTGAGGAATCCAACCACCAAAACGGTCGTTTTTTTTTTGTGTCAAATAGTTTCATATGAGAGGGTTAAGATTAAATATTTTTTTTTACATGGAAACACCTAAAAAAAATCATATCTGAGCTCGAAAAGTTTTTTTTTGGTTTATGGTTAACCAGTTCATAAGTTTGACGAGTTCATCCATTTACTAGATATGATTTTATGGTTTTTGATCTGTTAATTGTTTTTAATAGTTTTTCTTGATTTTATCATTTAATATTGGATTAGTTATGAGATAAAATACATGCTTTATTTCTTTTTTGCTTTCTTTATGATTATCACCGTCTCAAATAAGTTTTTATTTTTAAGATGATGCTCAATTTTGTGACCATATATTTTTATTATATAATTAAAAAAATATTTTATAAAAAAATTTATTAAACTCAATGGAGTTCATGACACAATTTACTTGGAGACTAAAATCGATCTAATATGTCATTGTCTTAATAGTTTTTGTAAAAGAAGTTATCATCTTGAAGCTTTGTTAAAACGTAAGCCATGTTTTTATAATTCGAGCTAACTTCTACACGATTTAGTTTGAAACTCGAGTTAGGTAAAAAACTAGATTGTGAGATTTTAAAATTGACCCATTAAATCAGGTTTAATAATAACATAATCAAAAATTTGTTTTGCACATTTAATATTTTTTACATTTTAAAACATTTATGTAATCTACGATGGAGTGCAGCTAATAGACTAATACCTATGCATTTTAGAATTTCGTTAAATAGTTAACAGATTCTGTAAAAATACAAGTCTCACGCACAAAAATTCTGTAGAAAAAAAATTATAACTAGATATCACTTAAACAGGGGAAAAATATAAAATATAAAAAATAAAAAGAAATTTCGATTTAGTTTGAGAATAATATAGTAGTTATATTTTAAAATGTTTTTTATTTAAAAATATATTAAAATAATATTTTTTTATTTAAAAATATATTAAAATAATATTTTTTTATTTAAAAATTATTTTTAATAATAACATATCAAAACAAAAAAACAAAATAAACGAATTTTAAATAAAAAATTTAATTTTTTAAACAATGCAGCTTCAACAGTGTATCCAAACAATTCCTTATCCAAGTCATTTTGTTTACAGTTTTGACTTTTGAGAGTGAAAAAAATAATAAAATTAAATAATTAAGAAACACACAAGACAGATAAGAGAATGAATCCAACTAATTCGAAATAGTTCAATTATTCAAATTAATAAAAGCACGAAAAACAGCTAATTAACCAAGGAAAAAAATATATATAGAGAGGTCAAAAATACAAAGAGAAAACAATCAAAACATTTTTCTTGGAGACCTAAACCACCACCTGACTTCACCACCACCACCACCACCACCACCACCACTACCACGTCTCCTCTCCCTCCACCGACAAATCCAAAAACACAACCGGATGTTGAAAAATCCACAGATAAAAACTGCGTGTATAATAAAATTTGATTGATTGATTAGAAAAACTAGTCAATTCACGAAAACAAAATGTCTCTCAACATGAAAACATTTACACAGGCGCTAGCCAAAACGGCAGCGGTCATTGAAAAAACCGTACAAACCACCGTACAAGAAGTAACCGGTCCCAAACCCTTGCAAGACTACGATCTCCTTCACCAGATCGGCTCAGCTGGACCCGGTCTCGCTTGGAAGCTCTATTCTGCCAAGGCAGCGCGTGAGTCAACGCGCACACACCAGTACCCGACGGTTTGCGTGTGGGTTCTGGATAAGAAGGCGTTGTCGGAAGCACGAGCGCGTGCGGGTTTAACGAAGGTGGCGGAGGATACGTTCTTGGACGTGATTCGAGCGGATGCTGCGAGGTTGGTTAGGATTAGGCATCCGGGAGTGGTTCATGTTGTGCAGGCTTTGGATGAGAATAAGAATGCGATGGCGATGGTGACGGAACCGCTTTTCGCGTCGGTGGCGAATGCGATTGGGAATTTGGAGAATGTGGGGAAAGTGCCTAAGGAGCTCAAGGGAATGGTGAGCTTTGATAATGAATTGTTTATTTTTGTTAATTGGAACTCCATTTTGTTAAAAATAATGTGCATAGTGGAGTGATTAGAAATAGGCTTAGGTTGTGGGTATCCCTAATAGGATTGATTGCATTACCTTTCGGATAGAAGATGAAGTTTAAGGTTGCACATGAAGGCATTTGTAAGGTTAATTTGCATTTTTGCTACCAAAACAGTTAAAGAATACCTCTCGAATATGATTTTAAGTGCCTCCACTCCCTTTTGACTTACTACAGGCTGGGATGCAATTGATGTAGGTTACTTGGAAAATAATATTAATGACTTTGAATGGTTTGTGCAATAGCTTTGTATTGTGATTAGAACTTTAAAGCTGAAATGAATTAGTCATGGAATTCACTAAAATATTAAAAGCAAGTGTTAAGAGAAGTGGATAGTGGAGAAAGGACAGTTAAATCTCATTAAAAGCTTGTCCGCTATGACATGGTAGAAATGCATTATGAGATGTTACCATGAAATCTAGGAACTCCTTCAGTAAAATGCTAGCCTCATCATGAAGGAAATCAAACTAGACTCTATAAAGTTTGGAAGTCTCTCTAGGTACAATTGCTGGGGCATCATCTCTTCTTCCTTACCATTTCAAAAGTTTCAATGACTTAAACTGTTAGACTCTTCCAAGTTGGTATGGTTCCAAAGGAAAAGACTTTGGTGGGAAAATAATTTCTTATGGTACATCAGCCTATATCTTCATCTTGTTTAGACCAATGGAATTTATATATTCAAAGATCTTGTTATCATCTTATGAGCAGTGCTTGCTTTTGGGCTCTTTATACATTCAAAGATCTCGTTATCATCCTGTGAGCAGCGCATGCTTTTGGGCTCTAACTCATCATTCTACTGTTCCTATCAATATAGGTGGTAAGCATTGCATTACGAAAGTTTTTGTTTTGTAGGAAATGGGCTTGTTAGAGGTGAAGCATGGCTTGCTACAAATTGCAGAATCCTTGGACTTCCTCCATAACAATGCACATCTCATTCACAGGGCTATATCTCCTGAGGTAACTTCTCATTTTGCTGGCCCCCTTCTCCTCCCCCTCCCCATCACATAAAGGTTTTTTAAAGTGATAGTCCATGTAAACATAAAGTTTTTTTTTGAAGGGATGGGCCATGTAACATGACTTCAGTATGATAATACGTTTTGTGTAATCCCTTTACTTTTCTCAAACTTCTCTTGGTATGATAAAAAAAACTTGGGAATTTCTTGAAATATCTTCTCAACTTGGAAATTGTTGTCTGGAAATTGAAAGCTCTTGTTTTTATGAACACCCAACCGTAAGTTTTCAATTTCACAATCAAGATAACAAATACATTTTTGACTATCTTAATTGAACCTGTCACTAATCCTTGTGATTAGGGGTTATTGTATCTAACAATAGATTTATAACTTGCAGAATATTCTAATTACTTCAAGTGGAGCGTGGAAGCTTGGTGGATTTGGTTTCGCAATAACAACAGATCAGGCTTCAGGCGATTTGGCTAGTTCCCAGGCCTTTCATTATGCTGTATGTTGAATTTTTCGTTAGGTTATGTTGCAAGAATTATTTTTATTTTGCTCCTGCATGCCCTTCCCCAAATAAAGACAATTTAGGTTTTCCTCTAAATCATTTTGGCCACCTATTTAAAGGTGTTTTGCACATGACACAGCCATCTTAGATTGACCTATCCTCAATTTTCAACTTCGTGTTTTTCAAATAGGCTTATTCCTTGTCGTGCCATTTCCTCTATTATCACTCATTTAGACACCATCCTTTTCCAACCATGGTTATTTTATGAACATTTTATCCATACAGCTGGCCCTATCTCCATCCTATGTACTTCACATGGTCTACTTATTGATTACTATGACCAGCCTACAAATCGCACCTCTTTCCTCTTTCATATCCCACCATATTGGCTCTTAAATAATGGTTACTGGTGGCAACTTAAAAGGTAAAGCCACTTCTCTAAACTCCCTTGAAGCAGTGTAAAAAGAAAGACAAGTTCCACAGCAACTGCTTTTAGAGGGATGAATTGTTAAAGTTCTTGCCTTTTGCCCCTCCATCCAAGTGTCCCAGATCACTTCAAACATAGCCCATTTTCATATCATATCGAGATCCTTCTTCCCTAATACCCACGAAAAATGTGAGCAGAAATCCTCTATCCTCACCAGGGGCCAACCACTGCTCATCATCAAAGGCAAAGAACCTGTTTCCCATATGCCCCTTTTCTGAAGTTCTTTATTCAGTTTCCTTGTGGAGTATCAGAAAACATACTTTAAGCGGAGATTTACCTGTTATTTCATGTTTTACCTGGATTTCCAGGAATATGATGATGAGGACTCTATGCTGCCCCTTCAGCCATCGCTGAATTACATTGCACCTGAACTAGTTAGGAGCAAAGCACCTTCAGCTGGATGCTCTTCTGATATTTTTAGTTTTGGATGCCTTGCCTACCAACTGATTGCTCACAAGCCTTTGTTTGACTGCCACAACAATGTGAAGATGGTAATTTAAATATTTTACTTTCTCTGAGTTATTGACATTGAATGTATCTAAATGTGCTTCTATTTTCTCTAGAAACAAAGAAAAACGTTTTAAGTTATATGCTTATCTAATCTAAAGGAGAGTTCCCCTCCAACTTATTGCTTGATCAATGGACTCTACCTGACCTTAGCAAGTGCATTGGATTTTATTATTTCTTAAAAGAATGTAACAGTGCCTGTAACAAATTGGTCATTGATATGCATTTCCACCGAACTAGCCAGTTGAACCATTGATACTGCGACCCCTTGGTTGCTTTGTCTTGTGATATCTAAGGCATTAGAAACACACATACATCCTTCTATGATCCTGTAAACTAAGCTGCCCCTTGGTTGGTTCGTCTTGTGATATCTAAGGCATTAGAAACACACATACATCCTTCTATGATCCTGTAAACTAAGCTACATCAGTATAAAAAAGCCTGCATTAGTCCCCTTATGCAGTTTCTTTTTGTCCTGAAGTTGTCCCCTTTTGAGTTGAAGTCATTGAAGTGCAATTTGAACATGCAGCTTAAAAATGTTCTGATTTCTTTTCCAAGGTTGGAAAGCATGGAAACAACTGATATGGGACCTAATGAAAGCAAAGCTTGTCCTAGTGAGGAAATAGGCGTATTAGGTGTCATGTTGCCCAAGTCCTTGTTAATGACTGTCACCTTTAACAATAACACTTCTACCTTCGCATTTATCATTTTTTTTTCCTGGCGGGGTGTGGGTTCTTTTATTTTTCTCTTCTTGTGAAATTAACTCTTATAAGGGATGTTCTATGGAGAATGTCCATTACATTTTTTTATTTTATTTTAGAATGTCTTGGGAAGCATATGTTTGTTTTCTCTGGTGGGATATGATTTGGGAAAACAATTAGGATGCAAAGCACTTCATGGTCAGGCACTTTGTGGGTTTCTATTAAGAGAAAATGGAGGCATAGCTAACTGGAAGATAAGATTTTTTTCCTGCAAAACATGAGAACCTGAAACCAAAACAAAGAAGAAAACTAGAATATCAATGCTCTCCAATCTCTCTTCAGTCCTTTTGGATTTGTTCTTAATTTGTTCTATTCCATATTGTTGTAACAAAGGTGACACAGAACACAGGTTTGAGAACAGGAAGATTTCAATTAGTCTTTAGGACTGGAGCATCGGACAGTCATAAACTGTTTTTAACGTCATCATCCACATTATTTTTGTGCTATTGGACCCCATTTCAGTTTCAGATTATATTTTATCAACTCTGTCACAAGCAAAGATAATGGATTTTAATTATTTTTGTTTCCTTTTCTGCAGTACATGAATACCTTGAATTACTTATCCAGTGCAGCTTTCTCCTCTATTCCACCAGAATTAGTTCCTGACCTGCAGAAGATGCTCTCTGCAAATGAATCTTTCAGGCCAACAGCTATGGATTTTACAGGTAAAACATGAGCCTTTAGGATTCTGTCATTTGTGTATATGCATATCTATCTGTCTATATATAGAGTATCTCTTTTCACACATTAATGTTCAAGCTTTGGTGGGGAATGTAATAACATGCTAGAACAAATTGATGTGTACGAAAGAAACAGAAAGTTGGAGAGATGTGGAGTGTAGTTTAATGTAGTCTGCTGTTCCTTTCTGTTAGTAAATTTTCATGAGAACCCATAACAAAAGTATTAAGGATTTAAATCCTCTCAAACCTATATGTTCGATTCAGCAAATCTTTGAATTAGTTAAGATATGTCATATAAATACAATTCCACTTAGATGCTCATGGATGGATTGTTTTTGTCCACATAGTTAAATTGAATGATATGGTGATTACTATTTATATAATTCTGGTATGCGCTTGCCTTTTTTAAAAGTCCAAGGCACTTGTCGATCATCCATATCAATTTTCTGCTGCCATTTCTTGTTTTCTCATTCTATATCATTCCACTTTCCACTTTCTTGTAAATCTTTCAAGTTTTAACGGAACATGGGGAATTCTCTGCATTAGAATTAACAATATATAGTGTTGAGTATAATTTTTTTTTTATCCAATGGACTGGATGGAATGTTCACCATTTTTGAGTGGCTGTCTCAACCCCTGCAACATGATAACATTGCAGTTTGTGTCAGTTATTAGAAGTTTTTTGTAAAGAAAGAGTTTACCTTTCTTAATTTTTCTTTCTTATTTCATATTGTTCTTAAGATCTATGTTCTCTTGTTGCAGGTTCTCCTTTTTTCCGGAATGACACTAGGCTGCGTGCTCTTCGCTTCCTAGACCACATGCTTGTATGCATTAAAATTTTTTCTTGAGTAGCACTTATTCTGGGATAAATTTTTCCTTGGGGATGCCAAGCTTGAGAATAATTAAATTTCATTGAGAACATGTGTGGAAATTATATACTTCTCTGACTGATCCTATTTCTTACAGGAAAGAGATAACATGCAGAAGTCTGAGTTCTTAAAAGCATTATCAGATATGTGGAAAGACTTTGACACCCGTGTGCTGCGATATAAGGTTATAGTTTTTGTTATCTACTCATATTATCTCTTGTTCAATTTTCTAGTTGGGTTATATAGCTATATTTTTGAGGTTATATGTTCAGTATAAACATTACTTTTGTACTCAAGGAAGCCCATTGAAAATTTTAACCACTCACAGATTTTTATATGAACATTGCTTTGTTTTTACCTGCATGCGTATAAACATCCATGTTTTCAATCACGTGGTTGAGCAATGCTAATTTTAGGATGCTGGATTTATGCTTTACTTCGATCTTTTATTTCATTCTGGTATTTCTTTTGTCACAACAAGAGGTCAAGTTCACTAAAAAAGATTTTCATGCAGGTTCTTCCACCCTTATGTGCTGAACTTAGGAATATGGTCATGCAACCAATGATTCTCCCCATGGTTCTCACCATTGCAGAGTCCCAGGTACTGCTCATAATCCCTAAAGTAGGGAGGTGGTGGTAATGGTTTGGGGCAGGATGGTTTGGTGATGGTATAGACAAACATTTGATGGCCAAATTACAGTCTTAGGTGGCAATATTGTGTGCACATTGATAGAGGCATACTGCCTACTAGTATAAAGAGATATAATGCCTACATTTCTAATTGTAAATGATGTTCCATTGTTACTTCTGTTGGTTCTGAGAAAAATATTCTAATTGGTGTTATTTTGGTAGAGGTAATAGCTCTCTCTCCTCCTGTCCTCCTCACCTTCTTTAGCTTTTTATGCTTTACAAAGTACAAATACATCTGAAGTAGAGGTTGTGTAAATCTTGTACTGGAATTTTTTTGTCATGTTGATATGGCATTTGCTTGAATGGCTGAGTCTGAAATAACTTTTATATTAGTTTCTTTGTTGAGAATGTTATGCTAATTTAAATTTTTACTTTGGCAAGTTTCATTAGCTTTCCAGACAATATTAATTTCCAGTCATCCATTCTCTCTGATATGGAAGTAAAACAAGGGATTGTTCTTCATACAATATATATATATATATATTTTTATCTTCCAGTTATTATTAAGATTCACTAATGTCTTACAAGCTGGAAAAACAATTTGATTTCTTAATATCTATTGTAGGATAAAATTGACTTTGAGCTATCAACACTTCCAGCTCTCATTCCTGTCCTCAGTACTGCTGCAGGCGAGACACTACTGCTGCTTGTGAAGCATGCTGAACTTGTTATCAACAAGGTAACTATATGTGCTGTTCTTGTGCATGGTGGATTGAAGGATGTGTTGCATATGGTGTTAAGTTGCTTCTAGTGCTCAAAGTATTTTGATTTTATCTATATTTTATTGGGTTCAGGAAAATGAAAAAATTGCCAAATTGAAAGGTTTATAATCATCTTCATGTTCACCTAGTAATTGCGCGGAGTGCCCAAGAATAGTATTTAGTTCATTAGACCTGCTCATATGACTTTAGAGGTTTGTTTTGGAAGGATTTATTAGTTGGTCATATGATATTTATTGGAAGGATTTATTCATATTTTTTTCCTGTCCAATTAGTTTCTTTTATCTAGTAAGAAAATCATTAAGCAAAAACTTCCTGTTCTTGTGGTTATCTCCTTGCAAAATGCAAGGGGATTGTGGGGTTATGGTCTCAGGTTCAAGTCCAAAGTGCAGGTGGGGCAGCACATGGGTATCTCTCAATGGAAAAAGGAGCAGATTTATTTGAATGATGAAAAGCTTCTTGTTGAACAAGTCTCAACAAATTATTGTTCTAAGTTCTGTTACTCTTTAGCCACTTATTTTCAGTGTCGTACTTTTTCTTAGTTGAAAGGGGTTAGCAGTACCTAGAGCACTAGGTACCAAAAAAATTTGATCCTCTCAACTAGCTAGTTAAGAAATGTATATGTAATTCTCATTCATGGGGTTGGAAACTTTAATTGAAACCTTTATAAAACACTCACTTGTTGATGCTTTTATCTTTTATTTTATTTTTTTATAAATGAAAAACACCAAAATCGTTTTGAGAAGCATCTGAATTTTAGTTAGGCATGGTGCTAAAATTTCTTGATAGAAACTTCAATCAGAGTATTGAGTTTCCTTCTCCCTTTATGGCCTTAGCCCATTCCTTATAGCCTTTTTGGTTTTTGGTTTTTTAAACACATGACATTGAGAGCCATTGTTAAAATACCTTGCTTATTTCAATAAAATATTTGATACTAATATTGTTTGTTATGCAATTATTGTAGACTAGTCAGGATAACTTAATATCCCATGTTCTGCCCTTGCTCGTTCGAGCTTATGATGATACGGATCCGCGCATTCAAGAGGAAGTTTTGAGAAAATCATCCTTTCTTGCCAAGCAACTAGATGTTCAGGTGACTGCCATCTGTATGAAATTATGAATGTGCACACCCACACACACAATATGTGGCATTTATATACTTTCATTTTCATTTGATAATCATTCTTATGGAGTCTTTTATTTTTTATTCTTTTTCCTGTAACCATTCTTTTACTTTGGAGTTGTTTTCACTTCACACAAATGTTCTCTTTCAAGTATGCCTTTCTTGCTTAATATAATGTATGCCATCCTTTCCTAGGAAAACAGAAATTTTGTTCGTTTTATTGGTAGAAGTTTTCTGATACCAAATTACTTGATGTATTAGACTGTTATAACCCAAAACACATGCAGGTTGAGGAGGGTAGGTCCAACTAGGAGAGCATGTGAAATATAATAAATTCATGAACATCTAAATTTTTGTTGGCCATTTAAACTCTGCAATTCATTAAGCCCATATTCAATTTGTGAGGAGTTCTTCTGTATCATTTTGTTCTTGTTTCCAATAGCTATCATTGTTGTTACTGGTAATTGTGATTGAGGATCACCACAATGTTATTGAGAAACTCTATTTTTCCTTCCTTCTCTCTCTCTCTTAGTAATTTAAAGTGTTTTGACATCAGTTATAGATTGTTTCCAGCCATAACCATAGAAAAGTTGCTTTAAATTTGCATTTTAAGAAAAATACTTAAATTGAATAGAACGTTTGGTGACAATGTTATAGAATTCATCAAGCCACTCTTTCTCTGTATTTTCTAAATTCCGTAAACCATCAAATCAAAATGAATAATTGAAAGATAGTTTTGACTTTTGAATAAAGCAAAATTTCACTTTAATCAAAGACTATTTCAAGGATTTAAGTAAAAAAGAAGTCCAACCAAACAATTTTCAAGTGATTGCAATTTTTCTCTGGGTCAAACATCAAAAACCAACTTAAATCATATGTTGTCAACACTCTTAGTTTAGTAGGACAAATTTATAAGTTGCTTGAGGCTACTAACAGTGGTTCACCTATAAGAAATATTGTTAAGGATTGAAATGGAGAAAAAATTAGTACAAAACAACTGATAGTTGTTATAGAGTTCAACAAATAAAAAAATTCAAACTGATATGGATGGACTGCTAGAACAAAGCTGAATGTGGATTTTTGCCTCTTTAGCTGATATGACAGGTTAATTGAGTTGTATAAGCTGGTATAGTTTGGAATGGCTCATGTTATCAAAGATGATGATTATGAAGTTGGATCTGTTATGTGCTTTCTCTAGGTTTGACTAATGGTTATATTTTGAGCTCCACACTGAAAGATAGAATTTTATCCACTGCTGATATTAATGACTTGCATCCTTGTTTAGCTTACATAATACCCTCGTGCAAATAGATTATGGAAGAACCCCATGCTTCTTATCACCTCTCTCTCTCTCTCTCTCTCTCTCTTTTGTGACACGTGTGTGTGTGTGTGGCGTGCTAAACATGGAATCTCTATTAGTATGTGTGTGCATCTGTCTTGTCTGCTATAATAAGTGTGGTTTTTGTGTTTTGTCTGTTAATTAATTCTAGATATTGTAGTTTGGTCAGGATGCCCTGGAAGGTTTTCTTCTTCTTTAGGTTAAACACAGAATGTTAATAATAAGTTTCATTGACAACTGGTTGGTTTATCTGATAAAGAAGTTCCTCGGTGCAAATTAGGGGGAAATGGGAGAGACTGGCAGGCAGTCTAATAAGAGGGAGTGGTTCACTTTTACTTTATTTTTTTTTGAACATCTT
>Ga0307511_10005254_pt1 | contig 13186 bp, 10 predicted proteins | sample 13_EM_MG_FD_200266 | JGI IMG/M metagenome (GOLD analysis project Ga0307511, IMG submission 200266) | Populus trichocarpa ectomycorrhiza microbial communities from riparian zone in the Pacific Northwest, United States - 13_EM | ecosystem: Host-associated > Plants > Roots > Unclassified | place...
ATTGCTTTTTATAATGTATGGAATTTTTTTGTTTGAAATTTTCTTTTTTTTAGTGATTTAATTTTTGTTTTGTATGTTTCTGTTTTACATATTTTAGCTTGATTTTTTTATATTTTTATATTTTATATGACTGTCATTACGCAATAGAAGCCAGGCATGATTGGCCTGCGAGCGTCCGATAACAGCTGCAGTAAAGTGAATAGACAGTGGTTGGATATCCAAATCGTATGGACTAGCACAGACAATACACAGATGAGGTTGCGTTTGTGGAGATATCGGTTTGCAGTAGATCGTGGTTCAGGTGAAATTGTACAGATAGGACTACGCCAAGTAAGTATGTTACACAAGTCGATCAACCCATTAGCGTCCTTGAAGCGTCTGATAACAGCCGCGTGGGACAAACGGGGTTAAAAAAAGCCGGGAATCTAGTCTGGTTGGTACAAGGCTGGGATTCGACCTCTGGCCTTTTGTGCCGCATGTAATAGGGACAAGGAAATCCAAGCACATATCTACGAGAGGCTTGTGCCAAACAGAGGGAGACACAGCCTGGTGGGGACGACCTCGTCGAACAATACACTATGTGGATATATATATGGCATCCGTCTGGCATCCGATTAAGATTTCTCAACATTGGCCTTGATCGATCATACAAAATTCCATCAGACCTATACTCCGATTTTGTCCCTCATACATATTTATTTATTCGTGTTTACTCATACACATTCCCTCATACATATGCCCTCGTACATGATCCCTTACGCATCCTATGTATTCAGATGGCTCGTATAGCAAGAGTAGTCCGGAACCCAGTATTATAGCAAGGACGTGACACGTCCACTGGAGGTCTTGTACACGAACGAAAGGAACAACTTCATGAGCTCAAGGGTAACAAGCGCCTGAGATTTCAAGAAACTGTAGAGGTATGTGGTTATTCTCATGAAAATTGACGCAGGTACTGATAAAAGTAAAAGATCAATGAAGAGCCGAAAGAGGAACCAAGGGAAATAAAGGATGGTTCATCGGATAAGGGCAACGCGGATGATGGGAAGTTCAGGGATCACAAGTGAGATGAATTGGAAGTTGTGAAGGTGAAAAGACTGCAGTACGGAGGTAAAAGGACACAGTCATTTGCAGCCATTCCGCAGAAACTGCAAGATCTATTCTTTATTGCACAAAACTGAGTTACAGACTACACGTTCTTCTGGCTCCCATTCCTAAGTTCCTTGGACATGATCAATTTGATCCAAGAAGCGTGGAAATGGGCACAGGACCAGGAAAAGGCCTACCCCCCGCATACCAAGGCTTGCGAGGCTCTGGAATATCAGTCACAACCTTAGAACGTCCGATTGCTAACGTGGAGCAGCTGAAGAGAGTCCATTCCCGGCATAGGTCGTATGTGGTGTATGAGTGTCGCCAAAACATTATGCGTTTGTACAAGTTGGATTATTAGACGAAGGATGAAGTCGTAATGAAGGTAAAGTGGAAGCTCAAGAAGGATCAATTTGTTTGCCGGGAGGTGCATCGGGAGGTAGGTAACCTAGAACAAGCTGCGAACCGACGGTAAGCTGGATAAAACAGACTCTTGTGCATCGATTTCGACCTTCGGAAATAGTGACTGTAATCTATGAATGTTGTTTTTAATAGCCGAAGATGCGGGGAAACCGGGATGTAAAGTTCTTCGACAATATCAACCCAGTCTTCATTTACTTAGTCACGGCTAGGCTTCGGCAATGCCTCCAGGAATTGAAGGGGGGGAACAAGCAGGTGAACCCGTGGATTTCAAGTACGAGACGGCCGCAAGTAAGTTTTGAATCCCACGTCTGATGTCTGGCAACTGACGCAAGGCAGTTTCATTTCACAGACTGAGCAACATGTGTAGCCTGTACGATATCTGAGTTCGGAATCTTATATTGGCAAATATCAAGGCCGACTTGCGGACAAAAATTGGTGGGTTCGATAAGAAGGCCAAGGTAGAATTGAGTGATCCTTGTGCCGTGGTAGAGGACGATTCGTACATGAATGAGTTGCAACAGCAGTTGAAGAGGACAATCTCTGGTCAAAATTTGGCATGATCGGACGCACCAAGTGAGGACAAGACCTTGGAGGAAGCTGCTAACACACAACTCAAGGGGACCGTGATGGAGGTAGGTAGTGATAACGATGAAGGTAGTGCTATGGAGGTGGATGAGAATCTGTATTGGCAGGCATCACAGGTGCGATTCCCTGCGTCTGTGGTTGGATAAAGGATCTAGTGCGTCCGATGTCCTACATGGGTGGTTTATGGTTGTGAGGGTTTATTTTCCCTATTTATCCTTCTTTATTTTTTGTTTGTTTTGTATGACTATGAAAAGTTAGTTATGTGTAGTTAAATTGCGGAGGATATAATTGCTCAATTTGGTACAAGGATTCATGTCTGTCCTTTTCACTGTTTTTGTTATTTCATTTACGCTACTGTCAGCTCGTTCTTCATTTGGTGCTCCATATTGCTATTCTGTTTTATTTGCCTGTCCAGTTGGGAACATAGAAGTGAGTCCGATTTGGTACAGTGTACGTCCAATAGGAGGGGTGGGACGATAGAAATTCGACTGTCGGCTTATAGTATGTTGGTACATAGTAATTTAATTAAAGTTGGAGCCAAAACAAGTATGGATAAGTGCAGAATATGTACCTGTATGTAGTGACTCCGAAGGGAAGAGAGAAACAATGAAAAGGTGGGCAAGTTCTGCTGGACATTGCAAACAGGGAAACACGATCGGACAAGTGGCGTCCGAAAACATTACAAGGGTAGAGTTAGGAGTGCACAAAAGGATAGAGTCGAAATCTGATCAATGCGGAATGAAGATGCGAGTACTCACTTGAAGGCGACGATGGAGGAACATAGAGAAGGAAGAAACCTCAAGAGTAAACATTGCACAAGGAGCTGATGCGGTACGTACGTTAAGAGGGTAGGCAAGTCGAATGAGGGTGATTGGGAGGGACAGGAGGAGGGGGAAGATGTAGGAAACGCGGGGTGCGGGAGGGTGGAATTCAGAGAGAGAATGATGGGCTAGACAAGTAAGAAAGGGAAAGACAAAGAGGAAATGCGGCCGAAAAGGTTACCCATGGGTCCGATTGCAGTACAAGAATGGTCCAGAGTATCTGACATGGGAACTCGGAGTGGGGGCTGAGGGGGTTATGTGAATGAGATCTTGTGGTAACGCGCAGTTTTGCGAATTGGCGCGGTGGGCACATCGTGCACACAACATCAGCAAAACTTTTGCCGATGATGGCTAACAAAATGATGACCAGCAAAAGGATGACCATTAGAAGGATAACCAGCAGTAGGATAACCAAGAGGAGAGTTATGAGAAGGAGGATAACAAGAAGTAGTATGATGAGGAGGATGATAACAAGGAGGAGGATGAACAGGATGATGAGCAGCAGGATGGGCAGGATGATAACTAGGGGAATAACTATGAGCAACAGTGAAGCTGGCCTGTATCGGGATTTGTGTTGGAATAGATGGAGGGAGTGGAGGACACAACAGGTTAGGTAGTCGGTAAGTTGAGGGGCGGGAAATCATTGCCAGAACGGGGAAAGTAATAATGTGTAGTTTGGGTAGTGGGATTGAGAAAGGATGGGGCATAGAGAGATATAGAGGGGTTTGTGGTATGAGAGGTAATGGGAATATAGAAGGAAAGTGTACTTAATTAATATAGGAGAGAAATTGGGAAGTGAATTGCAAGCAAAGTGAAGGTAGAGCCTAAGTTGAGAAACATGTGAAGTAAGTAGTAGAACAAGCTTAACACCAAACAGGATATGATGGTTGCGTGAATCTATAATATGGGCAATCCGTGACGATATTCATATTCTGGGACAGGATCTACCATTCGGGACAGGATCAACAATCCGTGACGGCATCAACCATTCGTGACAGGATCAACCATCCATAACGGGATCAACCATCTGTGACAGTGTGAGCAATCTAAGCCAGAGCCAGCAGTAGTAGGGAGCCAAATGCGTTATATTATTAATGTAGCTACAAACGAACCAGATAGTGAGGAGAGGGGGTCTGGTGGTAAATGCAAAAGAGCAAGATAGGCTTGGCACCTCGGCAAGTAATCGGGGGTGAGGCGAGTATGGGGGTTGGAGGAAGGAACCAATTCGGCAAGGTAGGTTGTGGAGAAAACCCGATGGCCAAGGCGGTTCTTGGCGAGGCGGTTAGAGGAAAACTCGACTTGTGAGACACACTGGGAAGGACTAGTGTACAGGTTGGCAAATATGAGCCCGCTTCAGTGCATCAGCGGAAATGTGGTACAAGGTGTGGAAGGGATGTTGCACGTTGGATAGAGTACACGGGATGAAAGTATAGTAGTCCCAATAGCGAAGGTAGAGGGTATTGCACATCTAATACCATTAGATGCGGGAGAAAGCTGGCTGGTGAACAATAGAATAGATCTGGAGACATGGTTGCATTGCATGATTAGTAGTGAGAGCGCTAGTATTTAGATCAAGGAAAAGCAAAGGCATTTGGTTCGGTAACAATGAAACGCATTTGAATGAAAAATAAACCCGTGGCTTCGGAATGAGTGATAAAAATGGTCGTTGTAAGTGATGCAAGGTGGACCGCGAGGGGGAGGCACCCGACGCAGACCGAAGTTCAGGAAGCTCCTGTAGCGCCGTAAGCACGAGCAATTGCGTGTGCGTCAGGACGCAGATTTTTTTTTGCTGATGTAAATCGAGCCCTCTACCCCTGGGCTGTAAAACCTATGAATCGAACTTTTACCGCTGGCCTATAAATCCCATAAATCGAGCTTCTACTGCTAGCGTCTAAATCATATAAATTAAGCTTAGACCACTAGGCTATAAAACACATAAATCGAGCTTCTCCGCTGGGCTGCAAAACCCATGAATCGAGCTTCTACCGCCGGGCTATAAATCCCATAAATCGAGTTTCTACCGCTGGGCTATAAATCCCAGAAATCGAGCTTTTACCGCTGGCCTGTAAATCCAAATGAAACGCATTGGATTAAGGAAGGTTATCGATAAGAAATGCCCACACAAGCGCTTAACATGCCGTCATTACTATACGAAAAGTCTTTGGTAATATGGAAAACGAAAACCTGGCAACCTACCTATGTACATATCCTCGGCTCCGGTCTAGCTAATAAAACCGGGCTACAAGATACCCTAATGTGTAAGGAAACACTGAGAACGCATACGTCAGATGTTCAATACTTGTATTAACAAGCTGCAAAATGAAGCACGTGCATGCAAACTCGGGCACTTCCCAAGTCGGGAAGTCTGACGACAGTCACCGTGAGGAGGTTCTCTAGAGCCACTGTTTCTCGCTTAACGCCCCGCTCTCAATTGCAGTATATATATCCTCGAGGCATGGTAGTGATGGTGGTGATACACGAAATTACAGTATTTGAAAATTTCGTTTTAGCTCACTATCGAATAATAAGGTACAGGAAAACCACGTACAGAGGTGGATAGCATGCAATGCAGCTCGATTCGCTGTCCGAGTCGGTGAACTTCCAATTGTACAACGCTTCAGGATAGGCATGGGCACGAGACGTCTCGTCATTTTCCAGGCGGTCTCGAGATGTCCCGAGACCCTAACTGTCGTCATGTACCTTAGTATAAATACGAGTAATGATTCACAAAAAAAAAAAAAAAAAAAAGAGACCCTAACTGTCTCGAGACATCTCGTCTCGTGCCCAGGCCTACTTCAGGATGGGTCCCTTAGCGTGCATGATGATTGTCTTCCCTCATGACATCATGACTTTGCGAATCTGAAACATGAAAAATGAGATATTTAAATTCAAGGTTGAGTTCAGAGTTCTATTTAATCATGCCGAGTACCCCGCCATGGAACACTACCTTCTCTCTGCAGTTCTTTACAGCTATCGAGAGGCTCAAGGCCCTCGGTGGACATTTCATCCTCAGTCCATCAGTGTCACGGTGCATGAACCCCAAGGACCGATCGGTCGATACGAGGGCTGAGTATACGGGGTTTCTTAGGTTGGACGGGCTGAGCTGATAAGCATGCATGGATTCGAGGACAGGCACCTGTTTCACGGGTTTATTCTATTGGCTACTTAGGAAGACGGAATCTCTATATAACCCTCTTCTATTTCCTTACTCTCTTACTCTCCTTCCTCTTCACACAACGTCCTGTATCTACGCCTAAATACAACGTTCCTCTCTTGCCATAGTCACAGACCATGAGCGCGCTCCTTGGAGCCCCTTCCATAGTCCACAGGCCTTGCCCCGTTACAGTCAGCCTCATCCCTTCCAGCATCTCATCTACCCTCATCCCAGTTACCTGAACTAGCTACTTCTCCTCCATCGGTCGACCGCGCCGAGCTCGAGGACTTACTGAAATCTGTCCGTAAAACAATGTCGGGTAATGATATTTGCCCTGTAATTGGAAGCATAGTCCATCCGTTGTGCTGTCTGTGATATTTTGTTGACTTGCAACATGAATATTATCATTTCGATTCACGAATGTGCTAACCAACATATCCAAATCAGTCCGATGACATCGAATCAAGCCTACGGAATGTCTGCTGTTGGGGTTTTAACTTTATCATGGAAGCAATCATGAATGTAGAGAGCGAAAGTGAGGAGCGTGATAAGGCGCACCGTGTGCAGAGCTTGTCTCTAATGAATATTCACTTTCTCTCAGATTATTTCTTGTTTGAAACGTATATTTATTCATTACAGTAGCCGATCGCATTTAATAGGAATGGGTTCATGGAATTAAATGTCCTCCTAGTCTAGCCTAGCAGCACAGTGAATATGTAGAGTTCGTTATAAGTTTCTTCATCCGTGGAACATTAATAGAGTGAGAAATGAAGCCCTGAAACAAAAAGTTCGTTAGCAGCTTACAATGCACTTTCACATGATATGTGTTTAATGGGATGTAGTACGACAGGTTTGACTGTATTAATAGCCTTGCCATGGAGGTCTGTAGTCTGTCGAACAATTCCGCCTATAATCTCTACTACAGCTCAAACCTCCCAAGTCTGCAGTTGCGACACTACAGAGGATGTCCTTGTGCCTCTCACAACACATTCTTGTGTGACGAAGCACTTCCCGCTTTCTCTGAGTAGCGTAGATGATATTGGGGTATACATCAGAATACCTGTCTTAAGATGTGGATTTCAGCTGAATGCTTACTACATGAACTCCTGGAATCAATTCTTGTTTATTCCGCATTGAATGTCGCACAGCGCCACTATTACTGTATTCCTCTCTTATTAGGGTATTGGCTCGCTTACATACTTGTCATGTATTTAACTACACCTATTTCCACTATTACTAGAAGAATCAAGGACGTTTTCATATTACCATTCTCCACGTATTAGACGCAAGTCTTCTACGATGTCTCTCTCGGTGCTCGTTCCCAAAATATCGTTGCACACATATCGATAATACCATGTATCAAACCCTCTACCAGACCAGCTATGCGTGTATAAGATTCATCAGCAAAGAATTTTTGGCGCCCGGACGCCAGGCCTTTGTATCTTTACCTCTAGTGCCCCTTGTGCCTCAAGGGCGCCTAGGCGTCCAAATAGCAGCAATTCCGGGCAGAATTAGGGCGTTCTTTCGTGGATTTATGGCGCCCATGGCGCCCTGACGCCAGCGATCTGGGACAGCGGCGTCCGGGCGCACTCGGTCCTGATCGCGGCCTTCTAGATTGTCAGCATGCCTCTAGGTGGCGCCGGTGGCGCCTGAGGCAGCAGGGGCAAGCTAGATTCTTTGCACATATTTATGCAAGACAGTAACCCCCTTAATGTCTGCGGAATCTGTCTGAGCTTCCTTAATATATCCATAGCCACTACCCCCCTGAAGTTCCCCAAACAAATCAGTTTAGACATTGAATAAGCCCTAGCCACTAGATTAATTATTCACTAGGCGCGACAGCTATTAGGCCATAGTAATTCCACCTACATACTCGGGCCAGGCAACAAAGAATCAGAATAGCTAGATCCAAAACAGCTAAGCGATCAGCATTTATGTAAAGAGTTGTATAAGAAATATTCCGGACGCCACTTAAATTGGCAAATATGCAGTTCAATTCTTTTTTTTTTTTTTTGCAAATCATTACTAGTATTTATACCAAGGTACATAACGAGGGGGTGCATCCCCGGGTGGAAACCCGGCAGGATTGTTCAACCTCTGGGCCACCCCAGCCCTTCGCCGACTCCGTTTCACTAAATTTACGTACATATGTCCCCGCTCCCTCTGACCTCCAGCTCCGAGGCCGTTCCACTAGCACTCCCCGCAGCCGCCGCTCCCTTAGGTGGGTTTTTCCCCCTCCCCCCTTCTCCCCTGGTTCCTCAAGAATTCCGTTACTTTCCCGCAGAAGTCCCTGTCTTCCCAGATCTCGTCCCAACGTCTTCTCTGGCACCCCACGCATCCCGAGGTCCGAAGGTGTGCCGTATTCTGTACCTCTCCACATTCGCACCTCGGGTGTTCTGTTTTCCCGATCTTGAAGAGCTACTGCCTCATCGGCCCCTTGTCTGTGTGTAGGTATGTGAGACCCCTCACCTCGTCTCTGTTCCATTTCATGTGTCTTTTCTTCTGGAAGAGCTGGTATGCTTGTCTGATGCCCGCTGTTGTTTCTAGGCTTGGATCTGACCTCCATACCCCCTTCTCTACCCTTTCCCATGCTCTCTTGTCTGCTCGTTTGTTCCCTTCCACCCCGCTGTGTACCTTTACCCACACCAGGCACTTCTCCCCTCCCTTGTTCAGAGCTTCCAGCACCCTTTCGGCAATCCACGACCTTGCCTCCTGCGCTCCGGAGGCCAGTTCCATTCTTTCATGCCTGACCCGAATATGTGCACCACTTAAGCAAGTTTCGACTGTGTATTTCACACACCACAGGTATGTCGCATGATCCAATGTTTTTCAACTATTATGCTATGTGTGGTCCGCGAGGCACTGCTACTCCATTTTGGGATAACAAAATCCTATTTCCTCCGACCTTCCATAGGCTTCTTATTAATTACAAGACAGTGAGACCTTTGGAAGCGCTGACACTGAGGAAGTGCAAGATAGCTGAGCTGTTAGACTACGTATTAGATTAGGCACGGAAATTGTGGATCAGTAGCGGTAAGAGACATAGATTAAAATTAAGATTCTGTATTTAAGATAGTATCCATATATTAGACATTGTTTTCATACCCCTTGGGCCCTCGTATGGTGTTTAAGACTACTGCCTTACTGGCCAATTACAACTGTATCTCACTCGACTCCAAGGCACTACTCAACATCAACAAGATCACCGACATCAACTTCCAAAGATTGAGCGATTACGAGAACTCAACAACCAAGACCAGCCCAACGTCGGCTTCAGCTTTATTTTACTCAGCGCACTCTCACGAGCATCTTGATCTATTTCATTTATCTCCATTTGCGAAACTACAAAATCCCCCCGAGGGTAAAGTTCCTGAACTTTTCCGCTCAAAAGTGGGCGATTTTCCCCAGCGAACCTACGTGGCAACTGCCCCAATTTACATTGGTCCGGCCCAACCACACCAATTCCCTGTGCTTCCATCAGTTTCTACGGCTCAGCCGCACAACTGCCACAATAGTTTCAACAAGCCTCTGCCCACTACATAGCAACCGTTGCTACGTAACCCAGAACCTTGCACTTATCCCTGTTCTAATTCACCAATCATCAACTCTCACTCTCTTAGAATAATTTTTCTGAGATCGAGTCTCGTTGGCGAAATTCAACATGGCACCGCACCCCAGGGGTGTTCTCTTTGGCCCAGTTAAAGACTGGGGCCAGGGTAGTACCAAACTACTACTCAAATCGGATGGAGAAGGAGACCTCAAGGTGAGACTTCAGCTCACCCTGGAGAATGTTACGAACTGGCTGGCGATACCCAAGTTTCAAGAGCTTGGAGGTGAGGTCGCACTTGCGATAGCAGCGTCTACTTCTGCTAGACAATGCAAGGAATTCTCGGGTGAAGGCTCCTTCGAGTTAGCAGTCACCAGCATCGAGAGGAAAGGAAGAGGAGACGAAGAAACCTTTGAGGTCATAGATGACACTACGGCAGAAAGGGCAATTGAACTCCTTAACAGAGGATTGGTGATCCAGGACAAAGCTGCGAATGGATCGATGGAGGGATTAGATGTTCAACACCAGACGATTGAAACGTTGGACGAGGTCTTGGAATCCATCGTGATCAGACCACTAAAACCCTCGGGAGAGCCGGTAGATGACGTGGGATATCAACTCAACTTGTCTACATCGAAGAGAGTGATGAGAAAGGGGACAGGTATTCCAGCAGTCCAGCTAGCAAGGATCGAGGAAGCCTTGGAAAAGGATGAAGACATGGAGTCAGAAAACGAAGCGATGAGGAAAAAGTCCGCAAAGAAAGGGAAGGGGAAATTGACCAAGGGAGAGGTCACCCTAGAGATGCTAAATGAGAAGATGGAGATTTTCGGGAAGGAAGTCGAACCCCGAAAATTCGAGGAGGTGAGTTCCAATTTATTTGCGACCCACCCACCCAACTGGAAGCTGGAGGATAGTCAGAGGGGTTGGAGCCAGGAAGCGACACAACAGTCTACCAAGACTGCTGCGGAGGTCGTCATACCAGACTCCGATAACGACATGGACTCGGATGATGAGTCCATCCCAGATGGCTCCCTCACGAGGGACCAACTACTTGATAGGTACCGGAAAAAGCCACTCCTGGCCAACTTTACCGGGACTAAGGGTAATGGACCGATGGCGACAGTGGAGGTGGTACCAGCAGTACCAGTCGTCAAGATGGAGGTGGATCGAGGTGAAGGGAAAGCCCCCGAGGGGTTAAACGTCAGCAAGCATGCGGTAAAAAAGCTGTCGTATGAGGAAGTTAAGAGGGTGGCGAAGGAAATGAGGACCGGAAACACGGGATTTGAGGAAGATGAGGAGGAAAACGAAGAAATGAAAGAAGAGGAAGAGGAGGAGAAAGAAATCTCTTGGAACCGACCCTGCGACAACAGGACTTTGACAGATTTAATTATCTGCATCATATTGAATGGAAGGGTGATGTGGGCAATCAGCGAATTGGAAAAAGGAAAAAAATGGTGGAAATCGGCCCAAGACTATGGGACTGCTAAGGGTCAAGTACTGGCAGCCGGGTGGATGATCGAAGCGGAATTATATTCCGGAGGACTTGGAGAGGGAAAGGGTTGGAAGAAGTTGAAGGAAGAAGTGAGAGACAGCAGGAGCGAGGTGGAAGCCATTGATATGGCAGAGGCAGCAATGACCTTCCATGAGGCTACTAAGACCAACAACGGAGACTTCTCGAGGATCGAGTCTCAACTCGAAAAGTTGACAAAGCAGGTTGCAATGTTAGCATGCCTCAGCGGAGCCGGATCAGTGGAGGACCAGGTCCAAGCTAAAAGACAGGCTTCGCAGAAGAAGGCGGAGGCAGAAAAGAATGCGGAGAAGGCCAAACAGGTCAAGAAGATTGAACTTGACAAAAAGGCACAGGCGGAGAAGATGAAGAAGAATCAGGAGGAGGATAAGAAGGCACGAGAGTTGGTAGCTCAAACTGAGGCTGTATGGAAGGGAAGACGAGCAGCTTGGGACACTGCCAACAACACGGTCGAGGAGTTAACAGCAAAGGCGAAGCAAGCTGTAACACCTGCGGAGATTGTCTTGGTAGGGGAGAAATTGAAAGAGGCGATGAAAATGAAAGAAAGGCTGGAAGCTGAAGGGAAGGTTGTCCCAGAGAGCAAGGTGGGGGAGAAGAGGGTAGTAGTAGGGTACAAGGTGTTGAAGGTGGCCAAGATTATTCTTGCACACATGCAGTCAATTGACGGAAAAGGAAAAGCGGAAGTAGAGGACGGGATCAACAAGATAAACACTTTACTCCGTGAGAAAGCCATCACCCACAACACCATCCCCTGGCATACCACGGTGGTGATCGGAAGAGGATCCCAGGATGACGAATCTACGTGGACGGTTAGCAAGATTGGGGAGGAATGCACCAAGCAGGAAGTCCTCACCACGATGACGGAATGTCTAACCGCTGTATTCCGGGCGAAGGGAGACAGGCTTAATGCATGGTTGGAAGACGAGAAAGTAGTAAGGATGCTGATACCCGCGGCACCATCAAAGGTAGCCAGAGGCAGGAAGGACATCGGGAAGAAGTTAAGGGAGGAGAACAAGGATATGAAGACGGGACATCGATTCCCAAAGACATGGGGAGGTGCCAGAACTACAGGTCTAACCTTTGACGCAGCAAAGCACTCTGAGGCAAAGAAGTTGGTCGAAAAGGGGATCATGTGGGAAGGAGTACGGAGACAGGTCCAGATGATGGACACGAACAAGATGGGAGAATTCAAACACTCTCCGCCACTACAGAAGAAGGAGGAGAAGCAGGGAAAGACGAGCGAGAAAAAGACCTCCGCACAGGTCAACACCAACAGCAACATCATCAACAATAATAAAGGTCAACAAAGAAAGCAGCAGACCCCTCCACACTGGTCCAACGTCGTTTGCTATAACTGCAATGGCAATGGACACAAGAGGGAAAGCTGCTCCTCCGCTAGCAGAGCCGCCTCTGCCCGCATTTTTAGAGGTCAGAAGAGAAACTCGGAGGTTGTTGGGGCAAATGAGAATGGTCAACAGACCCAGAAGAGGAAGGTTGAGGAAGTAAAGACGGACAAGGACTGCTTCGAGAAGGTAGAAAGGAAGAAAGGATGGAATGTCTAGAAGAAGCCAGCCTTGAAGACAGCCGGAGGTGCCACTCCAGGACCCTCCAATGCAAGAATCTCGGAGGTTTTGTATGACGATGTTGAGGAATGGACAGCGGATCGCTTCGGTCCCAACGCGCAGAAGCCCCCGGCCAAGTCAGACTGGTCCCCAGATGAACAACCGGGACTAGGGAAACACCTATTCTAAGGGCCTTTGCGTGGCTTACCAGAACATAGCAGGGCAGTGCGAGGGTACTCACATGTTTCTGGAATGGTGTAAAAAGAGGAGGATCGATATTGTTTTTGTTGGGGAAGCATGGGTGGATAAGAAAGGGACTGAGACACAATCCCACCCCTCATATACTTTAGGGACGAAGGTGGAGAAGGGAAAGAGGACAATGGTATATTGGAGGAAAAAAATGGATGGGGTGGTAAAGGTCATTAGGGAGGACAAGAGACTAGCCTTGGTGGAGGTATGGGGCCACAAGCTAGGAGG
>Ga0307511_10005255_pt1 | contig 13182 bp, 21 predicted proteins | sample 13_EM_MG_FD_200266 | JGI IMG/M metagenome (GOLD analysis project Ga0307511, IMG submission 200266) | Populus trichocarpa ectomycorrhiza microbial communities from riparian zone in the Pacific Northwest, United States - 13_EM | ecosystem: Host-associated > Plants > Roots > Unclassified | place...
ATGGATATCACCGAGAACGTCCTTGAGTGACTTTTCATCGATAATCTCCGCGATTCGGGCTGGGGTCAAAGTGGGGTCGAGGCCGAGAAGGTATGCGGCGAAACCAGCAACGTGAGGAGTAGCCATGGAAGTTCCGTCGATGGTTTTGGTCCCCCCGTCGTTCCAGGTAGAAGTGACGTTCACGCCGGGGGCCCAGACATTGACGCAGGCACCATGATTGGAGAAGTCGGCCCTCGTGTCATTGATATCAGAAGCGCCGACGGTGATCGCTTGCTCAGAGCGGGCAGGAGAGTACCACTTCGCATCCAGGTTTTTGTTTCCAGCGGCTGCGACGACGGTGACACCACGGTCGTAAAGCTAAAGATGGAATCGCACGTCAGTGATGTTGCCGCCACGTTCCATCCGCCCAGCGCGTACCCTTTTAACCGCAGCGTTAATACTGAAGGTAAGGTTGTAACACAAGCTCGTAGTAACAACAGAGGGAACGCCGGTCCTCTCTGCCTCTTGGGCGATCCAATCAGCGCCCTCGATACTGTAGTTCAGTGACGTGGGTCAGTCACCACAAGTGACAAGAAAGGGAGAAGAAGACTTACAAGTGGGAGGCGAAGCCATAGCCGCTGTAATCTACAACCTTCACAGCGATGACCTTTGAGGCTTTGGCAACACCGTATGGCCCAGAAACAGCGGTTCCAGCGCAGTGGGTCCCGTGGCCATTGTCGTCCTTGTCCGGCCATGGGCCAAGAGTCTTTCCCCACGAGGCACGTCCTTCAAAGGCGGGGTGATCGGTTTGGATACCAGTGTCTGTTTGGTACGGTAAGCGGTGATGCACTAGATCGTGAGGGAGAGGAGCATACCCATCACGTAGACATTCACGCCTTTTCCAGCGCTGCTATCGTACCTATACTCAAAGTTCAAATCATGGTCGTTGCCGGTCAACTTCTCCGAGGATGAGATCCTGCCAAGACCCCAAGTGGCGTCAGCCCTATCAAAATCGGATGGAAATCGGTCAGCTTGCTCAGGGTAAGCGGGAGGGGAAACTTACTGAGTGGTCTCGTCGCAGAGCCAACCGATGCTGTCCTGTTCGATCGAAGCGATATCCGGGTGGGAACGCAGATCGTTCAAGTCGTCGTCGGTGAACTCTCCGACGTAACCGTTGATGAGGTTGAACTCGTGGGTGATATTGCTTGTGCTGGATGCGATGCTGGCTTGGGTGGTGCTAACATGGGCAGCAAGCGGCACGTTATCCTTGAGGGTAACGATATACCTGCCAGGAACGGCGTTTTCGACATGAGAAACGGTGAGAAGGGAGGCCATCTGGAAAAGGTTGCTTGATGACTATCGTAGACTTCAACTGCTTTTATAATGTGTTTCGTCTGTCCGTTTGTTTACGCGTTTGTATCCCCATTACCTCCACTCGACGTAAGCGGGGTGGAGAAAACACCGGGTCATGACATCGATTGTTATCGCTGATTCAAAGGTTCTTGAGAGGACCCCCGGGACCCTTGAGCTTGTCGGAAGTCGCCGCTGCGTCCCTTCTTAGTAAGTGCATGAAAGGCATCCTTGAACGTCTGACTGAGAAAAAAGAGCCCTACCAGGCTTCGACGCCGCACCAGCACGGTCACCAAGGACGTGTGGCCACCGCAGCTGGTGGGCCTGTCATGACGCTAGATCACCAAATAGGTGCGGTAAGTGTAAACAAACCATCTCTCCGGTGGTAACCCTTGGTGGAGAGGACGGGACTTGTGCGGGAGGACCCCTAGTCGGTTCCCGATTGGAAATCTCGCTTCGGACGGACCCAAGTCAAAACGTCCACGCCCAAGCCTTCCATTCTGCGGCCCCGCACCGACACCTAGACCATCAATTGGCCTAGACGCACCACACGCCTCCCTAGGCTCCGAGTCGGTTTCAACCCCGACATGGGTGTGGAAATTCTGTAAGTGTCCATCGCGTTTTCTGACATAGTTCGGTTGCGGTGACATACCTATAAGAGTCCTTTCCCACAGTGATTGCATCGGGACTGTGGGCCTCACAGCAAATGAAGTCGATATCCAGGTCATGTACGAGCTTGTGGAGGGAATTCAAACCATTGTCATCAACTATCAGGTCAGTAATGTTATCCAGAACGGCATCTATGGGCCCCCCATTATTCAAGGTAACCGGTCTAGACCGCGCACTGACAACAGGCCTCTGAGCTTGCTTTCGATACGATTGAGGGCACTAGAAAGGAATCAGGATAAGGTTGAGTTGTGAGAAGGGTAACTTACGAGAGCAAGGCACCACACTGCTTCGACTCCCACATCCCCGTCGCTCCCCCCCGACCCCAACATGTGCAACCGTTCCAAAACGGCGGCTATCTTTTCTTTGGTCACAGGCGACTTCCACTAGCCGGTCAGGTGGACGATTCACTAGAGAGATAGATCGCACCTCCTGCTCGTTGGCGGTTGATCAGCAATAGATGACATTGGCGGGGGAGAAATGAAGCCGGGTCGAAAGCGTACTACAGTGCAGAACATTCCCGCAGAGCAGTTTGATAAGCACTCGCCCCAGTATTTGTTATCTCATCTCACATCGCGTCCATGCTTTCACTGGGTTCGTGAACCAAGATTCACAATATTCACCCCCCGCATCTGGCCGACCACCGTCCGAAAGCTAGTGGCAGTGACCTTCACCTCCGCAAGTTAGTTCCTACAGCTCCAGCTCTGAGCAGATCCAGCGGATATCTGGGTAACAGCACAACATGACATGATTAACGAGGATAGGGAGAGGCGGCGTAAACAATCGTACAACATGAAGGGGAAAAACAAGAAAACTATAACGTGATGATGGAAATGTCCACAGGAATGTGAGGAAAACCCTATCACAATGACCCTGACAACCCTCCTCACTTCTCTCCTCCATCGAAGAACGCAGCTAAATCCCTCACCGCCTTCTTCTTTCCACCTGGCCTTACTGCCATCGGTTTAACAAGCGCCGCCTTCTGCTGCGTCTCCTTCTCTCTCTCCTGCTTCCTCACAACGAGTGGATCCACGAACTTATTCAAGCTGGTGTTGCTTCCGTTCATATCCCCGTTCATATCTAAACTCATCCCAGCCGTCGACCTCGACCTCACTCTCGGCATCAACGGTGCTGTCGGTGCGCCGTAAGTGGATTGTGGTCGTGGCCTGCCTACTCGAGCTGGTTCCCTGTCAACTTCCTTGGAGGCGGAATCGGTGGAACCCCTATCTGAGTTATTCAAATTAACCTTGCGTCCGGATGATTTTCCAACTGTTTCCTCCTGGAAGAAGTCATCACTATCCTCATCCGTCGCCGTCCCGTACTGAGGGCCGACGGGGGATGGGGAGTTTCGGCGACGATCTGGATCCATAATCGGTCCGCCGAGGGCAACGGTGTATCGTTTCCGGGGCGTAGGGCTGACACTCGAATGTCTAAAGTCATTCACCTTGGGTGGAGGGAGGCTTGGTGAAGTGGTCATCCTCGATTGTGGGCTGGACCCATTGAGGGGAGAGATATAACCGGGGAGGCCGGGGATAGTAGACATAGGGGTATCGAGTCCAGCGGGTAAGCCCGAGAGTTGCCTCGAGACGGAGTTAGAGAGGACGGAGGATGGCGGGGAATTGGGTGGAGATGAGAAGTGGCCCTGGGCCAGGATGACTGTGTCAGGAGGAGTTGCGTAGTCGCCAGTGGGGTACGGTAACCGTGTTCTGGAACCAGAACTAGTGGGTATCAGCGGAGCGATGCTGGGTGGACTAGTTGGTTCTTGGCCGCTGGCGGTCGGGTATGAATGCGTAGGGGAGGTAGTCATCGAACGTAGCGCGACCTCAGAAGACGATGACGGAGCCCTGTGGACGGGGTGGCCCCTCGAAGGTACGTTGTTCAGGTTGGAGGGAGAAGTCGCCATCTTGGCCATTTCCCGACCAATCTCGGACATTCGGCCTTGAAGCTCAGTCATCTCCTCTCTAATGTCAGAGATATCCTGGCTGACGTCCGGACCTGCGCGGGATCGCTGGTTTTGGTGCTGGTTTTGGGATTCTTTCTCCTTCTCCTTCTCAACAAGCCACCTCTCAACGTCGTCCATGCGCTCCTCTAACGCGCGAACGTGACCGACAGTCCATTTTTCCAGCTTCTCGAATCGTCGCGCAACCGCGAGGAGGGTGGAAGGGACATCAAGGACACCATCTGAGGAAAACTGGGCGTACAACGGAGGGGGCGCCTTGTTGTCTGGACCACGGAGGGGCGACGCAGCCAGACTGGGAGGGTTGCTGTGTTGCATGGGGCTAGGGGATGAGGGGGAGGAAGACCATGGTTGAACCTGCTGAACGGTGGCCGGCGTCTGTGGAACATTGAGCTTCATGTAGGCGGGGTCGGAGAACTTCCTCTCCGGAGATGCAGGCCACTCCTTCTCACTATCCTTACTCTTATTCCGCTTCTCCTTCTTCTGGAACTTCCGTTCCTTCTCCTTCTCCTTTTCGCGGCTCTTTGCCTCATGAATGATTTGCTGAGCGGGTGTGAGTGGGTCCTTGGTCGGTGTAAGTTTATTCTTCGCAGCCGCCCACCAGCCGTTGGAATCTCTCTGAGACGCCGACGGGGAAGGGGTCGTGGGTGGTTGTGTAGATTGCGGGCGGGACGGGACTGGAATGGGGGCACTTCGCCCTTGTTCGGTTTGTAGCATGGCCAAGACGCGCTGTTCCACCGTCATTCTATCATCGGCTTTCGTGCGTTCCATAGCGAGGATCCGCTCGGCTTCCCTTCTTCCTCGCTCCCGCTCGCGTTCTGCCTCGGCCTCGATTTCAGCGTCAGAGGGTAGAGAGGTGACAGAGCCAACAGCGGGGCTGGCGTTCATGAACGACCCAACACGTTGCGCAAAGTGAGCGGCGAACTTGGTTACGGAAGACGCTGGAGATTGCGGGCGCTGTCCCCAGGACTCGTGGGGGTCGTCGTCCTCTTGATCTGACCCATCCTCGCTCTCCGGTGTGTGCGCGTTTCGTAACGGCGACGGGGATCGCCTACGTGCGCGTGAGTGTCTTGCATCGGTTGGTGATGGCTAAGGGGAGAAATAATAATCAGGAAATCAATATCTATACGGAGTGATCTAAAGCCAAGCTTTGACACGAACGAGATCAAGTGGTGTTGGGGGTGGATAGGCGGAGACGGTCTGCCTGCGCTGTTGGTTGACGCTGGGGCCGTTCGTGTCCATGGACAAGACCGAGTCCGTCGCGGTCATCATCGTGGACGACGACGAAGGGTGGCAGAATGAGGCAAGGTCGGTGTCGGTGTCGGTACTGAGCCTCGGCAATTTCCGCGCTAACTCCCAGCGCACAAACGGAGAAGATCACGGAAGACCGTTCGACAGCGCTGCGCAACTCGATCCACGACCGCGACGAGGGAGCCAACGACGACGATGAACACGACCCTCGAATACCTCTCTTACTCTCTTGAAACCCTAGAGTCAGGTTTCTACAAACTCCCGGGCTCGCAGGTGCTCGCACGGTATGTCAAGTCGTCACACCAGAATGACCCTGGCAGGACATTGCTAGAGGTCATCCTTTTGATCTTCGCCATTCGTACCCTGCTCCAGTCGAGGACCAGGGCGGACAACTCTGGCAAACACTTCATCCAGTTCTCGGAAAAGGTGCATATATGCGCTCTCTTAACTCCGCCAACGCGGCATTACTGATATGTCATCACCAGGAAATCGATGAACTCGTTGACGAATGGACCCCAGAGCCACTTGAACAACCCCTTACCGAACGAGAGAGTTTGGATCTCGCCTCGCTCCCCGTCATCGCTGGCCCAACCGGTCCCAAACCCAAACTCGTCGGTTCCGGAAAGACCGTCATGAACTTTGCCAGTTTCAACTTCACCGGCCTTGCTGGAAATGAATTCATCAAACAAAAGGCGACCGAGGCTCTGAGGAAATACGGTCTCGGAAGTTGTGGTCCAGCAGGCTTCTACGGCACAATCGACGTTCACACTGACCTCGAGAAAAACATCGCGGATTTCCTTGGAACGGAAGATGCAATTCTCTACTCCCAAGCATTCGCTACAGTTTCTTCCGTCATCCCGGCCTTCTCCAAGAGAGGGGATGTCATCGTTGCCGATAGGAGCATCAACTTTGCGATTCAGAAGGGCCTCCAGATATCGCGTAGCACCATCCGCTGGTTCGACCATAACGACATGAAGAGTCTCGAGGAGGTCTTGGAAAGCATCAGTAAGGAGAGTAGGAAGCGTCGGGCTCCATTGACACGTCGGTTCATTATCACCGAAGGCATCTTCGAACGCGACGGGTCTATGGCCGACTTGCCGAAGCTAGTACGTCAATGCCGTCAGGATCATCAGCGACGAGCTAACCTGATCCACAGATCGAACTCAAGCATAAGTACAAGTACCGTCTCATTCTCGACGAAACATTCTCTTTCGGAACTGTTGGACGAACTGGTCGTGGTCTCACCGAGCTTTACAATGTTCCCGCCTCCGAGGTCGATATGTTGATCGGATCCGTCGCCACTAGCCTCTGCTCCGCAGGTGGCTTCTGTGCCGGATCCTCCGTTGTTGTCAAGCATCAGGTGAGCCTCACCCGTACTCAAATTACCCGTTTCCGCTCACCCGTTACCAGCGTATCAACGGAACTGCTTTCGTTTTCTCCGCCGCCATGCCGGCGTGTCTCTCCGTCGCTGCCTCTGAAGCCATCACAATCATTCGTGATTCACCCTCGATTCTGGGTACCTTACAAGAGAACGTCCGAACCGTCCGGTCAATCCTTGACAGACTCGATTGCATCACCGTTCCCTCCCATCACGCCAGCCCCATCATCCACATCCAAGTTCGTACGGCCCCTGCTTCATCTCTCCTCCCTACCGCCGTCCCTCCCTCTGCCACGAAACCTTCCAACCCCGCGTCGGCCCTCCCCAGGAACCCCCAGCCGTTTGACATCGACGCTGAGGAGCGGTTACTGCAGGAGGTTGTGGATGACGTCCTCGGTCAGGGTATTTTGATCACGAGAGCGAAGAGGTTGAGGGGTCAAGAGATGTCTGAGGCCCGACCTAGCATTCGTTTAGCGATCAGCTCTGCGTTCACGAAGAAGGAATGTGAGAAGGCTGCCACCACCATCAAGACATCTTTGGTCAAGGTCCTTGGCAAGCGTCGTTAGAGTTCCCTTGCTACGAATTTCTGTCGTGGAGTTTGTGAATTAGAGCGGGGGGATGCGGAGATGCTGTTGTTGCTATTACTACGTACACTGGGCACACCTACTAATGCTAATGACTGGATTACAATATACCTTGGATACATCCAACTAACCAGAGTGCACAAACCAGTCTACGAGGACCCATAACCCAAGGATTCGACTGAGGGCACGCAGGATGGTCAACGATCCGCGTAAACGTTCATACTCGCCGCCCTCCTACGATCCCAATGCTCGGGAATCTGGGCCACGATTCCTCCGTTCGGGGTGATCCAAGCTTCGCAGTTATCCACCCTCGCCGTCTTCCACTCAATATCCGGCATGAACCTTCCGGTGATCGTACCCTTCCATTCTGTCTCGGCGCTCTTCAAGTCCTTCCTCAGGTTCACCTTCCTTCTCAGCCCTCTCACACCTTCACGTTCTAGGGCCGGGAGTCCGGTGCGTTGGCCCGAGAGTTGCAGCATGAATATTCGGTAGTTCACGACGTCATCCCGGATGATAGCAAAAAAGTCCCGGAGGGCGAGAGAAGTGTGGCCGAAGAGATCCGATTGGGTCGACGACAGAGCTGTTTGGAGCCTCGGGGGGAAGTGTCGAATGAAACTCCCGTTTGAACCTCCAGCTTCGATAGGGTCGAAGAATTGAGGAGGCCATTTCACATTCTTGGCTTGTTTGATCGCGTTCTCGGGTAAGGATGGAGGGAATCGAGAGGGGATGTGACAGGATTGTGGGGTTGGAAGTTTGGCGGTGACGATCTGTTCCTTGGTTAAGGAGAATCCGTGCGCGCCAGGAAATTTCAAAATCTTGCGTATGTCACGAAAACCGCTGATCATGATCTTGGTATCGGTGTTGTGCATACCAAAGAGGGCAATCGTGCTTTGGATGCCTTCGGTAGCTTGCGAAAGCTCTCCTCGATCTCCGTACACCTTCTCCAGCTACGCCACGATCACGATGCATAAGCTTAACAAATCACATAAACACAGTGCCCAGGTGGGGAGGCTCACCCTATCGAGATGGAACGTAATCCAGGTTGCACCCGCTTCAGCACACACGGCCGCATGAGACATCCCGGCCACCATCGCCAAGTTAACCAAGATCTCGTCCTCCTTAACTAGTAATCTCGTGGCGTGGACACCTTCCATCGTCGCGGGAATGCTGACGACAACCTTATCTTTTGCGATACCGTTTTCCTGGAAGCGTTGTACCAGCCTACGGGCCCTTCGGATGATCGTATCCAAAGTTACGTCTTGTTTTACGTTTATAAAGGTGAAGTGTTGACCAGGGTTCTGCTCGATGAGCGCAGAACCGTACTCAGCAAGCTATTCAGGATGCCAAGTCAGCTATGGGGTTTTTAGGGCTGGGGAGGAGTTTACCACATACCACAACGTCAGCCGCGTGTTGTAGGACTCTCCCGTCGGAGTCGCTTTTGGACGGAACCCTGCAGAGTAGTTCCTGAGTCGCAATTTTTCACCAGGTTGTGCAAAGATACCCACAGATCCTCCCTTGTTAACTTTTGCCCGGCAGCATAGACATGATAGAAGACTTCGATATCGGAGAATGCTGCCAAAAGCGCGGTTGGAGAACAATACGTGCCGAGTGCGGAAGGGCAGAGCGTGAACGCTGTACAGGTAATGGGTGAGATGTTCGTGTGTATACGCGGGACCTCTAACTCACCGTCAAATCCAGGAGTACTGAGATAAATGGGCACACCCGCGTCCTGAATCGCAGTCCAAAACGGTTCCTTGCCATTCTTACTAGAGGACCCAGAGCGGGGTTCTTCCCAGTTTACGGTTGGGGGCCTGAGCGAGAACGGTTTTAGCGCAGAACCCCCCTCCTTCGGTGGAGCGGACGGTGTGGACGGTGTAGGCGGCCTCGACAGTCGAGGATTCAGGGGTGGGAGGGATTCCGTGGATCTACGAGACGGACTGATAGGAGGGAGATACACGAGCCTCGCGTCCTCCGTGTCCGCTTCGGAATTCGGTCCAGGTTCGGGCGAAGTGGGGGAAGAGAGGAACGACAAAGGGATCGATTTCCCCTTGCGGGGCCACAAAGATGAAGCCAGGTTCGTAGTAGGGGCGGGGTCCGGCCCGGCTGTACTCGATACCGACGGCGAGGGTGGCCCAGCTAAATCCGATGAATGGTTGGGCGGGTTGGTGTACGAGCCTAAGGAATTGGAACTTGGCCGTGCGTGAGGTTTCTTATCCTTCAGGGGGGATGGAAGTGGGTTGGAGGACGCCAATGCTGTTAACGAATCCAAAAAATCAGCCTCCTCTTGGGTAAGCCCCATGACGTCAAGCCGACCCGTAGGGGTAGAGAGAACAGGAGAAAGCGGGGGGCAGAGAATTTAGTTACCTTGCGCAGAGAACATCGAGCCGTCGGACGGGTTTAAAAGGAGATTGTGAGTGTCCCAAGTGTCCAAAGGCGTCCAAGGACTTCTTAAGGGTGGTCGGCTCGCGATTCACAGGGAACGACAGCGTTTGGAGGAACCGTGCGAGGGTGGGCCATCGGGTTCAATGGCCGTCGATTCTAAATTACCACCTTGGCCACATGAATCCCGTCGATTAGGCTTTGACCCGTGGAGCGGTCACGTGAAAATGTTCAACGGCGCCAACGCCACCGATTTGAATCGAGCGATTATCATCCTGGGCAGCCAACTGATAACGATTGGGATTTGGGCGAGATTCGGTAATAACAGTTTGGTGGACAAGAGTGAACAAGAGAGCTTAAAATATCGTACATGGGCGTTGGTTAGGCGTGCAATAAACTGAGTCTGCGTCGGGTCGGGTGACATTTGTCGACTCATGCAGAGGAAGGTTTACAACTTCAGCGTCGCGCTGAGCAAGGTTGAACCGAGCTCGGCGTGTCCGAACACATCCTTGCTCTCATCTTCGGAACCCCAATAAACCTTTCCAACAATCTGCCTTCCAACCTTGGAGACATCTACCGTACGAGTCCTGTTCTTGCCCTTGGGATCCTTCACATCTTGGGTGATGTCAATCTTGGGCCCGAAAAGAGTGGACTTGACCAGGAAGTCTCCCTGGAAAGTGGGGTGCATGACGGCCACAGCGGGGGAGTTGCTCGTCAACCCAAGGAAACGAAGGGTGGAATCCACAGGGGCATCTGCGAAACCGACGTGGAGAGGGGAGTTGCTCGTGAATGTGTCTACCAAGAATTTGCCGCCGGAGTGGTCTTTGGTGTCAGAGAAGAGGGTGATGTTTCCGTGAACGGGACTGTTCGAAGTTTTGATGAAGAGCTTGGAGAAAGCAGCAAAATCATCCTCTTCGTCTTCGTCACCAGAAAAGTGCTTGATGGGGTCATTCTTGAGGGTGACGTTGACGGCGATGGGAGAGTTCCTAGTCTCGAGAACCAAGAGTTCAGTGGCGGTGAAATTTCCGACGATGGCGTTATTCTCAGTCCTGATGTGACCACGGTCAACGGTTAAAGCCTATGGGTCCGCGTGGTAAGCCAAGTACGTCATAAAACGATTCGAAGAAAAGCCTCGAACCTCTGCCTTGATGGGAAGGAACAAAGTCGCAGCCACCAAATTTTTGACCTTGATGTCAGCCTTCTCGAACAGGTGAGCGAAGAGGGGCATATGGGTCCGGAGTTTCTCGATTTCTAAAGTGTCTGGATGCTTCGGGAACTTCACGGAGATTCCCATCGCCAATTCGTGTTTCTTACGTTCCTCGGGGTCCTCATGCTCGACACGCTCAGTCTACGGGATGTGACTATCAGGACCGTGCAGAAGTAAACGACGAGGAAGCAGACACCAACCCAAATACCGAGACCTGCACCATGCTTACGCTTCAAAGTGCAAACCTTGGCGAGCTCCAATGCGGCCTTGTCCCAGATCTTGGCATTGATAGTGACTTCAACTTCGTCAGACCTCAACGAATCGGAATCGTCTTGGTGGAACTTGATTCCGCCGTAGGCGAATGGACCGTGAGAGTAGAAGAGGAGATCAGAGAGCGGAAGCTTAAAACTGGCATCGGAAGCGTATTTTGGACCACGAGGACGACCACCCGGCCTGTGTGGATGACCGGGCTTATGGGGGTGATGTGGTTTGCCGGGATGGTCGGGCTTGTGAGGATGGTGGGGTTTGTGAGGGTGGTCGGGTCCACCCGGATGGTCAGGTCCGTGAGGATGGCCAGGTTCGTGAGGGGGGCCGGGCTCGTGAGGGTGGTCGGGCTCGTGGGGTTGGTCAGGCTTGTCGGGATGATTAGGGTGATAAGGCGGGTAAGGAGGTTCGGGCCCACCGGGGCGGTGTCTGCCGTGGCGGTGGGGACAAGGATGTTCGATCTCCTTCGGCTCAGACCAATGAGCGTACTTGTCACATTCTAGTTTCTCGTGAGAATCGAAACCGGCCTAAAATCCCTGTCAGTCTCTAGTCTTTGTTGGGCGAAAGTGGTAGGCCTACCCATAGGAAATCGCTAGGGACGGTGATAGGGATTTCATCGAGGTCGGTGAAATCAGAGAACTGCACTTCGGGCATATCAAAGGTGCCATTGTAGAACCTGACGGTAGGTCTCCAGAACCAATGCAAGAAAGCACCGAGAAGTAGGAAGTGGCCGACCAGACGAATCTTCCTGCACCTGGTGAAACAGCAGCGTTTGCTGCGCTCCTGTTGCTGCGGAGCATTGACGGCGAGTTCAGGGTCGGACTCCTCGCTGGCTTTCAAGAGTTTCTCGTCCTCGGGATCAAGAGGCAACGCGATGGGCTGCTTGGTCTTGAAGAAATCCATGGTGGATGAAGAGGGTGAAGGGAGGGAGGGCAAACACGTGCGGAGAGGGGGTATTATATGACGATTGCCCCACGGGAGAGGATCCAGCCGCCCCTGACCTATAGGTTGCCGCGATGAGCGTTCCCACACCATCTATGATGGCTGCGGACTGCGTATAGCGCACAGAGAACTGCGCAAGATTTGATCGCGGCGTGATCATCGATCATCGTTTCCCGTTTCCCAAGTCGCGCCTGGCCGACAAGACATACGAATTCCACCGGCTCGCGGGATCTGTATCGGCCTTCGTGAGGTCGATCTGGGCTACGGCTGTCCAAGTTCGATAGCCTCTCCACAGATACCACCTGGCACCGTGGCGCCAATACGTTGACCTCAGGAGGCCGGCAAGCTGATTTTCCCATTTGTTTTTCGGGCCGTAGGGGGGATACGTCGTCTGGCGGCGTCATGATGGGGAATGAGTGACGCGTCGGGCGTCTGGCTTCGGCACGGGACGTCACGCCCTGATGCCGAGCCATGATGCCATCAAAACGAGGACCTGTACCTGCCGCCTGCAGGAGCAGCGACTGAGTGGGTACTTTACGGGAAGTGGCCCATCGAGCTGTGGGCAGATACTGCGTACTTCCCCTGCGGTCTGGCCGCGAACAGTCTACGGTCGCAAAAGGAAACAAGCCGAGCCCTGCCACGGTGCGTTGTTGCGGGATCACAGCCTGGAGGATATACCTACAACCTGCGTAGCAGCATACCAGACGGCAAAACGATTCCGACTCTAGCTATCAAGGTATAGCCCAAGGGAGGGCCACAATGGAATCAAATAGAGGTAAGCCTACATTATTCTCGCTCAGTCCCCCAATTCCGCTCACACTTTCACAAAGATGTTGCCCTCGGACCCTTCGATAGATTACCATCCGAACTCGTTTCAACTATCTTCGAGCACAATCGGCCCAGCGCCCTCCGCCCCCGCCTATGCTTACCCACGGAGCTCCTTCAAGTGTGTCACAGATGGAGGACCATCGCGATTGCAACCCCCACCTTATGGGCCGATATTGTCATCCCCTCGACTGACTCCCGCCGCCTCTCCTTGGATGCTGTACTCATTTGTGTGGAACGTTCGGGATCGTACCCTATCTCCCTTACCTGGTACCATCGTAGCTGGAACCAGGACCCCGTTATACATGACGTCCTTCCCCTCGTACTCTGTCGCTTGAAGAATCTCACCATCTTCACCAACGGGTTCGGAAGCCGAGATCCTCTACTCGCCATTTTAGAG